>Ga0099797_101748_pt1 | contig 10730 bp, 6 predicted proteins | sample Uncmet_Sort48C_1_FD_89871 | JGI IMG/M metagenome (GOLD analysis project Ga0099797, IMG submission 89871) | Marine eukaryotic communities from CALCOFI LINE 67, Pacific Ocean - C012_Sort48C_1 | ecosystem: Environmental > Aquatic > Marine > Oceanic | place: Pacific Ocean: Monterey Bay | collected... | reverse complement strand
ATAGTATTTATTGAAGTAAGAGAAATTAGTAAGCGAGATCGATCTATGTAAACACGTTTTATGATTTTGATGGATCCATTGCAATCAATTCTTCGGCTTGACGACCGTTCCGAGTCGCACCTTCCGGCCACTACACTCTCCTCCCAACTTATACACCTCTGGAATTACCTCTCTGGACCCCTTGTTTGTGACTCTGTATCCCTATTATGCCTTCATCTATATGGCAACGCTACCGTTGTTGACCAGGGCGTGTCTCAGAAGGAGAGCCCCCCAGTACGTTTGGCCCCGTTTGTTTTCATCTCACCTCAACGGATCTCGCCTCAACGGATCAGGAGTAGAGGAGCACCAACCTTTGACATCTGCATTTGCGTCTCGGCTGAATGCGTCGATTGCGCAATATCCCGTCGAGACAGTATGTGCCGCAGTTGGGGTTGAAATAGTGTCTATATATGGGGTGTATAATCTTTTTGAATTCTTTAGCGTGCAGTTCAGTGCCGACTTTGCTGTTGCTTTTGCGATATCGCGTTTATTCCGGAGAGCACGACTTCCTCTTGAAGTTTTAGGTGCTGGTGTACTGAAGAAACTGTTTCCGCCACTGTCGACTATTCGGCTGCTGGATCTATTTCCAACACAACTAAAAGACTCGGACAGTAAGACAGGGCACGAGCGTGAAACCCGCGCCAAAAAATTGTCGAGGGAGATGAAAGTTATCATCAACAAGTATGGCCTTTGCTATTTATTATCGTCACGTTTAGTTGGCGTAGGAGTTTTCTTTTGTTTATACGAGATGAAAGTTGCAGGCGTCGACATTCCGATGGTCCTTGAATATGTAGGCCTCGAAAATAGCGAAATAGGCGATGTTCTCGGCAGCTGGGCAGCTGCGGTTGTCGCGTCTGCGGTGTTGTACCCAGGTAATTTATACTTAACGAGCATCATTGCTCCTTTCGTCGGAAAAAATATCCGCAACAAATGAACGGCCTATCGCCATTTGCATAAACGATAAACGATAAATGGAGTAATAGCTAGTATATCTACTCACGATGGTTTCGTCTTCAGTTTACCTAGCAAGGTATTATTCGTAGTGACCTTAGAAGGTATTATTAGTATGTTAGTAGTGACCTTAGTCATTTACAATCAGATGATAAGGCAGGAAATTTGACAAAATATGATATATATTACGCTTATGTATGATATGATATGATTGATAACGTCTTTTTTTACATGACACAGCCTTACTACTTCAGTTCAGGTGAACAGTCAGGTGAAAGTTTTGGATTTAAACTCGGCCACGTTAAACTCAGCCTGCTGCTGCGAAGCCTGGCTTCCATACTTTTTGAAATGACGTCTTATAACAGCTGCTAATGATTTCCGACACTGATCATCAATGTGCCCGCCTGTTCGCTCCAGTACGGCAGTCGCTTGTTCCAACAGCTCACATTGAGGACTCTCTAAAAGAGTGGCCCACAATCTCAATTGCTCGCAATCGATGAAATTTGGCAATGAACCAAGGGTTCCAATATCATTTTGATCGTGTGCAAGTATCCCATGAGTTGTTCCTCGGTCTAAAGTCATCACCTGCATGAAATACATGGTATGGTAGAGTAGCTGTTTTTCAAAATCATCCTCTGTCAATGTAGAGTGTTCGTGGTCCTCCAGTTCGGATTGCACAATCTTCACGTATGTTTCGATCATCTCATCTCCCATCTTGCGCGCAAAAGCCTTTGGGGTGGGAACATTTTCAAGACTGACGTATGGTGCAAAAAAATGGAATACTCCACGGTGTTTTCGAAGTGACGGAATGTAAAAGTATTTGTTCCCAAAATCTACCGCATGCTTAAAAAACTGTTCGACATTGACTCGAGGCCTTTTCCCACGGCTTGGTTCGCTCATACTGTCGACGACGACACGCTTCATTACAGATTCGAACAAATTGGCGTAGCTCAAGCTCTTTAATGGCATTGAAGGATTCAAATCAACGATCATTCTCCAATATGGTGCACGTGTCTTTCCCTTTGGTTCTACATAGCTGATATGGAAATGCAGGGACGGGGCGTACGGGTTGTGAGGGTGAAGGATCACGGACAGGGCCGTGGCACAGTCGATGGGGTATTTCTTTTTATCTTCAAAATGAACTGCTGAAAAGTTGACACTTGCATTTTGGAAGAGGGGGGTGTTTAATTTCTGGTATCGATTCCCACCACCATGCTCCCCCCCATCTCGCTCCCAAGATATCGCTTGCCATCCGGGCTCTACCTTCCCTACACTGATTTTGTCTAGGGAGGATAAAAAATGCCTTTGGAGGCGTTGAAGCTCCTTTTCTACGTCCTGGCTCTCATCACTATAAAGAATCGCATGCGGAGGTTTTTTGGAGCTATACTGCGGAGATCTTTCATCAGCATAGCATTCCCTCTCCATCGACATGGCAAGCATACCTCCAAGCACAGCACCGGATATTCCTAGAAAAGAAGCATGTGGTTCGTGTTTGAAATGCGTTCGAGACCAACGTGACACAAGGAGCCGGTTGGCAGTGGAGAAGAGCACTGCCTGACAACGAGGGAACATGCGTAATTTAACTGCTTCTGGCTGTTTACGTCGCGAAGGGTTCGGTGCAAGCAAACCACACGCAGACTCGGGACTATGTAACGGTCATGGAGCCCGTCCATTCATGGTATCAATGGACGCATTGAGCACGGACGGGTCCATAGAATCTTAATCTTCCATGGAGCGAACAAAATAAATTGGTAACTACTCGATTGATCGATCGGCGTTCATGCGTTCATACATACATACTGTGCTGTGACAATGATGTGATATCCACAAACCTGTTGGACTGATCATTATATTCTGATATTCTCCACTGGCATGTTTCTTCATAGGTTCGTTCCCGAACAAATACTAGATACACCATTACAAGTAACTCAAAAACAACCGTTCGCACTTCAACATTTTTTTGTCCCTATTGTGTACTATCATCAAATGGAGTAACAACATTTTCATTTATGGAGTACAATACATAAAATCTCCTGGAAGAAGTTGTTGGCTCTGGTGCTCAAAATTTCAACAAATTTCAGTGACTCATTGATTTGCCCTAGTTTTTTGCTGCCCCATTAAGAGTAATTTTGTTTTCTTTAGTATCCTTGCTGGCCCTGCCGTCTTTGTTTAGTTATTGTATCTCACCGTTGTATTCAGTGGGTGGTAGTCGTGTACGCATTGAGGCAGGCGGGAGCGGGAGCATGTGCGAACTAGGTGAACGGTATTATGTCTGGACGGTTGCGACGAGTAGTTTGGTCTTGCTGACGATGTTGGTGTTCTTAGTTCGGCTTCATTCTAGAAAATTCGCTCGCTTCCAGCCAAAGAGTGAGCCTACCAGTTTCTATGCTTCCTGCTGTGATCCTTCGAATATTTTCTCACACTTGCTCCCAATCTATGTTAAGTTGGTTGAGTTGTTGGCGCTTGGCGATTTGATGGTCTTTTTATCAATCGTTTTGCATCCCGTACTTAGCTTGTTAAACGAAGAACCTCATAAAATAATCTTTGCTGCTCTCGTGAACACAGCGTTCTTCTTTAAATTGATTGCGTACGACACTTTGGGTGCCCTGCTATGTCAGCCAAGTTTCGGCTTTAACAGGCTAAGAAGTACTGCAAAGATGGTAATGGTCTGGTCTTTCATGGCGACGGGAATAATTGTCGTCATAACACACTTCTGTACTAGCGACATGTGGGTGGAAAGTGCCGTGGGGATAGTATTTTTCTTGCGCGGGAACATTTATTTATATGCGACTTTTCGGTATTCTCGGGTCGTAAAAGACTCGCGATCGGCGACTTTCCAAAGGTACGGTTGGTTCCAGACTCTTGACATGTTTGTTGGCGCCATAGTGTTTCTGGGGAAGCATCTAACCACGGAAGAAAGCAACCCGTGGTTTGTATGCGAGGGACACTTTCCATATATGCTTATATTTGGTGTATTAAATCAATACGTTGCATATCGGGCCCTACTCAGAGATACCCGGTATTGGCTGAATGATTTGAATGACGATGAGTGGGAACAAGGCAATGCGTTAAACTTATCTGACATACGGGGGCCTCTGTTAGGCCTCACGCTGGAGGATGGAGCCGGGCGAATTCTGGGACGACAGTTTGATAAATTCGAACCGCGGGATGTGATAAGCCACACAGAATTGTCGTTAAACATGTCGCAACTCATCGGCCATGGTGGTACGTCAAAAGTATTTAACGGAATGTGCCAGGGAGAAGCGGTGGCGATAAAATTGCTATTTGTACCAGAAATCTGTCGGTCAACGATAAAAACGTTTTTTCGCGAGGCGGCATTTCTTCGGTCGCTGTCGTCACACCCAAACATAGTAAAATTACGAGGGATTTGTGTCGCCCCGCCCGCATTGTGTCACGTTTTGGAGCTGTGTGATGGGAGTCTGCAGTCTCTGATCATGAAGCGCCGGGATAAGGCGGGGACGAGACTTTCACGGACGATGAAATGTGACGCACTGTTCCTTTGTTTGAGTCTTCAGTGTGCTCGCGCCGTGGCTTTTTTGCACAGCCGAAAGCCACCCGTTATTCATCGAGATATCAAGTCTACGAATTTCCTATTTACCAGGCGACAGTCGGCTGGGCGTGGATTAACGACGCGATCTGGGCTTTTGGTGAAGCTGGCCGACATGGACCTTGCCTTATGTTCCCGTGGAAGTGATGAGAAACAAAGTGTCTATTCCACAGGACCTAAATATTTTTCTATTTCATCCGCCATATCAGAGTCACAGGGTGGTTTTTGTGGAACCCCACAATGGGCATCACCCGAGACAATGCGAGGAGAATGTTTCGGGGATATGAAGAGCGATGTGTACTCGCTGCTGGTGGTGTTGTGGGAGCTTTTGACGCTGGAGATCCCATACGAGGGTCTTGATCGACGGGAGCTGAATGAATTAGTTCGTAGGGGAGATGCCCATTTGCCGATTCCTACAGGCATTCCTTCGGAGCTGAAGCAGTTGTTCGAAACAGGTTGGTCAGACAACCCATGCGACCGTCCTTCGGCAGATACGATCGTCTCGGTGTTAACGAGTCTCGTAGAAGACGATAGGGCAAGAGAGCGCGAGGAAATGTTCAATTTGGGAGTTTTGATGTTCGATCCAGAGCATACGAGGCTTCGAGAAACCCGCGATGTAAGTGGGGAGGGAAGGAATGTGCGGCACTGTGCGAATGGGAGGGATATCTTGAAGTCTTTGAAGTATTTGAAGTCTTCGAAAGCAGCCCAAGCGTACCTAGGGAAGACGAAGGAGCTGTCTAAAGCAGCCGAAGCACTGTGCCAAACATTTCTAGACTCGGGTCTGCTTCAACCAGTAACAAACAGCTCTATTGAAGGGTTTATGAAGACATACTTGGGAGAAGACAGACTTGGGAGTAAAAGAAACCTTGCACAAAAATTTTCGTCGGATACATACTACCAGTTGGATCCATTTTTTACAACGAAAATCTAGCAGTAAGGCCATACTGAACTTACGGCAAGATTATTTGTGTTGGTAATAATGTCATAGTTCATAGTTCACGAGTAATTTTAGGGAGGCACCACACTCCTCCTAACTTATACATCCCTTATCATTGTGTTTTTCGATTTGTATGTGTGTTGAGACCTCAATCCTCTGCCACTGTACTATATGTAAGTGGGCGTGGACGGCCCTCCTCTTCAGAAACATGTGCAACATGAATTTTCTCGGCCAATTGGATGCATTTTTCATTGTCCCTTAATATAGCGTCACCGCCATTTGAAAGTACGTGTTGGGATAACGCATAGCCAAGTGTACTTGCTTCTTCTGTGCTACGCACACATGCCGACAAGGAACTCTTGGTCATGTGCGACCCGTCCGACCTGTACAGATAGCCCGTCAGAGACAACGTCTGGTCTTCTGCTTCGAACATTGATACACACCCAACTGGCATTTGGCAGCCGCCTTGCAGTCCTGCTAAAAATGCACGCTCTGCAGTGCACCTTAGCGAGGATTGGGTATGAATGATAGGGTGGACCAGGGATTGTATCCAGGTATCATTACCCCGTGCCTCCAGGCCTAGTGATCCTTGCCCAGCTGCGTAAGGGAATACGTCAGTATCGAAAACATGTTCAATGCGATCATCCCAACCCATACGCTTCAAACCAGCAGTTGCAAGCACAATTGCATCGTATTTTACATCTTCAGCGGTGGTGTCTGTACCCAACAATTTGGCCAGCCGTGTATTCAGATTACCTCGAATACTGGAAACTTTCAAGCGTGGGTAATGCCGTTTGACGATTGCTTGACGCCGAACAGAGCTGGTACCAACCATTGATCCATCCGGCAAACCGTCTAATCCTGTTTTCACGCATGTACCAGCCCATTTATCGTGAACGACTAAAGCATCTGTCGGGTCGTTGCGCTCAAGTATACCGATTAATTTCAGCGTAGGCTGTAGCTTGGTTGGCATATCTTTCAAAGAGTGGACGACAAGGTCATACGACCCCGTCTCCAAGCCAGTCTCTAAAGTTTTGCAAAATACCCCAGGATCCTTTCGCGCAATCTCGGGCAATGGCTTATCCAAAACTTCATCACCAAGCGTCGAAGACGTCTTCACAACAAACGAGATACCCTTATCCTCATGTTCATTTTCCAGTAACTCTTGCACTTGGTAAGCTTGCTTAAGGGCTAGTTCACTTTTTCTTGACCCAATGACGACAACCTTCTGCTCCTTCGAACCGGCAGGGCAACTTAGTGTGGCCATCCTCTTAGCTCGGTTCTATGGACAAAGCGGGACGTCACTCTGCTGTGACCGAGGCACTACATTCGATGGTATCGAGACGCTCCAACGCGAACATAAAATACCACGCGGATCAACGAATCTTTCCATCGGAACTTCTTCAGCACGCATCGCACCTGTACGTTGCTGACGACCACACAGATACGACGAAGTATGGCTGTACCACTGGTTTTTGTATTCGTGTATTCGAAGATCAACATACCTTAAACTGTCGACGAACAAAAGCAGTTCGTTTGCGCTGAACCGCTAAAGATCTAAAGATATCCACGACTCGCAACCACTAGCTGCCATTCAAATCTTCACTTCACTGTTTACCTCGACCGAACAAGACTATTTAAGTACAGCAAGGTAAGCAAAAGAAGCGATATCGAGCCCACCTGTGTCTCCAGTGTACTCCTCTTTTTGGAAAGCATGGCGTTGTTCACCGATATGGCGTGCTTTTCTGCGTTTGTTTTACCGATATGGCTCTTGACCAAGCGCCGTCGTAATCAGCGGGAGAAGGGCACCAAAGTAAAACGTGTCGCCCTCGCGAACATGCCTCCCTTGGTAAATGACTTGATCCTTCGAGCTGCCCGAGGTGAACACGTTGAACGACCTCCAGTGTGGATGATGCGACAAGCTGGACGATATTTGCCAGAGTTTAGGGCGAAACGTTTGCAAACAGATTTCTTCACGATGTGTCGCACACCGACCCTCGCTTGCGAAGTAACTTTGCAACCACTTGAACGCTTTCCCGGGCTTGACGCCTTGATTATATTTTCTGATATCTTGGTGATTCCTCAGGCGATGGGGATGGAAGTTCTTATGGTCAAAGGGAAAGGACCTGTATTTCCAGCTCCACTGCGTGATCCGGATACAGACTTTGCGAAGTTGATCCTTGAGCCCGACATCGACGCAGAGCTTGGCTATGTGTTTGACGCAATCAACGTCACACGAATTCAAGCCAGAGGTCGTGTGCCTCTTATTGGTTTTACCGGTGCCCCGTGGACATTGATGGCCTACATGATTGAAGGAGGAGGGAGCAGAACACTTCACAATGCAAAACGATGGCTGTACACCTACCCAGATCTGAGTCGCAAGTTGTTGGAGGCCATCACACGAATTGCAATCGAATACTTGGTGAAGCAGGTCCAGTCGGGGGCACAAATGCTACAGGTCTTTGAGTCTTGGGCAGGGGAGCTTGACACAGACTGCTTCCGCAAATTTTCGCTGCCGTATTTGACCCAAATTGCAAAAGAAACGAAAGCAAAATTGAGTTCCATCGGACTTTCTGTTCCAATAACCATCTTTGCGAAAGGAGCGAATCATGCGCTCGAAGACTTATCCTACTCCGGGTATGATGTAATAGGTGTCGATTGGGTGATTGATCCGAAGGAAGCGCGGCGATGCGTGGGCGATCGCGTAACTTTGCAAGGTAACCTGGATCCGGGTGCAATGTATGCACCGAAAAACGTCTTGAAAGAGAAGGTTGCCGATATGATCCAAAACTTTGGGGTTCAAAAGTACATTGTTAATTTAGGGTGGGGAATGCAACCATTCATGACGCCGACCATGGCTGGCACATTTATCGACGCTGTTCATGAAGCAGTGAGTAGAAATGAATAGAAGTATTACTATAAAACAGCCAACGTTTACATTATTTTTTATGCTCTTAAGCGATAGCTAGGAAAAATAACCAAAAAAAGAAAAAATATATAGAAAAAGCATATGATATATGATATGACGATATTCTACCTTCGATATCGGCATCTTCGATATGGTTTTCGACCAACCTCATATATATTAATTCCCATCCCAACCTCGACCCCGCATCTTCCGCCAGTTCAAAATATATAACTGCCTTCCCTTTCTCCGGTAGTGATATGCAAGTTGTTCGGGCCAAACAATAAAAATGTTCGCTCCCCGAGTCCCCGAGCAGGTCCGCCGAACAGTTTCCTTAAAAAGCTACGTACGTCCACAGTAAAAAAAAAACAGACCATGAAAAAATAAATACAAAAACAATACGCACAAAGATGCTATCTCAGCGCTAAGGAAAAAAGAAATGTTCGATCCCGAACCGACCGCAAAACTTGCATACCACTGGTTTCACTTCGCACACTCGTACCATACGAGGACCACGAATATCGTCAAATCAAATGATTATCCCCACCGAGATACGCGTGTTGGACTGATCATTGTGTTTTCATATTCTCCACTGTCATGTTTTGTAGATACTGTACAGGTACCATAATAAATATTCATTATTATAAGTATATATTTTGTATACTAAGCGGGGTGGACCGGTAGACCCCATCCACTCGTCGGGGCATCATCGGGGCAATCCTTCGTCCAATTCCAACTGCATATCCATAAACCTGCTGATTCGTTTACAAATTTACCAAATTACCATGAAATTTTCTGCCGCATTCCTTGCGGCGAATTGACAAGACGAGGTCTCGTAATTTTGATCAACACACATCTACTACGCGGGGCAAGCTGAGTTCATCCCACACCTGATTTAAGGACCCCACAAGGTCCTCCATCATCTGGTTAGTATGAACAGGACTGGGTGTTAACCGTATTCGCTCTGTCCCTTCAGCCACGGTCGGATAGTTTATGGGCTGCACGTATATTTTGTGTTGTTCTAACAACTTCTGGCATGCTTGTTTACAGTTTACTGGGTCGCCAACGAAAACGGGAACGATGTGCGATTCCGTTGGCATCAATGGCAACGAGTTTTCGCGCAACAAGTGCTGCAAATATGTCGCACGTTCGTGCATAAGATTACGTTCGAATCTTGAGTGCTTCAAGAATCGAACAGCTTCTAGCGCTGCATTAGCTACGGGGGGAGGCATAGACGTACTAAAGATAAATCCCGGTGCAGACGACCGCAAACAATCAACCAGTGCTGCAGACCCTACTATGTACCCACCACTAACACCATACGCCTTACCCAAGGTACCACTAATGATATCTACAGATTGGGCAAGGTTATCTCGTTCGGTAATACCCCCACCATGCTCTCCATAGAGGCCTACGGCGTGGACTTCGTCCACAAAAGTCAGCGCATTAAATCTCTTCGCGAGAGCTATAATTTCTTGCATGGGCGCAATGGTACCTTCCATGGAATTCACGCTCTCAAACGCAATGATTTTTGAACTTGTCGAGTCGCACGCCATCAGTAACTCTTCCAGGTGCTCAACATCGTTGTGACGATATATATATTTCTTTGCATTGGAATGCCGAATTCCTTGGATCATGCTAGCGTGGTTATGTCCGTCCGAAAATACTATGGGATTAGGCAGTATTTTTAATAACGTTTCCAAGGACGTGTCATTCGCAATGTAGCACGATTGGAACAGCAAAGCTGCTTCTTTTTGGTGCAAAGTTGCTAATTCTTTTTCCAGCATTACGTGGAAATGATTTGTACCGGCAATATTTCTGGTGCCTCCCGACCCCACACCACATTGATCAATAGCGTCTTTCATTGCTCGGGTGGTTACTGGATGCTGCCCCATCCCTAAGTAATCGTTGCTACACCAGACTACAACTTCCTTAGTGTTGGGAAGAACGCCGCTTTCAACTGGGCATGAATCAGCATGGTCGTAGAACTTGGCCATGGGAAAGCGGCCATGCTGTCGCTCCAGATCCGCAAACACACGATATCGCCCTTTGTCTTGGATGCGTTTGATATGGTCCTTGAAAACTTGTTCGTGCGAATCTTCGGTGGTCGAAGCCACGGAATTCACAGCCATTTTTTCTGTCTTCTTGTCAATTTTTTTCTGGGCCAGAAGATTTCGGATTACCATATTTATGTCGGCACCGGCGGATGTACCGCCTTTTAACGATTGGAGCATAGGACAAACATGCAGGCCGGGAGGTGCAGTGACCCCGTTGGCGGCAAGAAATGGGCAGCCAAGGGCAGGCCTTTTAATATTTTTCGTCGCACGTAA
>Ga0099797_101747_pt1 | contig 10731 bp, 9 predicted proteins | sample Uncmet_Sort48C_1_FD_89871 | JGI IMG/M metagenome (GOLD analysis project Ga0099797, IMG submission 89871) | Marine eukaryotic communities from CALCOFI LINE 67, Pacific Ocean - C012_Sort48C_1 | ecosystem: Environmental > Aquatic > Marine > Oceanic | place: Pacific Ocean: Monterey Bay | collected... | reverse complement strand
AGCGCTTATTCATCCTTAGCAACCTCTGCGCTCCCTACCGGTACCCCCATGTTTTGGTGGGTGTTGACAAAACTCAGTCGCCGTCGCAAACCGGTGGGCAACGGTGGCAAAAACGACCGCGGGATGATGAACGTGGATAAATTGAAAAGGTCACCAAATATCTTATGTTGCTGCGCAGTGGCACGTAAATAAGCATATCCGCTGGATCCTCCAGTACCGAGTTTGATGCCAATCATACGATGTACCATCAAGGCATGTCGATACCGCCAAGTCGTAAAGTACTCGTCCACGTCCATAAGCAAACGCAGAAGTTGGAAGGGCAGATGAAGCATAGGCTCGTCTTGATATAGCGTGATCAAGAGAGCTGCCTTCATCGCACGGAAAGATATTCTTCGATCACCTCGCTGGCGCAACTTTTCGTATTCTGCTTCATCCAACAAGCTCTTAAAATGGAGAGCAGTCTTTTCGATTCCTGCAAGTTGTTCTTGTTTCTCCTCTTCAGTCAAACGTAATTCATCGGCTTGTCGCTCGACGACATCGCGGTCGCGTTGGACCATGGCTTCGATGGCTTTGGTATACTCGGCCCAAAAGTCAAATGACCCAAATTCTACAAAAGGAGTTCTTTCTAACCACTTCTCAACCAAATCGAACATAGAAGGCTGCTTTTCCAAGCCTTGAAGCATTTCAGAATGATCTTGCTTCAAGTATGCACAATAATTTTTCCCACTGTACCTCATTCGCCGGGAGGGGTCCAACCCCAACATATTTTCAATTTTTCGAAATTGCACACTTTGGAAGCCGGACGCGGGGAAGAGGTAATCGCGGAATTCCAAAAAATCCAACGGCGTCATAGTTTCCAATATGGTCAATTGGTCCACAAGCACTCGTTGTATTTCTGTCACACGGCGGAGGCGGTGGATTACAGTTCCCATTTGCGACTCAGCAACACTTGCTTGAGAAAATATTCTAACCACGTCGGACAACTCGTGCAAAATTTGTTTGAACCACAGCTCATACGTTTGATGAATGACGATAAACAGATGCTCATCATGAGCGCCCGCCCCTCCATTAATCCCAGCAACACCTGACATGGGCGTTTGTGCAGACAGAACTTTGTCCAGCTGCAAGTACGAGTGGTAATATATGGGCGTGCCACCCCTGCCGGGAAGCACTGGCTTGCTAGACGTGCCTGACGCTGCCGGTTTTGGGCCCGCACTTTCGGCGCGGTCGAAGGGGCAAGTTGCTGGGCTCGAAGACATGTTGTGTATTTTGCGTCTGAATTGATACTGTTTAGTCTTTCACGGAGACTATAGTTTCGCCGGCCTAAATGTGTGGAAAGGGGTTATTCAAATGGTGGGGCGGAAACTAGAGTACTCTCTTACCGACCGACTGCGGAGGGGGCGCCAAGTCAATCATGAGATCATGAGTTGATCATGACTAAATACAAGGATTAAATAAATTCCTGTATACTGAGCAGCCGGTTTTACTGGTATTACTCGTAAACTATTGAACTGCAAATTGTTACATTTATTTTGTGACGTTTTGTAGAGTTTTGGTAGTTTAGATTTAGGAGCAAGAGTGCGGTATTGTGGTGTTATTCATACTATGAGGAATCGTACTTAGTATCGTAGCGTCATTTATTTACATTACTGTATTATTGTATTATTTTTTCATGGTCTGTTTTTTTTTTACTGTGGACGTAGGTAGCTTTTTAAGGAAACTGTTCGGCGAACCTGCTCGGGGCTCGGGGAGCGAACATTTTTTTGTTTGGCCCGAACAACTTGCATGCCACTAACCACAGCTCGATCTCATCGTGGCTTTCGGATCCTAGAAGACCTGAAATACATTTGAGCAGTTGACCATTTTCCTTTGTGTCAATGGAAGAAGTTCATTTTCTAATTGGCTGCCTCAATATATCCAAGAGTGGAACTCAAAAACAACAGCCCTACCCAGACACAATATCTGTCGTCATAATACCCAATCGCACACGGGCATGAGTGACTTTGCAGCGGAATCTAACACCACGACGTTCGCAAACGTTGACTTCTATACGGGAGAAAGGGGTCAGGTTGGGGAAGTTTACCTTGGAACAGATTGCTTGATGTGTTCGCACGCTCAGGTAATATGGGGTACAGGGGTTAATAAACGGGAGATAGCATACTCTGAAATAGGTTTACACGCCCTTTGCCGCGATGTTGATCCCCCGTATTTGTATTGCCAAGTGGACGTGTCGTCGGTAGAAGAGAAACAACGAGACGAATATGTAAGCATAGAGGCACGCTTCGTGCCCCACGATAAAACCATTCTAGATGATCTTTACAACGCGTTTTCCATCGGATCACAAAGAAATAACGGGAACAAAGACCAGGAAAATCCTGTCGCGGCTTTATTAAACATGCTCGGCACGATGGATAGCGGTACGATGGACGATGATGATTCACCCTTTGATAAGAATCGGTTGGAAAAAATTGAGAATATGTTAGTGGCAAGTGAGGGTGACCGAACAGAGGCATGATCCTGAAAAGTGGGGACGCACCGTTTGCGCCTGAAAAAATAGACGTGCTCCTGTTCAATAAAAAACAAGTGCCACTCAGTTAAACCGTTAAATTCAAATGGTATGGCATACTTACAATCGTTCCTCCCCTGATAACCCAAGTCTCGATCCGAAATTTTTGGCTGAGTTTCTCTGCTGAGTAGTGCCGTACCATAGGTAGCGGCTGTTTTTGGCTGCGCTACAAAATCAATTTTATCAATTTATCTCTCTCTTTCATTTTGTTTTTTATTTTATATCATTGCATCACGAGTTGATGTTGAGTGCTCTGGTGTGAGATTGCGTTTTCTGGTAATCAGAAGAAATTTAAAAACTGAGCTGAGATGCGAGATATAAAACTTATCGCTCATTTAAAACTTTTTAGCGTTTTGATTATAGCCCATGAATGTGATTAGATTTTTACATAGACAGAAGATCATCTACCTTGGTACGAATTCGTACTTATCAGATACAATTAAATTCGTATCTTACTTAGTATGACATATGATATATCTTAGCCATTTTACAAAGGATATAATAAGCTTTTAAAAGTCATCATAACTTAACTTAAAATAAGATATATGATATCATAATAGTCCTTTTCTAATATTTCCCAAGTCAGCACCCGGGCAACTACAAACAATTTATGCCACTGCTTGGAAAACCATAAAGGATACTTCGTACTATTGGAGAAATAGTGATGAGAAGGAATGCTCATGCTGCAGTTCATCTCAGGATGATTAATCAGTTTCAAGAACGTGTTTATTTACGTAGTAAATAACAGCGAATATACTATACGATATATATTTCGTATGATATAGATAATCTTCACTTTGGTTTTGTTTATTCGCCAGCTGCAAAATAATAAATTATGATAAGTTAACTTTTAGATTACTTTTAAACTTTAAAACTTCAATGTCATCTAAAATTTGCATAAAGAATAAACTGGGATACAATGTGATACGGTAATTAATGGCTTTTCATTCTACCAAAAATGATTTCTCAAAATTTATTTTACCTCTATGTTCATTCGCGGATTTTCAAATTACCCACGAAATAATGAGTGAAACATAAGACTCCTTCGAACAAGTTTCAGGGTCCGTTTGTTGCTCTCGTGATCCACCTTAAACATTATGACAAACAGCCAGAACTTAAGCATTTTTCAGAGAACGCGTGTTAGTTTATTTTCTTGAGAGGGCGGGTGCGCACTGGTCGTAATCCTTTGTCCAGATTGTCATCGGAAAGAAGGTCTTTCGCCGTGTAATACGTAAGACAGAAAAACGCGATAAGACAAACGGACCACATGACCGTCCTCTCCGTCGTCAGGTCATACCCCCAAACGACATCGAACGAGTTCTTGCTCATTATTTCTTCATGCAAAAACTTTGGGCGGAGTGGGTCATGCGGAGAGCTTCGTGCGGGTTCTGGGGACAGTTCGGACAGGTCACTCTGGTGATGCATGACGAAAATTTCCTTCAAGTCCCCGACTGTGCAACCTCCAAAACAGGTAGGTAGGTAGGTAGGTAGGTAGGTAGGTAGGTAGGTAGGTAGGTACGAGTAGGTAGGTAGGTAGGTAGGTAGGTAGGGAGTAGATAGAGAAAAATAGAGTGTTTATCTATGATTATTGGTATAGTTTCAAGTAGCGTGACGAGAGTCCGACCATTATTCGATCATTCCCTCTATCACTTTGCCAGTATTTTGTATCATGCTTATCCCATCGCGCAGCACCACCATCCATTTATCCATTTGTTCTGCTCTTTTTCTGTCATGCTGGTTTCCGTCCGTCCATCATCGTTCGCGTCGAACATTGGTATTACTGTAGTCATAAAATAGGCTTGGTTCATTCATAAAGACCATTTATTCGTACGTACCAGGCTCGTATTCTTCCGACTATGCAGAGTGTCAAAACACACACACACCAATCCAATTAGCGAATCGAGGTAGGCAATCGAGCAACAACCGTGTTGATTGATATTTCGCTTGCCAGTACGATCAATCCACGACGAACACATGCCAATGGCTAGCTCCACTTCAGTTTGGTGTAGGGACAGTAGAATCTTGCGGTACTGGCAGAAACTTGTGCAGGTATCCACACACTCATACACGTACCTATGTTCCTCGTACGCCTTGCCGCGCGATCTTCGGTGGCAACTGCCAAGCTGAACGGGCGCCGTGGCTGGGCTGCTATTTCAACTGCGAACGTCCGCCGCACACTCCACATGTCAGTGCCTCGCAGCGAAAATGACGATGCCGTCAAAGTGGTGAAAAGCACTGACCCTGTGGATCCTAAAATCGTGCAATTGATTGATGAAATTTGTGCACTGAACTTGGTTGAGGTGTCCCAACTCGCAGACGCGCTTAAAGACAAGCTTGGTATTTCCGATGCGCCTATGATGGCAATGCCTATGGCCGGTGGTGCTGCAGCTCCTGGGGGTGGCACTGGGCCTGAAGAAGCTGAAATTGAAGAAGAGAAAACGCATTTTTCAATCAAGCTAAATTCTTTTGAAGCTAGCTCGAAGTTAAAGGTTATTAAAGAAGTTCGCGCGCTGTCAGGGCTAGGCTTAAAAGAGGCCAAAGAATTCGTTGAGGCGGCTGCGTCAGGTGGAAAAGTCGTCAAAGAAAATGTGGCGAAGGAGGAAGCAGAAGAAATGCTGGAAAAATTAAAAGCTGTCGGTGCCGATGCATCTTTGGAATAATCAATTAATCTGCTCGTGAGAATACCGTTGCTGCTTGGAAATGAATTTCCTTACGGGGCGTTGTTGTTTGAAGGGAAAAAATGAACTTTTTGAATTTGCTTTTTTTGTGACATACGATTAGATCATATGATAACTTAGATCATATCAAAAACTAAAAAATATAAAAATATAGTATATTGGCTGTCATTTACGTAAATAAACACATTCCTGAAACTGATTAATCATCCTCAGATGAACTGCAACACGAGCATTCCTTTTCTTATCACTATCAAAAGCTAAATATAACGGCTGGCCATTTTCTCCATCACTATTGTCCTCCGTAAAAAGTGACCTCGCGGTTAAATTTGACCATCAACTAACTTTTTCTCCCAATGCGGGTTTTTCTTCTTTAAATTAAAGATAAGTTAAATTGAAGGCATGTTTACGTTGTTTTCTCTACCTTCGTGTAAGTCCCTCATCGTACGCCTGTAGGTAGGTTCTTTAAAATATTTTTTGACCCGACGGTTATAACCATTTAAATTAATCACCATATTCTGTCTCCTTGACTTCCTAATCGGTTCGGTTTGGATGGTGTAACTTCGCCCCTACGAATGAGATCCTGTATGATAATCCGAGCAGTGGCCTGAGTTGTTTGAAGTTGGCCCGGTTCTGATATTTGAGGTGGTCGACGGATCCACATATATCATATATGATAAAAACTAACTATTATCTATTATGGCTGTACTTAAATAACTTAAGAAATGTTCATCATATATGAAATTAATCCGATGATCTTTAATCATTATGATTCATAAGATGAGCATTTGCTTCTTGTAAATCAGTAACAAGCGAATTAAAGAAGACATCAAGAGAATGTCGATTTTTCGATTGAAGTAATCTATCCAACGCAGCAAGATATGTAATTCTTTTCCGGTATGATACGATCAGATGATACTCTGTGAATTCTGACAACTGGAATTCCTAACCATATTAGGTGAATGATGTAGCTGTATCTTCATCCTCCAAATGGGATCCTGTACGATTTTCCAAACAGTGAATAAAGTTCTGCATCTGGCGATAGAGAACATTCAATTTTTGAAATACACTTAAAGGTTTTACTTCAGAAAGAAGTATTTGTCGTTTTCTTAGAATCAATCCAGAACGTGATGTCAATCCAGAATGTTCAGTAGTCCGCAAGACACGATCCTGGGCCTCGCTGTCACCTTGGTGATCAATTCAATGTCTCCCTTTGACTGATTCTCATCCACGTTCTGTTTCCCTTTGGGTCTGCTGGTGGCTTCGTTGCAATTTACTTCACGTGTTTCATCACGGACTGATCCACGGCATACAAATTTTGAACAGTCACGATTCTTTGCACCTCTTCTAACTTAAGTTTAGCAGTAAATATTAAGTCTTCCGGCGTAGAAGAGGTGTTCGAAGAAGAGGAACGAAAGTCTTGTTTTACACGCCGAACCAAGAATTCCCGGTAGTTGTAATCAGTGCACTTGGACGAAGCCCGCAACAACTTCCGGTATAAAGCCACTGCTTCTCGTTTCGCAGCACCGTTCATCGGGGGTTTACAGACTAACTGTGCTTACTAAATTCAGGAGCGTTTTGTGTATCTCTCTAATTGCGTGGGTGTTTACGTGTTCAGAATGGTTTGGTAGTATCGTGTAAAACGAACGGAGGGGACAGCCAACCAAGTAGATCAATTGGAAAATATTGTTTGGTTTATTCAGGAACGAATCGAATAAATAATATTTTGTACATAGCCTAAAATAAGTCAGTGGAGAATTTGACTAGAAGGGATAAAGATCTCACCGGTTTCCTAGCAGCCGGTTATTAGTTTTAGACGATTGAATCGCGCAAAATTGTTACATTTAGTGACGTTTTGTAGTATTTTGATAGTTTAGAGTTAGGAGTGGAGAATTTTCATAATCTAAACATATTTCAGGATTATTATAACAATAACCTCCTAAGAAACAATTATAGCCCAGAAAATTGTTAGCTATTTGGCCTGCTAGGTCAACTTGTGCATAAGCCTTTATATTTCGCTCCATGCATGATTCGAACAGTCCAGACAGTCCAGTCGTGACTTGCAAGTCTGAATCTGTCGAAATAGCGTAAAAGCCAGTGTACTATAGTCAACGAAAGCGGTCTTTAATATAGCCAAGGGACTTGCAAAGCTCATTGCGTGTGCTAAACTCGTCGAAAGGGCGCGCAATGGATACCAACACCACCACGGCTGCCGTCGACCCTTCCGCTTGCCTGACCGGTGTGTTCCCGTGCTCCTCGACTTTGAGCGGAAACGTGTTCTTGCTCTTCGGTTATGCATTTATCCTCGCGTACGGGGCAAGCAGAATCAATGCCGGGTCAGATACACTGCTGGAAGTCTGTCCCCCGGGTTTGATCGGTGGAGTACTTCTTCCGACCCTGGGTGCTTTGCCCGACGCTACTGTCATCTTTTTTTCTGTGATCGGTGCCTCAGGGGAAACCGCCCAGGAACAATTAAACATTGGCATGGGCACATTGGCTGGATCCAACATAATCTTGTTGACTATGCCGTGGGCAACAGCACTTTTTCTCGGGCGAGTGTCGCTAGGAAAGGACCATGGTCGGGGGCGTCGCGCCAAATACTACACATCTCAAAGGCGCCACGCCAGAAAAGCTCGCGCGTCGGCGGAGCAGCTTAATCCAGCCTTTGTACCTGAAGATGACGATATCGGTCTTGCCAGCTCTTCCAGTAGTAGTGACGGAGATGTATCTTCCTCCTCGTCGGGCGAGGAAGATAATACCGTTGCTTTGAATGTATCGACGGTCGACTCCCAGTATCTTGTCTGCGAGGCCCGGAGCCCGCAACAGGTTCACCCCATTTTGAAGGTGCTCAAGGATACGGGTGTCACCGTATACACCACAGTCCAGAAGACATCATTGACCATGCTCATGACGATGGCACCATTTTTTGTCGTTCAAACTGTGGCATTCTTCAGAGATGATGCAGCCACTCGTATTGCTGGACTCATTGGTTTTCTTATGTGCATCTTCATTTTTTTTGCGTACAGCATAAGCGTCGTTAAAGATGACAGGACGCAGCGAAGGCTCCTGAAGCGCGCCCAGCACCAGCACGAGTTCAACCGCTTTTTACTTCAATTGAAGGATGTCGAACTGAACCCCAAAGGTTTTGTGATGCCTCTCGCTATCAAGGAAAAATTGGGGGAGCAAGGTGTCGCTGCGGTTCAGGCTATGCTGAAGCGGCAGCGCAAACAAATCCGAGGGAAAATCGCACGAGGGTACGCCACGAAGGAGGATGCGTTATCCATGGACGAGTATGCTCGAAGAAAGTTGTCATTGGGGAGATCGAGGTTGAGCCACCGCCACCGCGCCGGCCCCAATACCATCCCCCAGGGAAAATCTGAAAATGCAGGCGGTAAAGAAGACCCAGAAATGACTGGCGAGAATTTGATTAAATCCCCTCCTAGTGACTCACGAATGACACGATCGTCTACGGATGTTTTGGGAGGGGTCGAACTGCAGCGAAGTGGAAGGCAGTATGAATCTGCCCGTGCATTCTCACTCAAGCCCGCGTCCAGCCCAAAGAATCGTTCCTCGACATCTGCCACGCTGGCCACACTGGCCACGATAGCCTTCACAGGCGATAAAGGTCCTCTGCCGGGAGCACAATACGGGCATGAGAGGACGTATCGTGAGATTCAACGGCTGGCAGCTTCTCTGAAGGTGCCTATGCTGAAGATGCCCCCTGAGAGCTTTCAAGACATGCGAGGCGCGTTGGCGGGATGGGCGTATGATAAGACTCAACTCCGTTCTATATTTAATGCTTGGAAGGGGGCCATTACCTCTATTGGTGAAGAAGGTACCACAAACCGTGAGGTTCGTAAGAGTGGTGAGGTTGGCGGCGGCAAACAGGCCTGTGTGACGAAGGAAAGGCTTACTATACTACGAGGTTCAGCCACCATTGCAATTGGCACGCTGATCATCATGGCCTTTGCAGACCCCTTGGTGGATACGATCTCAAAAGTCGGACCTCTGTTAGGCGTATCCTCATTCTTCGTCAGCATGATATGCGTGCCTATCGCATCCAATGCAAGCGAACTACTTGGTTCTATCCATTTTGCCAGAAAGAAGAGTAAGAAGTCGGCGAGCCTCATCTTCAGTATGCTCTATGGTGGGGTCGTTATGAACAATGCCTTGTGCTTGGGAGTGTTCTTGCTATTGTTGTCTATCAAAGGACTAGTCTGGAAGTTTGGTAGTGAAACGCTGGCTTTACTGCTAGTCGCATTGACTATAGGGGTCTATGGGACAACACGGCGGACTTACGTTACGTATATGGCATTCGTTGTTGCCTCATTATTTCCAGCTAGTATTTTGCTGGTTGCAATTTTCCGCATATTGCTCCCTGGCTTTTAACTTTGCTACCTCTGCAAAGATTTGCGCCACAAAAAAGACTAAATGATACCAAGTTGACGTAATACCTTAATAATAAATAAAAATAAATAGTAGAAGAAGTTCATATAAACAAGAGTCATCCCTAAATAAGAGTCAACGAAATTGTCGCCTCTAACCCTAACCCTTATAATTAGGAATCATTAGAATACTAAATAGTACTAAATTAAACCCAATACATTTTAACCCTGATTCTAACTATTTTATTTTGGTATGTTCAACGTTAAGGTACCGATTAATATACACATTATTTATATATACCACATAATTATTTAAAGTGTTGTTTATTATGTTTATCCTTAAACATGCGTGACTCTTATTTCCGGACTCTTTCGCCGAGCTCACGGCCCCACCAGAATCGGTTGTCGTGTGATTGCTCGACCAAAAAGTTCTAAATAAAATAAATAATGTTAACATGTTAACCCTTTTTTGTGACGCTACGTTTTCTAGTGTTCTCCGGTTGTTTCCTAGGATCCGGGTGAATTAGACTACAACATTTGGAGGGGGCCCCATCGCCCATCGCCCCGCCCCATTTAAGTTCAAATTGGATTCGAAGTGTTCGGGTGGCGAAGTAACTCCATCCATGTATTGGAAAAATCTAGACTGAACTCCTACCTTCCCACATCCTCAAAACAAGTTAAAATATGACATCAACGAAAGACCAACACTGCATCGTGCTCATTTCGGAAAAGACAAAAACTTATCTCGAGTTCCCCTGTCCGAAAGATGCTTTTTTAGGTGTTGCGCGTATCTACGAGGAGGAATTGAAGCGTTTGAATCCTTCGATGAAGACCGTGACTTATACGATTGATGATCTTTACGAATATCTAGACAGTTTGGACGATTGCTGCTGTCTTATTTTTGACAAAGCCAGTGCTTCTTGTAAGTTTCCTCCCTCCTTATCGAATGTACGACACTCCCCGTCTGACACCCTCCAATAGACTTCCCCCAGGGATTAGATTTTATAAAGCAAGGTTTGTACGAGTCACTTTCCAAACTGGCTAATTAATCGGGCTTTAAAGTGCTCTATTTGCAGATGTGCAGGATGCACGACGTAGACAGACA
>Ga0099797_101746_pt1 | contig 10752 bp, 4 predicted proteins | sample Uncmet_Sort48C_1_FD_89871 | JGI IMG/M metagenome (GOLD analysis project Ga0099797, IMG submission 89871) | Marine eukaryotic communities from CALCOFI LINE 67, Pacific Ocean - C012_Sort48C_1 | ecosystem: Environmental > Aquatic > Marine > Oceanic | place: Pacific Ocean: Monterey Bay | collected... | reverse complement strand
AAAAATTGAAAAATGTCTCTTTCTCTTTCTCATTTTTGCAATGTCCGCTTTATGGAGAGGTTTTCTGGTGACAAATTTCATTTGGTGGAAAAAAACTGTCCGTCTTATGGTGTGTCCGTTTTATGACTGTCCGCTTTATAGAGATCCATTTTATTAGAATTTAGCCTATATCAACCCGTTCCGAGGACAACTGTCCGTCTTATAGAGCTGTCCGCTTTAGACCATGTCCGTTCTAGAGAGATTCCACTGTAGTCAATTTTTGAGAAACTCTTGAGTGAGGGCTCAATGATAGATGAATTTCTTATAAAAATTGAGTGTAACCATTTAAACGACTAACCAAGTCTGAAGAGGATGTCACATGTAGTTTATGAGAGTTTATTTTACAGCATTAATTCACACATGCGATAAATACGGCCCTACATGCCAAGTTAGACAATCTTCTCTAAAACCTAATAGATGGTGAACGCCAAATAAACAGAAGTTAGCACTTGAATGATGCACGCGGAGTGTCCTACTTTATGAAGCAACTTGTGCATATGCAACTTGTGCATAAGAAAATAGTTAAACTGCACGAGGAATGTAGTAAGAAATGCACTATGTACACGCGAAGATCGACACGTGCACGCCGACCAAGCAGAAGGGAATTGGTCTGCACGTGGAATTTCTCAAAATGAATTTAACACGCAAACACACGCATGCACACCCACTGACACGAAAACTCACATATACACTCTCATATTTCTTACCAAATGTTATGAAAAACAAATATATGGAGAAAAATATAATAATAATCAATGTGGATAATACTTACATTGACTGAGAAATAATCACCCGAACGCGTATTTTGATACTTTCTCTAGACTCACAATTAAACGACAGACTACTGTACTGTACGATATCTAATCACAATATTACCCAAAACAGAACGAGAGAGCACTCGATTGATTGTTTGTTTACAAGTTACAAATCAATTTAATGATATTTCAAAATGAAAGATACTAAAATAATCATTTTCAATGTCAATTATTTATGTTCCTACTCAGAACCTGATAAAGGAAGAATCTAAAAGGGGCGGTTCATTCTATTAATTGATTTTTACTATCCATTCTGAGTGAATATAATAGAGATTAAAGCTTATAGTGCTTTTATTGGCAATGTACATGTCGATGATTTGAAACCGTCATACTGTGGGAGACGGTATAACACACCAACATTTGTAACGTGTCAGTCCAGGTGCATATATGATATAAAAAAATGTTTTATGCACTTTGTCAATCAGTGACAAATGTGATTCTACTTTATGGTCATCCTCGTATGATCTATATACACTTTTTTAAGGAGGTATATAAAGAAAGAGGATCAAAATAATTGACGGACGCTAAGGAGCGGGTGGGTGGGTGGAGGTGAGGGGGGGGGCAGGGGTTCTTTGATTCGCCTTTAAGGTAAAAAAAAAGTGTATAGTTGATTTTTATAGGGCAATGAAAGCTCACGCAATCAATCACAAATTCTGGTATGGTCAAACTTTTCTCCAAATTTGGTCAGATTTTAGTTAGATGTTTTGGAAAAAATGGTCATATAGTCAGTTAGATTTTAAATTTTATTTCCGTGAATGATTTGTCGTATTCGTACACTTTGCATTTAGGGAATTCTATGATGAAATCTCAAATAACAAACAAAATTTCTGTCATTTTGTTCCTATCAATCATTTTGCAAGAATATAACAAACTTATACCTCAACACGCCAAAATATTAGAAAAGTCGGCAATGGATTTAGACAGACTTCAGGACCTTCCAAATTGAGAAAAATTACAATGGATTCGAGATGTACAAGAAAAACAAAGTTACTGTTAAGGATATCTATAAGCTGATGACTTCCATAAAATGTCAATTGACAAAGAACATTTAATCTCATTATGTCACCGTCATATGTTTATGATAGTACGCTCGTTGTATGGTAAGCATTGCATACACGCTTTTTTATACACAATGTTTTCTTTTTCGGCTCAGGCTGAAGTGTTGCTTAATAGAAAGGCAAATTCCTGAACATTAGCCGAAACCTACCAGACAAAAGGTGTTTAAAATGCTATTTGGAATAGGTACAATCGGTTTGCATAGGTCATACCTTATTCCTATAAATTTTCGCGCCCCTTTAATTTTCGCTCACTTTTTCTCACGCGAAAATTAAAGGGTTCAAATTCGCGCACCCAGGTGCGCGAAAATTAAAGGGGCGTGAATTTCAGTTTTATGTGCGCGAAAATAAAAGGGGCGCGAAAATTGAAGGGATTCAAATTAATTCCTTCTGTGGGCGAATCTACAATGTTAGACCAGGAAGCCTTATAATTTTGAGCCATTTAACGTCAACTTCCCCTTAATTATGTAATTATTTCCAATGTTAGACAATCAAATTAATTTATAATTGTAATATACGCGCTTTTTCTATCAGAAACCGTTTTATAAGAACCTAGACCTTCATCGGCCCAAAACTTAAGAAATTTCTAGACCTATCCCAAATCAATGGATTTGATTAAGACATTCTTGTCCTTTTTTCATGAATTTTCAGGGATTTTGGTCGAATTTCCGCCAAATTTGACAGAAATAAGAAATTATTAAGAAACATTTGAACCTAATCATCGCGTAAAAAGTTACGAAATTTGGCCGTTTATAAATTGATGATCCCTTATCAAGGCATTTGACTTAACTAACATGTTTGAAAACTATAAGATTCTGAATCGCTCATTTTAAATATCAATATTTAAGAAAAGGCACACTAAATAAAAATTGAAAAAATGAAGAAATTTCCGGTTTCGCGAAAACTAAAGGGGCGCGAAAATTAAAGGGGCGCGAAAATTAGAGGGGCGCGAAATTTAAAAATCACGGGGTGCGCGAAAATTAGAGGTGCGAAAATTAATGGCGCGAAAATAAAAGGGGCACGAAAATTTATAGGAATAAGGTAGTGATTGATTCGCAATATTTTCCGATATTTTTCTTTCTCATAAGGGAAATTTCAGCCTGTGTTGCTTATAAAGGTTAAAGAACGAAACGTGTAATAGATCAGCAACTAGTGGTCAATAGGGCTAAGCATTAGGGCCCAAGCTTGAAGGAATGGTATTTGTTTGCCAATACAAACAAACAACTTTAAAATATGAAGTCATTCCTCCCCTGCTCAGAAAATCGTCATTTTCCAAAATTCTGATGCTCAAAAATCAATCATTCTTATTCAACGATTAACTTAAAGAACCTCTGGAATTTCCAGTTTGGAACCGGATGCATAGCCCTATTGAGCACTACCCGCTGGTCTATAATTTCACTTAAATTGAGAAACCTCTTAAATGACTTTGGGGGCTGTGAGAGCACTTTTATAAGAATCTTTGAGTACTCAGCGTTGAGTTCATAAAAATGAATGCATACTTAAATCCGTGAATTTTGCACGGATTGACCTCAATTATATCTGTAGTTTCCTCAACACATTATCTATAATTTGTTGAAAAAATAAAAAAAATATTCTTTATATTGAAAAAAATGGAAAACGGTGCAAATTGTATTTTTCAAATAACCATAACTGGATCAATTGTGATGCTATAAACTTAATTAAACCCTCTATCTAATAGCAAATTTGCTCTAGATGTATACCCCTTGTTATTAGACAATTAGCTTCCAAAGAGTAATTACCAATATTAATATACCATCAATATACTAATATTAATTACCATAAATGACATCCTGACAGATAACTTATCTTACTCACCTTAATTTTCGCTCCCATTAATATTTTCCATAATCATCTTTCGGAGACGGACGCTGCTAAAATAGACAAATAATTCTTTTTACAAATTTAATTCTTGCATATGCGTTATGCCCCTTAAAAAACATCAGTTTATCGTCCTCGCGTGTGTCAACTTTTCCTACCACATGATTTTTTTATTCTAAGCTCGATTAAGCATTTTGGCATCTAGGGGACCCCTTCTTCCATGACATTAAACTTTGATCGTAATTCATTCCAAACTCTATAGCTTTCCAGGCATGGAAATCATTGACTCATAGCCTACTAAAGACTACTACTCTCTTTAGTAGGCTATGCTTCGAATCGATTACACGCTCTGGTCAAAATCGACTTTTATTCGTTCCGTAGATTCATCGCCTTCCCATTACCATGCTTTCAATGCAAGTCTAGAGTCTCTTCTTTCTCTGCTATTACTCGAAGTTTAAGGCCAAAAAAAATCAAAAAAGTCAGTCGGTCGGATTTTTTTTGATTTTTTTATTCTTTTTTGACTTTCATATTCCATGTTTTTGTGAATTGAGCCATACACGAGCACGACCATGCACACAATCATGCACGCACACACGCATGCATGCACACATATGCATGCATGCACTCGTACGTGCATGCACGCATGCATGCACGGACACACGCATGCATGCATGCATGTATACATGCGCCCATGCACGTACACTCATGCAAACATGTATGGACACACATGCATGCTTACCCATACACATAATACTCACATACACTCACACATGCACATACATACACAAAGTTATACGCACATGCGAATGGGCGGAAATAAAGCATTAAACACAGAATTACGTATTGTAGCTGGTAAAAAATGGTCTTCCCCACGATAACTCCTCAAATCCTATTGTTCTCGCATCGCTCGATTAATTAAACAAAGGGGTAATTTACCACAGGATTTTCTAATAAAACAATAGGATTTCTTAGTGATTTTTATCAAAAAAAATTTCTAGCCAAAGTGTACGAGATTTCTATACAGTGATTTACTCCTCTGAAAAAAGCTCCACTTTTTTACCACAATAAATAGTAATATCATTCTAAGGAAAGCTTTTTTGGCGGTTAGATGGAAATAATTATTTTTGGCCAAAAGCAATTCCTTTGTTTCATTTTCACAGTAAACATATCGCATAAGAAATCGATTCAACTATACACACACACACACACACACACACACACACACACAAACACCAAAACACACACGCATCTACGCACACACGCAATAAAAAACAAACACAAACACACATATAAAGATGCACACACACGCATACAGACACACACATACACGCACGCACACACATATACAAACACGCGCACACACGCGCACACACACAAACACCCACACACACATACACAAACACACACGCATACACACAAGATACGCGCCCACAATCACACGAGCAAGTACACGCGAGCGTAACATTTTATTTAGCTTTGGCATATGAAGTTTTGTCATATAATATATTCTCCTGTCTTAAATTATCCGATAACACTCTTCTTCTTACGATTACGGTATTTTCTACTGTGTTATTTCAACTGGTATTATCAATTAAGCGTCTCCGTAGGAGAAATATGCTTTTCTTTTATAGTTTTACGTCACGTTTCTTTATTAGTTGTAACCTTGGCGATCCTTAGAAACAAGAGAACAGCATGAATGGTTGTAATAATAGATTTAATTTGTGGGAGGGCAGTATTGTGTTGATCGTCAAATATTATGAACTAATAATCTTGCAGACGCCACTCGCCAGTCTGCAGAGTATCTTCCGCAAAATAGCGTGTAAGTGCCAAAGTCGGCGTGCACAGAACTTGTTACTGTCGCCTTCGGCATTTGTAAATTAAATTCGTGGTGTTTTACGATATTTTACGATTAAGCCTAGTGTCCACTGAAGCACTTAGAACTGTTTTTTCGGGTTTAATATTGTCCAATGGTTTAACTTTTAGACCTTAAAAAATAAACCTCAGTGGACACAACTTTATCTCGAAAAAAAATCTTTAATTATTGTACACTGTTCTAAAATAAGTTTAGAATTAGAATGAAAACTTTTTCATTCTAAACCTAAAATATTTTTAGAACTATGTTCTAACCTATTGAAATTCAAAGTAAATACTTCCTTTCACAAAAGAATCTATTCTTTATCTATTCATATCAATAACACGCGATGTTATTTCTCAGTACACCACGTGCTAATACAATTAGAGAGAGAATAAGTTTAGGTCAGCTGGTGGACACATAGCGTGTCCATTCAAGAAAGAGATAAAAATTATTGACCGCCGTTCATTGGACTATAATAAAACAGTTTTTTAAGTTTAAATTTTAGAGATATTTATTTTTTCAGTGGACACTAGGCTTTAAAGATCATTATAGCTTTTCCCTTTAATTTAAAAAAAAAGTTTAATTGCTCATTCCTTCTCCTTCGGCACCTGCAATTGTTTTACGTGTGTAAAGAGGGCTAGATATTTCTTGCGTTATACTGATATTTTTTATGATGGGAAGAGGTACCTGTCGCATATTTTTATTTGGTACATACTCTAGCGTCCCGAATAGTTGATTTTTTCCAGCACAGACATTCCCTTTCCACCCCTCCCCCATTTAGGGAACGTCCAAAGATAGAATTTTCCCCCTCCCCCTACCAGTTAGTGGGCATGCTGTAAAATTGAGGGACTTTTTTCATGCCTATTAAGCCTATCTCGGCCAGGGCGGGAGGACTCCAGAAAGACCCAACAATAGAAATATTTGGATGTTTTAAAAAATATGAAAACAAAGCTCTTACTTTTTTTCTGTTTTTTTTTTCATAAAAATTATAAGAAACAAATATAATTGGGGGAGGGGTCCCGGGAATTCCGGGAATGGTGAAAAATTCATCCGGATCCGGGAAGTCAAACTGCTACCGGGCAAAATATATTCCGTGTTACCGGGAAATTGCTGTCATGCTTTCCGGTATCCGGGAGTTTCAGACCTATCTTTTCGGGAATTCCGGGATTACATAATACTCCCTTCCCCCCATTAATGCGTTTGTGTGCGAAAAGGTTGTTCCAGTTCATGGTTTTTCTCTTTATATTTGGGGCATTTTTTTCCAATTGATGTTGCCAAATAAATTTTACCGAATTATTGCGAGACACAATGGTAGAAAATATTATTCTAAATTTCTAAGCGGTAAGGGGTCTTGATAAGAGCGGGGGTGTCGGAGGGGGGCGCTTATCAGGGTGATAAGAGTGCTTTTTTTATTGTAAATGCTTCATTTAAAAAAAAACAACGCCTATGATTTAAAATTTTGTTTTTTGTGCTTTCTTAGCGGACAAGGCAATGCTTAAGGCAACCGCCCCCCCCTCCCCCTAGCGGACAAAGTCCGCTAACTCACACAAATTCTATTTTTGGACGTTCCCTTAACTAACTTTCCATAACTTTTTGGTAAATGATGAAATAAAGTCTACATAACTTAAAAAACGTAAGCATGATAAGCTTACTTTGTTTGATCTTTTGTGGTTATATCAACTTGAATATACTGTCGTCTAGGGGTTCTCTTTTTCTGAATCACTTTTCTTTGTGATTACAGTACAATTACAGTAACGAATGTAAAGACATTACATAGAATGAATCACAAGCTGGGGAGCAGGTCACAAAATAATGTAAAATTTTTTGAAATGAACAAAAAAATTAGAAAGGATGAAAAAAAATATCGAAGCGTGTGCACATTTCAATTATATCCCCGTTTTGCCCTATATCTCGAGAACAAGATTTTGTCCAGAGATTCTTTGTCATTTAAAAGGATTTGCCAAACAAGGTAGTGTCACAATTTTGAGTAATTATCCAGTAATTATAGTCCATTTTGGGAGGATTTTGAGTTCTTTAATCCCTTTGGGTTAACCAGGCTTTTTTGGGAAAATTATGCTCTGTTACCCTAATTGTATCATTGTCCTCTAGCTATCTTCCTGCAAGATTCGAAAAAAAGAAACGGATACGCCAATCTTGAGATATTGAAAGCAGGTACGGACGGACGGACGAGACTGCATTGATAGAACTTTCATGCAAGCGTAGTAGGTCCAAAAATGGAAAATCATTACGATGCATAACAACGAAAATATATAATTATATTACTTACTTGTGTTAACTTTCCACGTAGTATAGATGAGTGGAATAAACCAGAAGTCTAAAATGAAAAGGATAATTGTAATATAAAAGACAGAAAAAATCTTACAGTACATTCATAAGATTTTAAGACCAAATGATTGACAACGATATGTAGAGCACCAAGGGCAGAAAGTTGCGCAGGCAGAAAGTTTCGCGAAGATGGGAAATTGCAAAATTTCGTGAAACTTTTGCGAAAAAGGGCAAAAATCGCGAAAATGGCAAAAGTTTCTGCCCGCGAAACGTTCTACCCTTAAAGTAAAATATTTCTGTGAAATTTAACTAAAACCTCTTATCAAACTACATACTATATGACGATTTGAAAATGAAATATCTCGTGAACAAGTTTCGAATAATGTTTTGAGGAAACTCTAGATATAAGTGACATTCCTTCTGTATACAAGGAACTACTTCAGCGTTGAGTACTCACATTTTCTAATTAAAGGGCCAGCTCCAACACTCAAAAGTTTCTTAACAGCTTCTTAATTTACATAATCAAAGCTATTACATGAAGATCATGCAAAAACACGTCATCGTGAATACACATCGGTGAAATGATGAGAATAAGAGTTCCGTGTAAATTGATATTTTATGGAAATCGTCGATTTCTGTAAATTCTCAAAGCAGAAATGATAAAAGGTTCGTTGAATGAACAATATAAGCTTTCCTTAAACTTTATCCCTGCTTCGTTGTAATTTTTCCCAATTTGGGCATTTTTGAAGTCAGCCTAACTCCAAGACTGATTTTCTTAATATTTTGGCGTGTTGAGTACTGGTATCTTATATACACGTTGTTTTTTTTATAAGAAAGTTAGTTAGAGGGTTAGGGCTAAACTTTCTTAAAATTTATGGTCATTTAGGGTCTAAAACTTTCTTAAGACTTTCTTATTATGAAGTTTGGCCGGGAGGCAGTACCCAATCCCTGACCACAAATATTGTCAAAATTGGTCCATTTTGGGAACTTTTCACTTTTCTACCAATTTATTGCCCGTTGTACACCCAAAAATGGGGAAAATGAGAAAATTTTAATGATTGAAGGAAATAAAGTACATTTCGTGGTCATGGAATTGAAAAGTTGTATTTAGGAACTTTCTTAGGTAAGAGCGTTGTAGCCCTAAACTTTCTTATTTTTTTGGCCTCTGTAGCCCCACTTTCTTATAAACTACTTTCTCATAAAAAAAAACGTGTAAAGCAGTTTCTTATAAAACATTGACTGGAACAAAATGAGTGACATGTCATTTGAAAAAGATTTGAGATTTCTTTATGGAATTCCCTAGATGCAAATTGTACGAGCACGACAAATTATTAACCGCAAAAAAATTAAATACAACATATTTTAGAAAATTGCGATTGCGAAATGTATTTGTATTCGTTGGTGTGAGTGAATGGGTGATGTGTTAGGATATCAAGGGTTCTTGAGGGAGCGGAATTTAATCACAATATACAGGAAATGGGATGTCCATATATCTAGGGGATCCACGAACTGTGGACTATTTTGACCTAACCATGCTCTGTCCGTACCATCATTTGGTCCTTTTAAGGGAAATTATGACGGAAAATATTGTGAAATAACCTTATGAATTCTTTTCTAAGATCATAACGAAACAACTTAAATATTTTTATGAGTGTTCAACAAAACGCAACAAAGTACTAACTTTTATAGTTTCTTAGGTTGTTAATTTCGTTATCCAAGTTGTCAAAAATTATCAGTATTGTTGCAAGGGGTGTAATGAAAGCTTGACTTTGGCCATTAGGATGAAAATGGTATGCTAGAAGCACGGAGCTCCTAATGATAGCGTCATGGAGTCCTAATCAAAGTGAGATGGGGTTTTTGCGAAAAATAATTTCCGGATGGGTTGCGGGTCAATGAGGAATCTAAGAGTCTAGTTCTAGTTCTTTAAAAACACTCTCAGAGAATGGGAATGTTTTATGTTTGCATGTGGGTGGGTGTCATCCAAGGTTAGTCCCTCCAGGGAAAGTATTTGAAAATGTGATTTCCCTCTAAAATCTCACGTTTTCAATAAAATCTCACTATTAGTATCAACCTTGCTGTACCCTCTGTAACATCAACATTTTTCCATTTTTCAGCAGAAATCATGCGCCAGATACCAAAAGCCAAGATTATGATTCGCATTAAAAATTTTTTTTATAAATATACGTTATACCACATTCTCCATATATCAATAATAATTAATGTCAACAACACCCCTAGGAATGAAAATAAATTAATTAACCAGCAACATAACAAAAGATCATATATTTAATGATGCATTATCATGTATCCATGCACTAAAGTAATTTGGTGGAGAAGAAAACAGAGGAAAAATATTCTTGGCGGTGAATAAGCCACATTTTGATTCAGCGAACGGTTAATTCATTCGTTACTAAAAAGCTCGTTGGGGGGGGGGCATTGCCTTGGATTTAGACACTCTATAGGTTGGTAAGTGGGATAACCAAAAATGTTGTTGAAAACCAAGAGGACTTCAGAACTTTTGGACCAGTGTTGAGCCATTTTCCGGAGAAAATATGAAAGGGGGATTAGAGGTGCATATATTGTCGGCTTGCTTATAAAGTAGTCTAACTTATTTTCAATAAGTTAGACTAATTCATCATTTCTATAAATGCGTTCTGTAAAAATTTTTCTACGAAAGTTTTTCAATTTCATTCTCTCGTGTGCAAGTAATCTGACGTTACTATAGACATGCCGCCGAATAGATTTTCATTATGCATAAGAACTAGTTTCCAGTGCATTACAAGTCTGTCATAAGACTCGATTCGGTTTCAGTCACAGAATACCGTTTTCAAGAGAACGGTTGGTTACAGATTTACATTACCTC
>Ga0099797_101745_pt1 | contig 10752 bp, 15 predicted proteins | sample Uncmet_Sort48C_1_FD_89871 | JGI IMG/M metagenome (GOLD analysis project Ga0099797, IMG submission 89871) | Marine eukaryotic communities from CALCOFI LINE 67, Pacific Ocean - C012_Sort48C_1 | ecosystem: Environmental > Aquatic > Marine > Oceanic | place: Pacific Ocean: Monterey Bay | collected... | reverse complement strand
ATTCTTAATGTAATGGCCCTCAGTAATGCTGGACATCTTCCAATGTTCGTCCGTTGCATTGTTGTAGTGATCCTCCTAGGTCGGCGGCTGCCAGGTGGCCCCCGGTCCAACCAGACCGTAAAAATGGCTGGTGCAATCAACTCCGTTCTTCCAACATGTATATACATATATATATATATATATATATTTATTTATACATACGCATTCATAAGTGAACAAGAAAGTATGCATGTATTTTCAGTTTGGAGGACATGGGGGGGAGCCGAGTGCGTTTCCCAAATGTAGGAGAATCACTCTGTGATTGATGCGTCCGAAAGGGAGGGGGGGAGGGTGGGGGGTCCCGACCACGACTTTTGCAGTGAAGCACACGTAGACACGAAATGGAGAATATATCTCTTGTCCCGCAGAAGGGCGGGTGGTGGTTCTGCTGACAATTTGCAAACACAAATTCTCCAAGTGTTCAAAATCACAAGAATCCTGTCTCTTGAAAATCTTGTCCACAGTCTGGATTTCGAGAAAATTGAATATAGGCATTTACTAAGCAATCCGATATATACATGATATTGTGCATACGGAACCAAATAGCGTGATATAATCCAAAGTAGAATACACAAAGTCCCGGGTGAAGCCCTGAAGGTTTTGGATGGTCGGCAGGCCGACCGGCTCGGCCGGCTGCCCATATCTGACACTACATATTATATTTTTTATATTATTCTATAATATATTGGATTGATTATTGGATTGGCTATTTGATTGGATTGGACTGGCTCCTGATTCGGCTAGTGCACTGGTCAGTGACAAGTTCTTCGATATGTACATGTAAGAATTTGGCTTGGAATTTTATGCGGTGCACCAAATTCCACCAACTTCGTTACCGGATTGTCGAGAAACATTTCTCGAACTTCGGGGCATCTCATTTTGGACATTAGGAAGACACGTAACCAATTTCGATTTCGGGTGGTAAAGGTGAGAGGCCCCGATGAATGTTGAAGTGTCTTTGTATGAACATTTCTGGGAAATTCAATTTCTTCGATAGGTACATGTGCACATCTGGATTGGCTATTTGATTGGATTGGATTGGTTATTTGATTTTATTACACGGGGCGGGAGGGGGCGAAGTGTCCTCCTTTCACACAACAGAATATGATTCCGGGTGAAAACTTGTTTCGGCGTTGGCTGCAAAAGGAATAGGGGGTGGGTGGGTGTAGGATGGGGCTTTTGGAGCCACAGCCGTCCATCACAGTCTCCGGCGTTCTCTCCAGGCTGAATAGGTTGCACCAGGGGGGAGGGGGGTCCAGACCCTTACGACAGAGGAAACGGACAAACAATAAATTATTGCGCACTGTTTATGTTTATTGATACTTCGTATACACACATATATGTACGGATGTGTCTATTTTGTGGGCCTACACAATTCAACGGACGAAAAACACCACGAAAAGTTTCATCTGGAAATACTTTCGAAATTGCTCAATCATCCTTCCGGCGGTGTGCTAAAGGGCAAGGCCTGGGGCCCTTTGGCACACCGCTGGAAGGGTCATTGAGCAACTTTGACAGTCATTTCATTTGATTATGATTTAATTGTTTGTTTTCAATGCAAGAAATATTTGAACGAACCATCAATATGCTTGAATCTTATCGGCTACACAATGGTTCCAACCATTTCTAAATGCAAGTTCGAAGCGAAACAACACAACATATGCGTTTGAACATATACCGACCCGTTTTGAAAGTTTTCTTTTTTTTTTTGAAAATGAAGGAATCGATAACACCTCTTTGAACAAAAACATAGTGAGTCGGGGAGTATAACTCATTCTTATGAAGGGGAAAAAAAGCAGACATGGCCACATTTACATATTTATACAGTCATATACTTCCATGTGTATTAAGTCACTCTTCATCCTAGTTTTGCAATGCCAGCGACCACCTCAAAGTTTGTGTTGCCAAGCTCATACATATACAACGCATATGTGAACTTAGTGTGGCCAAACATATCCGCCGGCCCCTCTTTGAGGGGCACATGTCTGCGGAAATGGGATTCGAAATGCGCATAAGTATTACATAGTATTACTGTATTAGCAAGCGTCAGAAGCAGTTGCTTATTAGCAGTTGTTCGTTCTCAAATTACTGGTTTCTGTCTCAGCTTACTGGTTCTTGTCTATGGTACTCAGGTTTAGGGGCCCTCAAGCCCACTAATTTCTAACATTTTTGTAGACCTCAGGATTTGGGTCCCCCAGAAATCGTCAAAAAACATATACTCTTTTTCCTACATAAAGAAAACTAAGCCCAAGGACACCAATAAACCATCAAAAAGCGTGCCTCAGAGCATCCCCCGGGACACTTCAACCTTGATTTAGTCCCACGGAAAATTAGACGAAAAACGAAGGTTTCAGCAAATCCCGGCATTGCATCCTGGTGCCATTTCCATTGTCAAATCACAAAAAAAAAATGGAATCCGTACTGCAATATGGTGGTAGTGACTGAGAAAAACCACAGTCAATAATTAGTACCCAGAGCGTCCCCAACTCGATCTATTAAATGAAAATCAACGCCTGGACTCAGAAGTGTCCTCTTGGGCGCCCCTTGAGACTTCGGGGCCATCAAAATGATACCCCCGAGTACCCAGCTGAAACCCCAGGATGTCAAACGGAGGTCCCCGGCCTCCGAAATCACTGTCGGTTTTATGCTTTCCTTATTCAAGGTTCTACCAGTCATCATTTTGATGTTCACAGGGGGCCGGCGGCAGAGGGCACAAGGTCCCCAATAATGCCAAATGCTTCCAACAGGCTCCCAAAATGTTTCCAAATGGTTCCAAAACTGTTCCAAATGCTTCCTAAAGTATGACAAATGGCACCCCGAACCTAGTTTTGGAAGACTTGTGCACTCTTGGGGCTGGCTGAGAGCCAAAATGACTCCAATACCTCCCCAAAAGCGTCCAAGACCCCTTCAGAACCAACAAAAATCAACGGTTTTCAAAGTGCCCGAATCAATTTCAAATGATTGTTTCAAAGTTCGGGTGTCGATGTGTGTGCTGTTTTTTGTTGTTCAGGTACATGCGGGGCAAAACCCACGAGAATGCAAGTAATTCGCTGCCATCGTCTCGGAAAAGTCCGAACGTTCCAACTGAATACTAACGGCGCGAATAGTCCCCAAACAAAAAGCATCTGGGGGGGGGGGGGGGCGGCCGGTGACTCGCCGCAAGCGTTCTCAATGTGCCGCCCCCCCCGAATGGGGAGCAAGGCGTGATGCGGATCTTGTTTTCTAGTTCTTCTCGTCTTGAAATCTCTAGTTGTTAAGCTTGGTGGGGATCCGCCCCTGTCGCCGACCCGCCCAAAATTCATCCTAAATCGATGCAGCACCAATTCGACAAACAGAAACATTTCGTTATCGAACATGGTGCCCAGATGAACCCCCAATGGAAGCCAACATCCTTTTGAAATCATAAAAATATATAACGAAATCATTGGAAGCATTGATCACAAGGACTTAAGAGACATAGTTGGAACAAATCTGCCTCCAGAGCCTTCCCGGGACCCTAAAATCAAACAGAAGATAGATTGTGTCAGACATCGAAGTTCGCTTAATTGTATCTTTCTCGATTTCAGGTGTTTCTTTTGACACCCTCGTGCCTCCTTTTTCTCGAAGCTTGGGAACAGAAGTTCCATCAGGACCATCGAAAGGCCTTGAGAGCAACAACTAAAAATGCACAACCCGATTTTTTACACACCCGACACACCAAAATGGGACTACTCTTTTGCACTGTGGACGTGCCAAAAAAACAAAATCCCTGGAAGCATTGGGAATATCCTCGAAAATGAGTCAAGTGTTGGTCTGGACACCCCGAAAATTTCCGGGATCCATCTTTTGTAACTCCTGCTTTAGAACCCGTTTCCAAAAACAAATTGGACATGTACAACAAAAAAAAACTGTATCGGCAAATTCCATTGACACTGTGTGTGGGGGGGGGCGGCGGCGGCGGTGCTGACGCGCCGCATGGCGTCTTCATAGAATTGAAATAAGCATGACATGCAACATATATTAAGACCCTGTTTGAACTCCCCGGGCTCAGGCGTCCATGTTATATGCTGGGTTGCCTCATTGTCCCATGTCAGTGGCATTTTCAACATTGATATCCATATTATTGGCCCATTTGTCGGCGAATTGAAATTACAATCTTTACTGTGTGATGTTGAACTTGGTGATGTTGGCAGCATTCGGTGCAATATGAAATGCAAGTGACATAAATCATACAATCACATGAATGGAAATACAAACAAGTGCAAACACATGTCATGTGAGTTACTCACTGGAAAATTGTGCATTTTTGTGGGTGTTTGTGGCTGACGGACCCCAAGGCAGAATATGTAATACTAGCCAATCATTTCATGATTGCATTTCAACATTAAGAGCACAATCCTTTAGCAAGGGTTGAACTTCAGAATCCTAGGACATGCAGACACCATTGACTCTATTGTAAGGTAGTTAGCAGGGGTGAACATTAAGCAGCATTGGATTGAGTATATGTATAGAATATGAGAAGAATACATTCAAATGCAATGGACAGAACAAAGGGTTTCGGCCTTCGACCGTGGGTCCCCTGCGCTGTCAATGAAATTTGAACATATTCCTTCTCATATTCCTTAATATATATATATATATATAACTAATATGTACATATATATATATGCTCCCTAACTGGGGTTTAATCTAGATGGGGGTTAGTCACCATGAACACCAACCGCCATTAGTGTTGAAGGCCACCAGAGAGAAGCTGATAAAACAAGAGGACGAAAAAACACATGTAGGGATAAAAACCATAAAATACAATATGGGGTTAAAGCAGGAAAAAAAACAAGCACAAGCATATGCTGAAAAGACTAGCGGGCCCCATGATGTAGGGCGGCGTTCGGCCGCCCCTCACCACATGGTGGCGGCTGCCCCACATTGTATTTCAAGGCCGGCTGGGGCCCAAAATCCATTATTTTTCAGCTTCCTGCAACTGCCTTGCAACTTTAGTGCATCATGCTTGTGAAAGTATGCTGGCCTAAGCACTTCTTTGCAACTTGATGCCCTTGCTGGTAGGCGGTGTGCGCCTTGCAGCAACGGCGATATGCCGCTACACAACATCAAGTGGATTCCTATAGAAGCCTTGGAAGGGACATATATATATATATATATATGCAAATGAATATGACGATTTTCTTGTAATCCTGATCTAAAGCTGAAGCCTGTTGAATGGGTGAAGTGCAAGTTATTCAATCCGCATCATGATATGTTCAATGACTTTCGAAGTATGTTGGCTCTGAGCACGGTACCTCAACAGTATGTTGCACCTCGAACATAACTCCTTGAAACGATACAAGTCCATACAAACACATGAAATATCAAACTAACTGTTCCATGCAAAACTCAAGACTCAAGATGGGCGCAACACGAATGACTGTGGTACAGCGCGCCCGATGGGCCTAGGGCTTGCTGCTACTTCACATAATTGAAAAAGGGCTCACACTGGGCAAGCCATACTGTTGCCTGACTGATGCCATCGCGCTGCTGTGCAATGGACTGCCATTAATCCCAAACGCTGTGTCGAGCATGCCGGTACAACTCGTCTTCCCACCGGAACCAACGCTTCCGGCAGGGTCATCTAATTCTGAGCTGCAACGCCAGAAGGTATTCATCTGCCTGCCATTGAGAACTACGCCACTCAATCGCTCTGCCAGCAATTCTGGCTTCACTCATGCGCAGCACATGCCCAGCGAAGTACCACTTGCTCTCGAAATGAGCTTCCACCCACAAGCGTAGCCGTAATGCCTTGCAGTGGCCAGTGCCTTGCGGGTACATCACTTGATCCACTCCACCCTCAGTTCGTCCGGTTGTCTGCGTGGACCGGCTATCTGTCTGAGCATCGCATGCTGAGAGTTATTTGCAGCAATTGCTTTTCCTGTCGCGTCGAAAGCCAAGACTCAGAGCACAACAATGCAATCTGAGTGACGCAGGTGTCAAGTAAACGTGACTTCTTATCGAGTTTGCCGTCTCTCTTCCGACCAATGCGTGGAACTTGGCCCATGCTGCAGACATGCGGCTACTCAGTTCAGCTGTACACTTGCGCTCCAAGGTGTACTGCGCACCCTGCCTTTTGAAGCCGTTTGTGGCACTGACGATAGGAATTTGCTGGCCATTGACCATTAGAGCATGGAGCTGTGCTCCTGGACATGTCGTTTGTGCCAGGCACTTGTCGACGTTCAAATTTGAACCATGCTCAGCCAAAGCACATTGAGCGACCTCAGTCATTTTGACAAAGTGCTTTCTGCTTGATGCAAATCATGTGGTGTCATCTGCAAGCATTGCGCGCATTGGCTGCAATGTGTCTGTACCACAGACGATCGTACCGAGGCCTTGGCGCGTCCACTTCTCTCGCAACTCACTGAACACTCGTCTTGAAACATTATTAAACAAAGCTGGCGACAACAAGTCTCCCTGTGGTACCCTCGCAAAATTCGACACAGCCTACTTTTGTAGTCGCTGAGAAGTCATACGTATGCATGTTGCTGTTCGCCAGGCTAGGCCAGAAACCGTAACAGATCGTACTCTGCACCCGCTTGCAGCAGCGATTCAAGGACGGGATGTGTGGATAACTTTGTCAAATGCCTTCTCTAGGTCAAGGCTCGTCGCCATGATCATTGTCTTTTCAGAAATCATGCACATGACCATGACTATATCCGAACATCTGTAGTCGGGTGGGAAACCAGCTTGCTCAGGATCCCGAAGTGATTCCAGCAGTGGTCCGACACGTCCAGGCAGCGCTACCCTGAACAGCTTGCTCAACACAGGGACAATCGCAATCGGTCGGTAGTTCCTGGGAAATGTAGCGTCTCCTTTCTTGCATAAAACAGCCAGGCAGATGAATCAAAACAGCAGACTTCTCCACAAGGCTTACCCCAAAGCTGCTCAGAAAGGCAAGGCACAACCAACGCATTTTCCAATGCTCTCTGACATCATTGGGCCCAGGACAGTCTCCAATGGATCGAAGAAAGATCAATTAATGTATTCCTGCTGCTAGTTTTGTGTCGACGGCCAATATGGCCACCCACCCCCTGGCCCAAATCATATTGTGGAATCCTGTCAAAAGCAATCGGAAAGTCAATTTACATATACACAAATTAATACACATATAGATGGTTTTTGTTTTCACATTGTTTAGCGAGGAGTTAAAGATGGCTCTCATGACCTGCAACACGCTACTACACATGCATCTATATACATCTATCTCCAATATACATGTATACATCTTTATATATATATATATATATATACATGAGTGCGCCAGGGTGGCTCAGCCGGGGTAGGGGGTGGGGGGGGCGCTCTTCCCCCCAGCACCAAAATGAACTCGCCCCGGGGGGGAGGTGTCGGGGTAGAAATAGACTACGTAGTGATTTTCTACTCCTCCACGGACCTACAAATTAAACAACAATCATGTTCAAAGTGCACTAAAGATGTCTCAAATCCGTCGCGAAAGTGTCCCCAAACTGATCGAAAATCACACGATTCCCCAACATGCGAAATCTCATCCGGACACAATATTTACTGTACGGGAAGCGCATTGGCTTGCCCACTGCACATCACTGCACAGCCTCGTCGCCTTTAAAAAACATCACTATAAAAACGATGCCACTTTGAACCGCCAAGCCACCACAAATGATCTCCAATTTGCAGAATTGTTTCCAAAAGGGGTGCCCAAATAAACCCCGAAACGATCCCGAATTCAATACAAATCCACGTGACTCCCAACATGGTCCCAATTTTTTCAAAATGCTCCCAGATGACTCCCGAATGGCGTCCATATGGCTCCCGAACGGCTGCCGAGTGGTGCCCAAAGGTCTCCAAATGGCTCCCAACATGAATCGCCTGAAAATCGAATCGACAGAAAGTGATCGAACTGACATCGAAAGCAGACAAACATAACCAGGCACACGGACCAACCAATCCACCAAAGTGTAACCTCTGTCTGCTAATAGGCACGCAGGCGGGATGCGAAGCTACTGGATATGTACAAAATCGGCACATGGCCCTAAGGACACTGCATAAAGACACAGCACATTGGTTTTCTGCGTTCAGACAACCCGGCCAACCATAGCACGATTGAAGGCAAAGCCTTGCAAGTGCGTGGATGCCGAGCATCGCAATCACGATAACACTGCATAATGAATTTCGTTTTACTCTCGCATTTGTTGTTTGCCCGAATCATCAAGCAGGACCTGCAACTTGTGCTGGGGTGCGGTGCTGACACGCCATATGCGTCTTCACACAAGAATTCAATCGGAAATTCGGAATACGCCGGATCGGCGGCACAGGCCGCATATGGCATTTGAAATATACTATGATGGGTGATTTTGTATGATTTCCGTAGTGTGGTAATCTTTGAAATCTCAAGAACTAAACAGTATCGTAATACGAACAGACGTCGTTTGTGAGCTATGACGGTCGGGTTTGCCTAGAGATCTCATATCTATGTATACACCATATTCATAAGTTGGGTTGTTTCCTATCTTGACCTTGGCTGATCGCCATCTTTATGCAAATGAAGAACAACCTGCAATGTCTGATGGATCACTGTAGCAAACGGCTGCCTGATCCCATTGAAACAAGTAGTCTCTCTCCACTGCAACGTTGTGGTATGCAATGGCCAGCACGGAGTACTCATCCTGAGGTGACAATAAACCCTAAACACCTGAACCCCATATAAGGAAAATATGTATGCATATACAGTTCTAAATTTGGGTCATAGCCACTTCCCAGATTCCTCTATAATGGTTGGCTCCAACGAGCATGGTGCAATGCACGACCAAGAATGGGCAAACCTAAAAATAAGAAAACAACAAATACATTTCCTGGTAATTCGATGGGTTAAGAATAACTGTGTCAATCTGCTTTTTGGTTTGTTGTTGTTGTTTGATTTTGAAGGGCCCGGAACCGAGTCCAAAAAATTGTGCGGGCCCTGGGCCCGGGTCCGGCCTTGGAGCCAACCTACTTATATGCATAGGTTTTCTATCAATTTCGGTTTAACGGCAAATGCCCTCACAATGCTCTTTGGAGCCACCCTACCTATGTATATATACATGGGACTCTCGGACGTGCTTACAAAAGAATTTCCAAAATTGCGTATGCGATGGCCAGCGCGGAGTGCTCATCCTGCCATGGAGTAGGTTAACCTCCATCCCAAATCCATGGCAGAAACAATGCATCCCACGCAAGTCGGTAACGGTGCACTTCACAATGACTTGACTGGGAGGAGGGGTCTACAAGGCCAGGCGGCAAATAATTCGGGGGGTTTAGGACCCCCCATAAACTATTGCGAAGCTCCTGCAAGCATGCCAAGAATGTCCAAAGCAAGGAACACAATGAAATATTGTGAAGTGTACCGTTATTACTATCACGCCGCATATGCTGACAAGAGTGAGGGTGCATGGATAGCACGCGTATGCATAGTATCCCATCTTGGACTTAAGGTTAGAGTACACGAATGGCAGACATCTAATTATTTGATCCTAAATAATACAGGGTGCTCACTTCAAATTGTTCTTGGCGGGGAAGGTAAATATGCAGAGCATGACAAACACTTTGATTCTGGCTTCGATGGAGTTGGAGGATGCAACTGGTGTGAAACATGCCCCATACCGTGCCAGTAAGTCAACATATCATTGAAATTGGAAGCTATTACCTTATATGACATCTTACGGGGCCTTCTTCGGCAAATAATTCCAATTGTCCACCTTTTGACGTCGATTACCGTCGACTTTAAATCACTTAGCATCAACTCACATCGACCAGCGTAGGCCGACACGATTTAGCTTGAGAAATAGAACCCACAAAGGGGGCGGGACCGAGCATGTCAGACTACGCCAATCGACACCGGGAGCTGCATTAGATTAGCATCATTTCTCGCGCAAGGCTTCCAGACGATGCCATATGACTCATGCCAATAATTGAACAAGTAGCAACACTTAAACAATGCAAAAAGAAATACGCCCGGACATGTGCAAAGCACACACACAACTCATCAACCTGCTGCACTGCACATGGTTTCCTGTTATAGGTAAATGCCCAAAACCTTTTTACTATCTGCTGTAGTTTGAAAACGTACAATTCTGCATGAAACACGTCAAGGGCCATGCGCAGCCTCATCTCGCAACATTTTGCACACCCCCTGCAGCAAATTTGACGAAACTGGGACAAGAGGAAAGCTACGAGGGTCCCGGAGTCTGGGGAACTAAATCATAAAGAATTGATTGAGCATGTGGCAGCACTGAAACAATGCACACAAGGAAATTTGCAACAGAATAGCCAGCCCAGACATGTGCAAAACACACCAAACTCATTATATGTATATATATATATGTATAAATCAACATGCAAACACCACACATATGTTTCATATTATATGCATTTGTTCGCACCCTTTTAACTTGACCTGACTCCGCAATGTAGCACACCAAAAATTTTTGTCGATTTGGGGTGATAGAGTAAACCTAGATGAACAAAACAATTTTGATCGGACTCTCGACCTTTGTCAGAACGGAGCCAAGGCCCACATGGACCTCCTGGAATCCTAGTTGGTCCATGTGTGACCAATTCCGCACCAAAGTTTGACCCAGAACCGAATAGTCCAAAGAACATCGAAAACACATATAAAAACGTGCTGAATAATCTATAGAGTAGGGGTAAATTAAGGATAGGTGCACGCATTGCATATGT
>Ga0099797_101744_pt1 | contig 10754 bp, 4 predicted proteins | sample Uncmet_Sort48C_1_FD_89871 | JGI IMG/M metagenome (GOLD analysis project Ga0099797, IMG submission 89871) | Marine eukaryotic communities from CALCOFI LINE 67, Pacific Ocean - C012_Sort48C_1 | ecosystem: Environmental > Aquatic > Marine > Oceanic | place: Pacific Ocean: Monterey Bay | collected... | reverse complement strand
AATTTAAATTTATATAAAACCGATAAAACTTGCCGCGCTTGGGCGCAAGCTAAGGCTTGTTGCAGCGTGCTGCAGCTCCACCAGCAAGCCTCCCCAAATGGCAAACATGTGTCCCAAAGCAGCACAAGTGTTGGAGGAAACCAATGCCTGAGACCAGAAAACTAAACTCTAAACCCTAAACCCTGGGGATTTTAATTAAAAGACCCTTCAAAATACGTCGGGAACGTGTTTACATGCATCTATGGTCCTTTTTGCATCGATTTTGCATGTGGAAATGCTTGAAACCATTGTACAATCGATGAGACCCAACCATTTTGGGGAAATACACCCCTAAACCTTAAAAAAATAAAGCAGAATGCGAGGTCTAAGAAGAGTACTTTCCAAGTGGCTGGCCTTTCTCTAAGGTGTATCTCTGTTTCTCTCTCTCTCTCTCTCTCTCTCTCCCTGCATATGTAGATGCATATATGTGTATGTATATATGTATATATGAAGATCACGTCATGTATGAATAAGCTCCCATTAACCCTTTGAGGAACTGGGCCCCTTAACAACAACCATGTCCTGAGCTAGTCTCTGGGAAGGCCCATTGGGCGCGGCACACTTGCGTCTGGACACTTCGTCCCAGGATGTCGAACTGCATCGGTGCACCACAGCTAGGCTCGCGCCAAAGAGCAGGCTTGTAGCACAAACCAACAATTCCCCACCGAAGATTCACATAATACCAAACATGATTCATTAATAAAAAGGCAGAACTATTAGTGAAAAGACCAATCATTTTCGGGTATGTATTGGTTTGGTGGATCCTAAGGCCAGGCCCAGCATCCACCAAAGACCAAAACATACCCAAAAATTATTGGTCCATTTACTAATAATTCAGCCTATTTACTTGTAAACCATTTGTTGGTATTTGGGTTTTTTGTGGTTTGGAACTAATTTCCAATCCTACTAGAAACCTATTTCCTGCTCTTTGGGGCCAGTCTAACCATAGCTTTCAACGGTTGCAACCATGTTACGCTCGCCGACTTCCACCCGTGACATAATTCGGAGGTAGTTAATAGGGCTTATTTAACACTACTCCCCGTACGATTCACACCAATTCAAAAGTTCAAAATGTTTTTGGAGTGGGGTGGGGGAGATCTGTTTTTTGCTTGACGCGACTGGTCCCATTCGATTCGTCTCGAAATTCCATGCTTTGCTGCGGTACTGATGCATCCGGAGCTCCAATTTGTATCCCGGTCGTGCAAAAATTATGTTGGGACCCCATCCGAGCACATGTGTTAAGGCGCCCTTGATTTTTACCAGGAGTAGATTTAACACTTATGGGACTCAACCCAAATAGAGATCAAACTTTGTTGAGATTAAACTGAACTCATTAGATAGTCGATTCCGGTATGCACGCCGGCCGTGCAGATCCGTGCACTTAGGCTCGACTGTTGGTCCGGGAACGGGAGCGTGGGGTACAGTAAAGCCGGTTAAAAGAAACATGGCAAAAATAAATGTAGCAGCAAAGACGCATCATAAAATTCATCAAGGGAGAATATATATATATATATATATATATAAGTAATGCTAAACCTTATTGACACCACAAGGGATGCTAAATTTCGTGCGGGCACGAAATCGTGATTTGGGTGCGCTTTTCGAAAATGTGTTCTCCCCGAACGGCTGGCAAAAGAAACCCACGAAAACATGAAATTCCCAAAATGTTTGGATCTCACAAATTGTTCAATGGTTTTACCGATTTCTATATACAAATTCGAGGCAACAAACAACCCAGATGCATTTAAACATATCCCCGATCTGTTTTGAAAGGCCCCGGGGCCGGAAAATAGGGTTTACGGACGCGGGGTCTGAAAATATGGTCTAGGGGCTCCGCGCGAAATTTAGCAACCAAAAAGAGCCGCAGCCGAGACCGCAGCCCCCTATTCTGTCCATTGCAATAGAATAGATTGCTTCTCATATTCCCCATATATTCGCCATTCATTGGCATTAATATAAATTGGTTAAATTTCGTGCGGAATCCCTAAACCCTATTTTCCTGCCCCGGGCCCCTAAACCATATTTTACTTCGATTTTAACTGGAAAACAATTCAAAAAACATCGGGGATGTTTTTGAATGCATCTGGGGTGTTTGTCACAATGTGGCATCGAATTTGCATGTGGAATGTGTAATAGCATTGTACAATCAATCGAATCTAAACATTTTATGTATTGTTACAATTTTGGCGAGTTATTTTACCAGCCCTTCGGGGAGAACACATTCTCGACAAAAAACACACAGAAAACAAATATCAAACCACATATTGTAAATTCGTCAAATTTCCACGAATTTCGTGCCTGCACGAAATTCAGCACCCTTCAAACTTTGATGTTGAACCCTTTGAACTACCTTTCGACATAAGTGCGTGTGCAACCGCCGCATTACAAACCAGGCGGCATGCAGCCAAGGCTAATGGGCCCTGGCTCCATGGATTCAAAAAGTACAGGATGGCAAAGATACTCCTCCATCATCCAGCTAATTAGATGGGCCTCGAGCAAACGTAAAGGATACATATATAGTTAGTTGAAAAAATCAACCCCCACATCATTTGCGGGCCATCTTGAAGGGTTTGATTGGTGTTTCCCGGTTGCGTTTGTGTGTTCTTCGGGTGTGCTCTGACTTGTGTTTAGCATTTTCTGTCAATGTGCGAGGCGTGTCACGTTGTCGGGGGTATGTGCAATGTTGACCGAAGTTGTTCGGGGGTAACGCTTGTTGAGTGTTGTGTCGGCTCTGTGTGTTTACCGCTTCCGGCTGGTATGTTCATGTTAGATGTGGTGTCAGAGATGATTCTACGTCATAGTGTGATCTAAGTTGTTGCTCTTCCAAGTGCCGCGGTTCGCTGCAACAAGGACGACAAACACAAGCAACATTTTGATATTAATTCTCTGTCATTTTTCAGATTTTGTGTTTTATTTGCATTGGGAGAGCTTTATATAGGGCGAAAGGATGGGGCGAGGCTAACTGAGATTTTGCCCGCCAGGCAAACCCATTTTGTGGAGTTCTTTTGAGCGCACTTCGGGGAAAATACGTTTTCGAAAAGCGCACCCGAAAAAAAATCGGTCATGTTGGATGAAAACCATACCGCCAGGTGAAGGAATGCCGACGGACTCCTCCACACACGCAGCAACATAATTGACAATCTGCCCCCTCCCCCCCACAGGCTGTTAACGAGGCCCCGTTAAAAGCCTGCCCCCTCCCCCAAAAAACTATTAACAAAAAGCGGCGGTTTGGGGGGGTGGAGAGGGACGGTGCTAAATAGTGTCATCAAATTCATTTACTTATATATACATAATTGTTTTGGGCGGAATTTGACGGTGTTTGGTGTGCGCGCCTTCCCCGGAGGACCAACGGCTTGCATGCCACAACTGCTATGGGGTGGGGACCTACAGGAACGATTTGACTCAGTCAGAATCAGAACTTGAGGAAAGGTTCACACGAAATGTGGCGGGTGCAAATATGTGACCCTGTATCATAAGCTTCAATATTAAGTACTTCAAAGCAAACAAATATTTTGGGGTAGGATAAGCTTATCCTACCAACAATTCCGTTTTGGTTTTTGGTAGGATAAGCTTATCCTACCCAAAAAGATTATTTCATTTAAAACGAAACTGAATTGTTGGTAGGACAAGCTTATCCTACCAACAAATATTTGTTTGCTTTGAAGTACTTAATATTGAAGCTTATGATACAGGGTCACATTCTTGCACCTGCCAAATTTCGTGTATCCACAGAACTCGCCAACTTTGGTCAAAAAATGACATTCTCAGAATTGTGTGTTGCCTGGTCGGCGAAATCTGCCTCCCGAGAGTATTTGCACGCCACTAGAGCCTCCAACGCCCATGCAAGGCAAAATCCGCCAAAGTAAAACTAATAATTTAATGAATTCCTTCATATATCCTCTATTGATCCGATGTTGGGGACCGATTTGATTTTAGGGTGCGTTTGTCGAACATATATTATCTTCGAAGGGCTGGCCACAGAAATTCCAAATAACAAAAAACATAAATATGTTTGCTGGTCTCATCGGGTGTACCTATAATATAAAGTCGCTGCGACAAAAACCACAGATGCATTCAAACACCTCGCCGTCCTGTTTTGAAGGCTTCTTTCATTGAAATCGAAGGTGTACCTCAGAAAAACGAAATTATATTGAAGAAAAACTATTGTTTCCTATTGCGGTGAACACACGAATATGGTTCCTTTAAGGGGCATTGTAGGCCCGCACTTGCACCAGAAGCAGACTAGAAGCATGGACATGCACACAGCAGCGCCTTGGAGGATCTGTTCTCGGGGGCGACGGCACCTCGGCTCAAACAACAGAGGCGAAAGGGTAAGCGCAATGATATTGTTGACCTAATAATTTAGGCTACACCCTATAGGAAATAAATTGTTAAACAGTGTTATGGTTGTTACATGTTGGATCGTGATTGCAAACACATGCGCTGTTTCTTCAAACCTTGTTTACACAGCAGTTCAGAGTTTGTATCTGTGTTTCGCCAGAAACTCGAAGTAGCCTCGCGAGGCTGCCGCACCTGGGCCCTAAAGAGGGCTCAAGGAAGAGAAAGCTCAGGAACTCTCTACACTTCCTGTGCGGCCACTCCAGGTTCCCCCATACTGGCTCAGCCGCTCTTAAGTAAAATAACTACCTGCGATTAAAAACATATATACATAAAAACATATACACATATACTATTATAGCTCATCCCACCTCTGTTTCCATAGCCCTATGCAACTCAGCTGATGCCGCTGAGAGCCTCTGCTCCACTGTTGCACTTAAGTGCATCTCACCCAAATGTTGCAGTGCGAGGTTTATATAGATCCTAGCTGTTCGCTGATTCCGCCAGCGGCCGCGGACCATGGTCAGCGAGATGTTTCCATGTGACCGGAAGTCATATGTAGCGCCTCCTCTTCGAGCACTATATGGTTTGTAGCTCGAGTCCAGGCCCAACCTGGCAACCCCCCTCTGAAACAACATGCGAAAACGCGGGAGGGACATGGAACACAATCTGTCACCCGGAAGCAAGCCCTCCTTGAGCTTAGCCAACAGCCGCACTAGCCATGCGTCGTTCACAACAACCATCTCTAATCCACCAAATCTGGCGGTGCCTTTGGTTTCTGGGAGCACAATATTGGCACTAGACATGTTTGTTGCGAAACTAATGTGCCCTGCTGTGATCGACAGCATTTCGCTTGTTCTCAGAAAGCAATGGAAACCCACTAGCAACGCCACTGCCACACTCCACCCCTCCTCCTTAAACAAAACAAACGCTAATGCCACCGCCATAAGCGGTGTCAAGGGGGGAGCGCGGGCCGGCAACTCGCTCCGCCCCCAGGCATCATAAAGCCGCCAACTGGAAGTTAGATTTCTTTTCAAAGGCGGGGTGAAGTGGCCGAGGCCTGATAATACGTCACCTATTAAGTTGCGGGGCTCACCTTCTTGCCACGCCATATCCATAATTTCCAACACGAGTAGGTCAAATTCCCACATGTTAACAGGGAGTATGAGGTTACACATGTTAAGAGTGATGAAAAACCATGTTACTGCAACTTGGTACCTTTTTAGGGTCCCGGGTTTGACCATTCGTGTCTTGAGTGGACCCAATGCTATGCGAGCATGCCTTCTATGAAAGCGAGACGCACTACTCAAGACGTGGCCTTTAGGCGGCATTATGTCGGGCACACATCCCCGCGGGATGTGTGCCTTGATTGCTTGGAAAATTCATCACTACACTGGCCTTTGGCCTTGCGCTCTGCGAAGCGACTCGGCCTATCTGATGGGTTGAGGGCCGTTCGCACGTGGCCTAGCACCTGAGCAAGGAAACCGGCAGCGATCAGCGAGTTGCATTTGCAAATCGCACCATTCAAGCGAAGCGATGAGCTGCGCCCCTTAAGCAGCGACATAAGACAAACCATCGAGTCTACCAAATGCAAAAACCTGGTCCCCAGGTGCTTGGAATTTCTGAGCCTCCAGCTCAATGCAAGGGCAATGGCTCTCATCTCAAGCACGTTGATGTGCTCACCATGGTGCTTCCAGGCCACCGCCAGACAGGTCCGCCAATGCCAATACTCGGGATCAACACTCTCTGGCATAGCTCCTTTGAACACCAGGATCGCGGCAGTCGACGATAGGGCTCCCCCTCGCATACTCTGTCTGGCCATAAGTTGCCGCACCAAAGCCACCAAACACTCACGGTCTGTGCCCTCGATCAATCGATTGGTCCTCTCAGAGCTCTCCCAAACAATGGCCTTGTTCACATCAGCAACCTCGTCACAGCTCAGAGGACGTGGAAGAAGCCCCCAACCACACAGCTTGTTGCTGAGAATCCATGCCATGGTCGGGGCATGGAAAGCATTTCCCAACAAGGCACACCGAGCCACCTCGTGCTTTGCTGGACTCTCGCGGCGTTCACTTGAGGACCAGCAATGGAAAGTATGATGTTTCCGAAACCCCATCAGGACCTCCCGAACTTCGCTGGGCGCAGGCACCATCTGCCGCCGGGCATTGATCAGCATGTACTTGTCCTGCATCTGGTAGGGCGGGTAACGGAAGTTCCACTGCTGATAGCGGGCCAGCTCATGCTTCTTGAGTCTCTCGATGCCAGCTGGCATGAAGGGAGGCTTCTTCCTCACAATGGCACGGGTGAAGGTGCTGAAGCCCACGAAGTCCTTGTGTAGACTCCAACCACGAGGAAGCCACTTGCTGATGCCCATCCTCTTGCTGTGCAACTTGATCACTGTCCACCGGGGCTGCTGACTCACGGCCACGCCGGCACCGCTCAGCAAAGGAAAGTTGGGCCAGTAGATGCGGGGTCGCTTCATCCATCCACAGGTCCCTGGGCACATGTACACAGCCTTCTGTCCATTGATCTTGTCGTAGACCTCCTGATCCTTGGCCGAAACGGAAGCGACCATCTCCCCCACCTTGGCCACTTGGCTGTCAGGCCAGGCCTCCTGCACGGCGCTGAGCACTCGCGGGACCTCCCACACTAGACTGGACTTGCTTCCCTCGATGCCACCACCACTAGGGTTCAGGCCGCTCACATTCTGACACGGGGCGCCATAGGTCACAATCAGCTTCTTCACATGACAAGCGTGCACACTGCACTCCTTCAACACCTTGGCATCCACCTCCCTGACGTCCGGCAAGTGAATCGAGTCTGGGTATGCCGCATGCACCACCCGGGAAGCCTCCTCGTTGTTCTCAATGTGGATATGGACCGCTGGCACCCCACCCCCAGGATCTCCAGCGCCCGGCGGCCGCCACCGATGCCCCCAAAGAGTTCGATGAGTCCAACTTCATCTCGGCCTGGTCCACCAACCTGCCGACTGAAGCCGCCAAGCGCGTCACGCCCCTGCTCTGTGATGGTAGTGGCATAGCAGACCCCTGCTCCCCATTCTGAGGCGTCTGAGCAAGTCGTCAGGGAATCACAGGACAGACGCAAGTCCATCCGCAACAAGGGTATCGCACAGAGCAACGATAAGAACTCGTCCGCCAAGTAGAAACTTCTGTGTTCAGGCCAAAACTCCAGCACGGTCCAGAATCGGCATAGCAATGGCATAAAGCACCGTCGGAATTGAAGTAGGAAAAGCCAAAGTCCACCTCCCGACGCCAAACTTTTCTTGGTCGGCTTTTCCTGGCAGAGACACCATAGTGCACAGCTGATCGCCTTGAGACATTTATCCTCTCCTGGCCACACAAGCCCGGCATGACCCAAGGTCTCCGCTCCTAGCGTGGCTCCCTCGCTGGCGCCGTTGATCGCCTTCGAGGAATTGGTGGTGATCTGCCACGCCTTGAAAGCCGCTGATAGAGCTCTATGCAGAGGAGAAGGACCAGGCTCCTTGCAGACTCCTTTCAGCACGCGCCCCTCGTCGATGTTATCCAAATAGGTTTGGTAAAAGTGGTACACGCGACCCCACTCATCAGACGGCAAAGGTAAGTCCTTGCGCAGCTCCTTGGATGCTGGAAAGCCGCCACCAATCGGAGGAGCCATCTTTTGGAGGCGTCGCTGGATGTATTGACATAGCCCCGACGCGGACTGCCATCCCATGGGTATCACTCGCACTCCCAAGTAGTACCGCTTGTTGGCCGGCTTTCCAAACACCGTTCCACGCAAAGGGCGCCCCAAAGCAAACCATCTCTTCCAGGCGTCCGGCAGCACAAAGAGATAAAAAGCGCATTTCAAATCCTCGGCGTCCCAACACACCCATTCCTCCTCCAGCAACTCCAGACCACTCCAAAGCGAAAAGTGTGGCAACGTTAAGATATCAGCTACGACCATTTCTTGGAGTTCGTTGGCCGGAATCAAATTTATGATGAGGCGAAGGATGTCTACTTTCTCTCCAGAGGAGTTTGTGAACTGCTTGCCCTTGCTCACTCCAAACGCGCCCGACAGCAAAGGGTCCCCGTGGTGCATGATCAGCTCGTCCTCCTCGACCAGTCCGCAAATTCCTCGCACATGAAGCCCCTTGGCAAGCAGCTCCCACTCCTTATCATTGGCCCGCACCTTCGCTTTTCGCAACTTGTCCGGCCACTGGCTCCGGGGCTTGGCCACCTTCTCCGGGTCCTTCAAGATCTCCAGCAAGTCCCCTTCAGCCAGCGCGATTGCGGGCACCTTGGCAGTCAAGTCGATCGGAGGCAAACCAGCCTCCACCTTCTCCCATGTCAAATCCTCGGCCTTAGCGACAACCTCGCCGTCATAGTGTAGCCTTCGACCGGCCATCTCCTTGTCCCAATCAATGTCTGGTAATCTGCTCGGGCACAGGTGTAGCCAGTCACAAGCAGCCAAGTGTATGCGAGTGATGCTTTCCAACTGTGCCTCGGACGGGGAGAACTCGGTGCTGCACTCGCTGAGCGAAGTGTAGGCCGTGCCCGTGTGCATGTAGTTGATAGCCAAGATGATGAGGAACACCCATGCCTTGATGTGCGAGTAGAGAGGCTTCACGCGTTTCCTGTCCTTTCCAAAGTCCGATACTTTCCTAGCCGCAGGGTGCGAGCTAAGAGCAATGTCCATGTCCTCAGCGGACAAATAGTAAAGCGGAAGAGGCACCAAATTCTTTCCTGCCGCCAGATTGGTAGCCCCCCGCTGGATCTGCTGTGAAAACCTTTCTGCGATCAGCCTCGCCACATTTCCTATCTTGGAAGGCGACACCAAGATTTGTTCCTTTAAGGTCATGCCCAGTTCGCCCACACTCATCCCGGCAAAAGCGATGCGACTGAACTCCGTCCTCCAACCATAGTGCGCCAAGAGCCCAAGCAGTGGTCCCAAAAATTTCTCCTCCTTGGCCTTCTGGTCGTCTAGTACCTGCGCTGTCCCTGCTTGTAGTGATCCTGCTTCTTGGGCTTGCCGCTCTGTCCCTTGGCCTTCCATTCCTCCCTTCGCAGCAACCACCATGGCTTCTTCCCGGAGGACTTGGCTCCCTTCTTTGGCCCCGGCTTCAGCTCCACGCGCTTGTGACCTCCTTTCTTGTCGTCGCCCCCCTTCGCCTTGTGGTTTCCTCCTCCTGGCCCGTGGTCGTGGTTCCTTGGCGCGGAAGTACTGGGCTGAGCGTCGGCCGCCGCTTCGGGGTCGTAGACAATCTCCAGCGTCGGTTGAGTGAACGCTGGAACTGCACCAGCCTTCCCCCTCGCTGCTGCTGGCTTCGGGGACAAGCTCCGGGAAGGACTCCTCCTCAAGGTTGGCGCTGGTCGTGGCGTGCCGGGTTGACGCTTGTCGGAAGCTCTCGCGGGGCTGTCCCTCCGCTGCGGAGAAGTCGGTCTCAAGAGGGAGCCGCGAGCCGGACGACTCTCCTCTCGACCTGTTTCCTAGCCCCTCGCCCTCGTCCGAAGCTGATTGAAACGCAAGTCCTTCACCTCCAACGCCGTGGCCAACTTTCGCTCCGCCTCGGTCACGCTCATGCTTTCGTCCTCTGGAATTAACTCCATGTGCTTCGCCACATTCCAACCTTCCACTATCGAGATCTCGAGTGCCTTGAATCGCTGCATGAGCAAATCTCCCAGACTGGCTATCCTCCCGGCGGCCAGGAGATCCAACGCCTCCGCCAAAGTGCGAAGCTCCCGCTGATTCCTCTGAGAGATCGTGGCACTCTTGTTCACCGTCACAATGCACATCAGGTACTGCAACACTATGCCCATCGGCAGAATGTTTCCCCCTCCTCCACCGAGGCCGCGTGGGCGCGCGAACCTCTCCATGCTGACAATTCCTCGCTGCAGCAACTTGCCCGGATACCGAAGAGCAATTCGCTGGAATGCAGTGAGGCCGCTGCCATTGGTGGAGGAGGGGACCCGAAAAGACATCTCGCGATCGAAAGACGAGTTCCCACTGCTGCTGCTGCTCCGGCTGCTGGAACGGTCCCTCTTTCGATTCTTGTCCTTCTTGTGCCGCTTGCGCTCCTTCCGTCGCCCTCGATGTCGACCTCCGCTCGAGCCCGCTTCACCATGCAGCAGAGTGATGCCATCCTCCACGTTCACACCACCATTGAGCGTGGACACCGGGGCCTTGGCGTCCGGCGCCTCGTCTTCCAACACCGAAGTGGCCCTGCGGACCAAAATTTCCGGAATGGTCTCTTTGCCGTCCTCGCGCACCAAGCGTGGCCCGGGCTGGGCCTCGGCCTCGGCTAGTGCATCCGCTGCCTTGCCATCTTTCAGGGCCAGAGTCGAACACGACTCCTTGGCATTTTCGGGGACCTCCCTGGTCTTGCCCTTCTCATCCAAGAA
>Ga0099797_101743_pt1 | contig 10756 bp, 9 predicted proteins | sample Uncmet_Sort48C_1_FD_89871 | JGI IMG/M metagenome (GOLD analysis project Ga0099797, IMG submission 89871) | Marine eukaryotic communities from CALCOFI LINE 67, Pacific Ocean - C012_Sort48C_1 | ecosystem: Environmental > Aquatic > Marine > Oceanic | place: Pacific Ocean: Monterey Bay | collected... | reverse complement strand
TTGTAATGGGATACTCAAGCAGAGGAGAACAGAGGAAAAATACGGCACAATCGTTGCAAGGATGGGGGGTGGGGGGTGGGGGACCCCTAAAACCATTTCGAGGGAGGCCAATGTGATTAATTTCTGTCGTCTGCTTTACACTGCTTGACCATCCGATTACAATTTGTTTCTCAATGCTTTGTTTTGGGCATGCATCCGACAATTCACGAAAATTGTAAATTAAGTTGGTTTCGGGATGTATTTGTTGTGTTTTTTAGATTTTTTGGAAATCCGCATGATTTCAACACTTGCCTCTATTCCATAGATACGTTAAGGGACACACATATATATATATATATATGTATATTTTCCCGGTGTTTAAGTTTAGTGTTGTGGCCGTGGCTCAAGACCAACACCCCAAACTAGAAACAAAGGTTTTTGGTTGTGGGGCTCAAGCCAAACGCCCAAAACTATAGAAATTCATGTTTGGGGCGTTTTTGAGCCATTTGCCAAATGGATCACTTTTGCACCCCAAAATGAGCCAAATGGCAAATGGCTCAGTTTCGCCCGGCGAAAGTGAGCCAAATGGCAAATGGCAAGGATTTTTCCTGCCATTTGCAAATGGCCCGGAATTTCCTTGCCATTGGATCCTTTAGGTTTATCGAAAAATCATCAAAATTAGCGTGCTCACGCAAAATATCGACAAAATCTGCTTCCCAGCTTAGACCGAAATGAGCGTTCTCACGCCCCCCCCCCTTTTTTGATGTTTTTTGAGCTTATCGGGACGTCACAAAAATGAGCGTGTTCACGCTAAATATCGACAAAATCTGCTTTCCGAGCTTGTCGAAAATCACAAAAATGGACGTGCGCACCTGAAATATCGACAAAATCTGCTTTCCCTGATTATCGGAAAATCATCAAAATGAGCGTGTTCACGTAAAATATCGACCAAATCTGCTTCCCGGCTTATCGAAAAATCATCAAAATGAGCGTGTTCACGCAGAATATCGACAAGATCTGCGAAAAGAAGCGGAAACGCGATAAATAACGACAAAAGTGGGGGGGTTGAGCTTGCATACAGGTACGCCTCTGCAGCGAAATTGCATTTTTTGTTTTTTTTTATGCTTTTGAACCCATTTTACGACATTTTTGTAGCATCAATTTTTGTCGCTATTTACGGTATTTTTGAAACGTGACGCAAGTGCGTGGGCTACCCCCTATTTTCGGCTATTTTGTTAGAAAGAAACACTCCCACTCACCGGTGCCTGGGGTGGCTGGGTGGTGGGTGGGTTGGGTGGTGGCTGGTTGGCTGGTTGCTGGTTGCTGGCTGGTTGGCTGGTTTCTTTTTTTTTGCATTGCACATGCCATCAGATCTCTGCGACATATCCTTGTTCATGCAGGCGAATAAAAAACTAAGCAATGAGATGGAAAGAGGGCCGCCGTTCGATACGGTACCGTGCCATTTCCAGAACCTGCGGCTCAAGAACTATTGCTCAAGCACCCCAGCATCGCAACAGAGAAAAACAGCACCCGGCGGGGAGAACGATGACTTTCCGAACTCAGCAAGCCCGCCAGTCCAGTGGGCGGAACGATGACTTTCCGAACCCCAAATCCCACCGACAAAGCGATTTGGGTCCAATTTGGAACCAGATTGCTCCATTTGGATCCAATTTGGGGCCAACCTTGGTCAAATTGGGTCCAATTTGGAGCCAGATTGGTCAAAAAGCCTCGTCAAAAAGCCTCGGGTTTTTGCTAATCGCGCAGCGCCGGGCGCGATTAGCAAAAACCCACAGCTTTTTGACAAGGCTTTTTGACCAATCTGGCTCCAAATTGGACCCAATTTGACCAAGGTTGGCCCCAAATTGGATCCAAATTGAGCAATCTGGTTCCAAATTGGACCCAAATGCTAAGGTCACTATGACGCTACCAATTATGCTGGCGGTAATAAAAAACTAAGCGAAGAGATTGAAAGAGGGCCGCCGTTCGATACGGTACCGTGCCATTTCCACAACCTGCGGCTCAAGAACTATTGCTCAAGCACCCCAGCATCGCCACCAGACAAGGCAGCTTGGACTTCCTCAAGCCTGGACTTACCCCTGAGTCCATGCTCATGCGAGAGGCCAAGATCATGGGCAAGACCCTGAAATGGGCCTATAAGCCTCGTGGCCTTGGAAGTCTGCTTGTGAGGCTTCCAACCCTGCTTCCTTAGGCTCCTGTTAGCAACCTAGTCAGCCACCGTGCCTCTGGCACCAGTGGAGTGACTGCGAGGAGTTGTAGTACTTGTTTCTCAATTGAACTGTTTCAAGGGATTACACAAGCTCGGGGCATGATTCTTCAATTTTAAGATTTATTTTTGCAGACAGTTTGGTATTGTAAAATTGGGGGTTCGTCACAAAAGTCTGGTAAACGAATTTATGCGAAGTGCATTTACACCCACAAATATGCATACGACATCGATGTTGCGTTTTGGTGGAAAATACTTTTTTCGAATTCTCCATTTGGACCCACAAATATTGGGTTCAACTCACACTTGGAACCCTTTATTGTGTTGTTTTCTTCACGAAATCCCATAAACTACAAAAGTCCGAACATTTACAAAAATTGAAAAATGACAACCAAAATTGAACCCCAATGACACCGAAAGGAATCCCAAGGGAACCCCAAAGGCGACAAATGGAGCCCAATGATGCCCCAGAGCCGCCCCAATGGACCCCCAAAGGTGACAAATGGAGGCCCAATGGCCGTCCATAGGCACCCAAGGCAGCCCAAAGGTCCCCAAAGACCACCGAATACAGGCCAAAAGAGCCCAATGAAACCCAAAACTCAAAAAAATGCCATAATGGCATCCTTTAGAATTCAATACCCTCATTTTAATGTACCAAGCGGCATTTCAAACATAAACTTCAAAACATCGCGCTAGTGACGCCCTTCAGGCTGCAATATTATGGTAGTGTCACGTATTTTAATGTACCGAGCGGCTGTCCGCATGTCAACGTCACATGTGTGCGTCATTTTTTTTGCTTGTCTACTGTACTCCGGCACGAATGTCCCAAACAACAAACATTAAACAACAAACAATAAACAACTAACAACAAACAACAAAAGCCTTAACCCTTAATCCTTGCACATTGAGTCAATACATGTGCACCTTCAATGTGTCTTCTATACTATCCAGAGCCCCGATTGCATAGGCCCTCCGCATGTCAACATCACATGTGTGTTAACGTGCGAGCGGCTGTACTCCGGCACGAATATTTTTGTATAGTTTACCCCCAACAAAAAAAAAACGGGATAGTGGTCGCTTGGTTTACATCCCAGCCCGCCCCACCCACCCCCCAAAAACGGGATAGTGGTCGCTTGTACTATAGAAAATTGGGAACATATTGTTGATTTCAATGTCCCCAGCAGGGGTGCTTCAATGTCTTTTCAATGTCCCCAGCGAGGGTGCTTTCAATGTCCCCAGCAGGGGTGCTCTCACTGTCCCCAGCGGGAATGCTTTAACCCGTAATCCTTAATCCTTAATTCCTTAATCCTTAATAATCCTTAATCCCAAACAAACAACCAACCAAACAAGCAAACAAACACACAAACAAACACACAAACGGACAAACGGACAAACAAACAAACAAACAAACAAACAAACAAACAAACAAACAAACAAACATACAAACTAACCAACCAACCAACAAACAAACAAGCAAACAAACAAACACACAAGCAAACAAACCAACAAACAAACAAACAAACAAACAAACAAACAAACAAACAAACAAACAAACAAACAAACAAACAAACAAACAAACAAACAAACAAACAAACAAACAAACAAGCAAACAAACTAACTAACTAACTAACAAATTAACTAACTAACTAACAAGCAAACAAACAGACGAACAAGCAAACAACAAACAAACAAACAAACTAACAAACTAACTAACTATCTAACTAACAAACACACAAACAAACACACAAAGAAACAAGCAAACAAACGAACAAACAAACAAGCAAACAAGCAAACGAACAAACCAACAAACAAACCAACAAACCAGCAAACAAACAAACAAGCAAACAAACAACCAAACAAACGAACAAACGAACAAACGAACAAACGAACAAACAAACAACCAAACAAGCAAACTAACTAACTAGCAAACAAGCAAGCAAACAAACAAACAAACGAACGAACGAGCAAACAAACAAACAAACAAACAAACAAACAAACAAACAAACAAACAAACAAACAAACAAACAAACAAACAAACAAACAAACAAACTAACTAACTAACAAACAAACAAACAAACAAGCACAAACCAACAAACACACAAACAAACAAACCAACAAACGAACCAACTAACAAACAAACAAACAAACAAACTAACTAACTAACTAACAAACAAATGGACAAACGAAAAACAAACGAACAAACACGCAAACTAACAAACTAACAAACAAACAACCAAACCAACCAACCAACCAACCAACAAACAACCAAACAAACAAACTAACAAACAAACAAACAAACAAACAAACAAACAAGCAAACAAGCAAACAAACAAGCAAACAAGCAAACAAACGAACGAACAAACAAACAATTTGTTGTTTGAGTCTTTGATATGTTTGCCCATGTGTGTTCCAATTGTCTCTCTAACTTGTGCACGACGACACAGCAACAAACAACAAACAACAACCAACAAACAACAAGAGCCTTAACCCTTAATCCTTGCACATTGACCCAATACATGTGCACCTTCAATAGCTCTTCTATACTATCCACAAACCCCGATTGCATGGGCCTGTCACATGTCAACGTCAGATGTGTGTTTACGTGCACCCACACATTTATTTTTGCTTCTCTCACTCGTGCACGAAAACACAGCAAGGCACGGTGGCGGGTTGGCCGAAGGCAATTGGATATATATATATATATATATATATCAACAACTTGTTCGATTACATGTACTTGAAAAAAATAGCTTTGTAGCATTTTAAAATACATGTGATTAAGCGATGCTCCTTTGGATTTAAGGTTCGTGTGAAATTTGGCACTACTGCCCAGGCATGTTCAAAGGCGCCCATTGCCAACCCGTCTTCATGCATCCCTCTGTCATCGGAACATGGTGCTCACTCACCTGTATCCAACCTGCACGGGACTATCTTTCGAAAGACTATCTTTTGATTTTACCGCTCCCGGACCCCATAAACCCTATTTTCCGGACCCGGGGTCGGTCCCCAGACCTTGGGAATGCCATTTGGGGTTTATTTCAACCGATACGGATCGAATTGGACCAAGTTTCAGCTGAAACCGTTGATTCTGGACCCCAATCGTGACATTTATGTAAATTATGCTTACTGGGGTGGGTCTTGCGACATATGGAAAAAAAGACGGCCCCGCGCAATTTGGACCAATACTCAAGGTTTGGAACGCAATTCCCGACAACACCCTCAGCTCAAAGCAAGTGGTCCCCCACCCCAGTAAGCATGATTTACATAAATGTCACGATTGGGTTGCAGAATCGACGGTTTGAGACGAAACTGAATCCAATTCGATCCGTAGCGGTCCAAATACACCGAAAATGGCATTCCCGAGGTCTGGGGACCGACCCCGGGTGCGGAAGATAGGGTCTAGGTAGGGGTCCGGTACCAGAAAAATCAAAGGACAGTCTTTCAAAAGACGGTCCCGCGCAGGTTGGACTGTATACAGGGAAGCCTTCAAAACAAGCGGTCTTTGGTATAAACAAGGGCCGTCCCTCATTATGCGGGCAACTATTGTTGTCTTGTTTATTTTGCCTCAGCTTAGTTGATTGGCTTTGGCCACTCACAACGGCGCACTTCACAATAATTTGGGGGGGGTCTACAGGGCCAGGCGGCGCAATAAGTTAGGCGGGTTAAGGACCCCACCATAAATTATTGAGCCGCTCATGCAAGAATGCACCGAATGCCATAAGCAAGGAGAACAAAGGGGGGCGGCGGCCGAAGGCCGCCGCCACCGTTCGTTTTCGTTGGGATGCGCATTTGAGCATTCTTGCATGAGCGGTGCAATAATTGAGGGGGTCCTTAATGCCACTGAATTATTGCGCCGCCTGACCCTGTAGATCCTCCCAAATTAACTGTGAAGTGCTCCCGTTATTTTATTTGGCTTTGGCTACTTCATGTTTTATTGGCTTTGGACCCTATTTATATTAAGAGCCAGCCGGGGCCAAATAATCATTACTTTAATCTCATGCATCCTTGGATGGCTAGAGCTCGTAGCTCTTCATTTAACACGTCACGTACACGTGCACGGGCCACGCCCAGCCAACCCAGTTCCCCAGCTAACCCAGTAGCCCAGCCTAGCCTAGCCATCCCAGCCCAGGTGCCACATACGGCAAAACACGGCACGACGCAAGTAGACATCGCTCCGTAACTGTGTAAAATGTGTACGAGAAGTGGGTGGAACGTCAAAGAATGTTCAAGAATTGTGTGTTGGAAGTGGTGTGTCAAGGTGTCTTGAAAGTGTTTGCAAGCAGGCAGGGATGGACGGGGAAGTGTGTGGCAAGTGCCTTGGGAGTCTGTTGGAAATGTGCAGGTGTTTGCCTTGGTTGTTCAAGGTCGAGTGCAGCTGGACGCGCCCAAAATGCATAAGCCGGGAAATCGAACCCGGGTCACATCGTTGGCAACATTGTATTCTACCACTAGACCACTGGTGCCTTGGATAAAAGGTCGTAGCAATTATAATTTTGGACCCGCAGAGGCCCCTTTTGGATCCCTTCCTGGCTCTCCTGGCGCCGAAGCGACCGCAGCCCCTGCCAAGCCAGATCCCAGCCTGCCAAGGCAGAGGCCCGATACCACCAGATACCACCTTGCATACCATCGGCGCAGGGGTACCTGCATCACATCGGCCCAGGGGTGCAGGACCGGTACAGGCACAATGGGCAATGCGATCTACCCTTGAGCCACAGGGACAGCATACATAGCCACCCCAGCCAGTCAGACATCCCAAACATACGCAGACGCCCAGCTGCCCAGACGCACACCCAGCCAGCCTATAACCCTGCCAGCATAGTTTATTATTTTATTTCCCCCGACCCCTGGCTTCCCAGATGGCTCCACCATTGCCTTGCACATATCATACAACCTTCAGAGATCCGCCATCAATTTGCTACTTACACAGCCTCTGAGAAAGATGAAAAACATACAGCCAGCAGACCAGCCAAGCCCAGCCTGGACAGAAACACATGCAGGCATTTTGCATGAGCTTGGGCATGCGTGCCGCTTGTTGGCTTCCCCGTATTATGTTGCCAATGTCCCCTAGAGGCACCACACTGCCAATGTTGCGAATGCAAGTGCCCCGTTTTCATTCGGTTCTAATCAAACAACTTAAAACAAACGAACAAGTCGGGTGCATGTTCAAATGCATCTGAGGTTGGTTTGCACCGCATTTGCTCGTGGAAAGGGTCGACCCCATTGTGCAGTGGATGATATCCCAACACTTTGGACTCTTATCATTTCGGGAGGTTCTTTTGCCAACCCTGCGGAGAGAATGCATTTTCGAAAAACATATCTGAACCAACAAAATCGGTCCGGAATGCTGTACGTGGATTGAATTTCAATGAATGCTAGAGTATCCAGATAGTGGTGGGCCTTCCGAAGAGGCATACTACAAATATATATGGTGTTTTTCCTTTGGTTTGTTCTTATCAAAACTGTCCCGGGAATTTTGTGCGCATCCACGCTCATAAGGTACCGAATTTTCGTTGGGTGCGTTTTTCGAAAATGTATTTTCCCCGAAGGGTGCACCAAAGAACTCGCAAAAATGGGGTGTTTGGGGTGTGTGGTGGGGGTGGTAGGGGGTTTAGGTTTTAGGGTTGATGGTGTTGTGGGGCGCGCAAAATGTCCGGATCGTGTTTTAGGAAATCTCTGTGACCAGCTACAAAGGGAATACCGACATTTTTTCCTTTTTTTGGGGGGACCCTGCGTTGAACGAGTCTTCATGATTACTTAAGACCTAAGGCACATACAGGATGCTCCAACAGGCCTAGCTAGTAGGCTAGTCGGAGCCACTAGACTCATCACTTTGTAGGGGTCGGTCTACTAGGGAAACTTGGGTACTTACTGGGGTACCTGGGAGCCATAGACAGGAATGAGCGTCTTCCTCATCATCTGAGATTAGCTCTTCCAAAGCGGCAAAAGGTTCGAACCGGCAGTTGGAGGTTCGAGCCGCGGTTCGCACCGGCCGCTTGGGGCTTGTCCCCGAACCGCCAAGGCCACAGGGGCCCATGGGCCCCATGGGGCCCATTGGGGCCCAAGGCCTCTGAACCGCAGGTTCCAACCGCGATTCGAACCGTGTGGAGTATGAGAATCAGCTAAGCTGTCAATTCTTCGCTGTATGAATGTAAGGACCACAACTATGTCCTTATATAGGTCTTTATTGGGCCAGTCTGGGTAGTTAATGGGAGGCTTACCCTCATTACACCGTTTTCAGGGAATTGCTGTTTAAGGAATCGAGGCCTCAAAATATCAAACCATAAAACCTTCATGGGCCCATGGGGGCCCAGTGGCGCCATGGCGTCCATGGGGCCCATGGGCCCCATGGGCTACTTGGGGCCGAGGGACCACTCAGGTGCCGTCAGGAATTGCGCAAAGAAATCGCTATTGTAAGGAATTGAGGGTACTCTGCCGAGAACTTAAGAAGACCTCAACATCCGAAAAGGTGCATACCTATTAAGATTGTTTATCGCGTTATGGGTGGGCATACATGGCCGGGCTGAACTTACAATCTTCCTACGACATGTAGCTCCACAAAACAAGCCCAAATACACACCTCCAAATATAGCTATGTTATTCGTTGTGTGGGGGGTGAAACTACTACAATATGTTCTAGCAGAATGTTTTGATAATCTGAAAATCGCCTCGGCAAGATCTGGAACAACCTGTTTGCCTCATTTTTTTGATAATGGGGGCTGACCTCCGGCCACCCTTCCCCAAGTGTGTGTGTGTGGGGGGGGGGAGCGCCCCTCACTTTGGGATGTCTATTTCTCGGAAACTGGAACAAACACATTGTTGAAATAGTCACAGATATTGCTGAGACAATTTTGCTGACCAATTAAAAATTGAGCACTACTTTTGGATTATATTTCTAGCAGACTCCTTCAGAAGAATCGGAACCGTTTAAATAATATATTGTGTGAAATGGGCCTCTAGTGGACAAGTGGAACATAACCTAGGGACACCATATATATATATATATATATACTCCACCACTGGGTTTGGGCCTAAAGCTGGTGTAGACCATTTCTTGGTGTATATGCAAACTGCTGTACATACGACAGTTTGTATATCCACCCCCCGGGCGCGCGCAGCGCCCCCGGAGTGGTGTATATACAAAGTGTTATATTTCACAGCAGTTTGCATATACACCAAGAAATGTGATCTACACCAGCCATTTTCTTATTTTTTCTAGGCCCACACCCGGTGGTGGTGTATATTTTGGGGGTCGCCATCTAGCGGACATAACCTGTATTTCTCTTTCTGCCTGAAGCCGCCCATAAAATGCAAAGGTTGCGTCGGGGCCCTTGGCAACTCCTGCTAAATGTCATGCGGTGCCCCTAAACAGTATTTTCTGGCCCCGGGTCCCTAAGACTTGTTTTACGGCCCCGGGGCCCTTCAAAACAAGTCGGGGGCGGGTTCAAATGGATCAGGGGTGTCTTTTGCATGAAATAATTGAAAACATGATACGTGTACAGTCGATCAAATCCACACATTCTTGGATTTTCAAAACTTCATGTCCCTGTATGTCTCTTTCTGCCTGAAGCCCATAAAATGCAAAGGTTCCGTCGGGGCCCTTAGAAACACCTGCTAGATTTCGTGCGGTCACCAAATTCACTGAGATTCCATGTAATTATAATAGGGACCCCAAAAATATACACCATCACTGGGTTTGGGCCTAGAAATAATAAAAGAACGGCTGGTGTAGACCATTTCTTGGTGTATAGGCAAACTGTTGTAAAATACCGCAGTTTGTGTATACACCGTCCCGGGGGCGCTGCGCGCCCTCGGGGTGGTGTATGTAGAAAGTGTTGTGGATTCGATCGATTGTTTTGAAAGGTCCCGGGGCCGGAAAATCAGTAGTTTTAGGGACCCGGGGCCGGAAAAGAAGGTTTAGGGGCACCGCACGAAATTCAGCAGTTACTCCATCCGAGAATCTCCGACTCTCTACACTAATGCGATCGTTGGTAGCACTGCACCGACCACTTGGTTCGCCTTGTAGCCGAAGTGTGGCATTGGAGATATAAAACAAGAGCGTGTTCCCAACTTATGAACATTGTGGACACCATATATATATATATATACACCATCGGCTTTGGGCCTAGGCAACAAAAAGAAAATGAATACAAAGTGAATACAATTATTAATTTCCGGCCATTTTTCGGATTTTGCCTTCTATGGGCGTTGGTAGGCTCTAGTATAGCGCAAAATACTTCCACGAGGTCCACTAAGGTTTTGCCCACTTGGCAAACCCGAATCTGACAACTTTCTTTTCTTTCAGCACCCCCGGTTTTGGGCCTAGAAAAAATAAGAAAATGGCTGGTGTATACCATTTCTTGATGTATATGAAAACTACCCCAAAATATTCAGTGTGTGTATACACTACCACAGGGGCGCTGCGCGACCCCGTTTTGGTATGCAGAAACTGTTGTATTTTGGCAAGTTTGCATATACACCGAAAAATGGAATACTCCAGCCATTTTCTTATTTTTTCTAAGCCCAAACCCGGTGGTGACATATATGGTGTCCCCA
>Ga0099797_101742_pt1 | contig 10767 bp, 7 predicted proteins | sample Uncmet_Sort48C_1_FD_89871 | JGI IMG/M metagenome (GOLD analysis project Ga0099797, IMG submission 89871) | Marine eukaryotic communities from CALCOFI LINE 67, Pacific Ocean - C012_Sort48C_1 | ecosystem: Environmental > Aquatic > Marine > Oceanic | place: Pacific Ocean: Monterey Bay | collected... | reverse complement strand
CTCCCTTTTGGGACCCTCCCTGGCCTCCGGGCCCGCACGCGGGCGAGCCAGGGGCAAGCCTGCCCAGACTCGCCATCCGCCAAGACCGGGAACTTGCACGAGACGGCACCTGGATGGTTTTGACGTGACTGGTGGAGCCCTCGGCCAGCACACATTTTTTCAGAAAACGAACCCCAAAACATAAATTAACAACCCCCGTTGGGAAAATATAGGAATTGTGTGTGATGGGTACGTTATTTTATAAGAGAGCTCTAGATCCGAGCGGAAATTGCCCGGGTGCTTGGGAAACGAGTCGAGCATCTGCCTTGGACTGCGACCTCCGCATCAGTGACCTCTTGCCCTAATGCTGTCAAACGCAATACAACTATGAGAAAGAAGCAGGCTCTATGGGTATATCGCTGGATTATAATATATTGTAATGTAGACTATGGTATTTTAACAAGCACTAGTTCGTAGCCGCCTCCTCCCTCTGTGGGGTCCAAATAACCTCAAGCAAATTGGTACCTGTGCATTGCGTTGGCATGCGCTTCGCATAGAGTTGGGAGCCCAAAAATATACAGCACCACCGGGTTGGGGCCTAGACAAAATAGGGAAATGGCTGGTGTGGACGCTTTGGCGGTGTATATGCAAACTGCTGTAAAATACAGCAGTTTGTATATACACCACCCCGGGGGCACGAAGCGCCCCCGGGGTGGTGTATATACAAAGTGTTGTATTTTACCGCAGTTTGCATATACACCACCAAATCGTTCACACCAGCCATTTCCCTATTGTTTCTAGGCCCCAACCCGGTGGTGGTGTATCTTTGGGGTCCCAATAGAGGAATTTATATTTGTCCTTGACACCAAACCTTCGTACGGTTTTTCGAATATGTTTGCCTCCAAGGCCAAACAAGGACATGCACTGAAGTTTCGTAATGTGATTGAATTGGGGCTTTAGCTCGTTTTTGAGAATAATTGAAAATGAATTGAACAATAAGTGGTTCCGTCCGGGTCACTTATTTTTCAATTAATTTCCAATTATCTTTCAATTAATTTCAATTGTAATTGAAAAATAATTGAAATTAATTGTTCCGCCCGGTGTCACTTATTTTCAAGTAATTTTATATATATATATATATATATGTCCTTGACGCCAAACCTTCGTAAGGTTTTTCGAATATGTTTGCCTCCAAGGCCAAACAACGACATGCAAAAACCATGCTCATGCGTTTTGAACGAACAGAGCAGGGGGGCGCTGGCTTCGGCGGCAGCCCCCGACTTCCATTGAAATTGTAGTGGCATATCTTCGGCTGGCTTTGGATACCAAACTATTTGGAAAACACTCGGCGTGGCCTTCAAGGAATTCAAACCACTTATATTTCAAAGAAAAATGAAAGATCCACCGTGCAGACTGAATGCGACGGGGGTCACATCAACCACCAGAGTGGGAAGGCTGGCGCTGATGAGACACTGGAGCACTGCTAGAAGAACTGTACTGAGAGGCATCTGTCACATGATTGATAATACCTGGAGGCACGCACTAAGCAATGCTTGATGAATTGGAATATAGTGAAATCTTGTGTTGGAGCTCCCTGTAGAAATGCATACTGAACGGAATCGCACAGATCGGCTAGAAGATGTATAATGTAAATGTTCTGTGTGGGTTAACCTTGACCATGTTTAGTACCGGTTGCCCCCTCCAAGGGGAGAAGCCAATGGGTTACAGGTCAAGTAATAGGTTAGCTGATTTGTTGGCCAGCTGTCCTGTCTGCTGCCGTACTGTGGGCCAGCTGTCTATACCCAAACTATGTGATACCCCCCTCTGAACTGTGGACCAGGCGAAGTGGTCCACAAATGTGCCAGCTGTCTAGATCCAAAAAACTGTGGCAACTTTCGGATTCTATCCAAAACTATATGCTCGCGAAAAGCAACGAGCTCTGCGATGCAAAGCGTACCCAATGACACACCAAGTAGCGGAACCACCGCAAATCCACCGAAAATAGGGACAAGACTGAAGGTTGACGGCTACCCTGTCACAGAGTGGTCTATGAAAGCAGGGCGGATGGCCGCCTCTGCGGCCCAACGCACTTAAAACTCCCTTGCAAAATAATTTGCGTGTGCAAGCAGCGGAACTATCAGCGAGCCCTGACCATGAGCCTTTGTCTTGGGCCTTCTGTCGCCAGACTTGGAACAAGATCTGCGATGCAATGCAGGTCAAGCGACAAGCCAAGTAGCCGAACCACCGCAAATAGCGACAAGTTTAGCGATGCAATGCGCATCAAATGAAAAAACGGAAACATTGCAGATAGCGACAAGACGAGCGATATAATGCGTATCCATCGCAAATCGCCGCAAGATATACGATGCATTGCGTATCAAATGACAAGCCAAATGACGGACCAACCGCAAATGGCAACAAGATCTGCGATGCTATGCATAGCAAAGGACAAGCCAAGTAACGGAATCACCCAAAAGAGCGACAAGATTTTTGAATCATACAGGCTTTGCGATCCTCAACCTTGTTTCTCGAGCGACAAGATCTCGGAACCACTGCAAATACCCACAAGTTTGGCGATGCAATGCGTATCGAATGACAAAGGGGAACCATTGCAGATAGCGGCATGATCTACGATCCAATGCGTATCAACTGACAAGCCAAGTATGCAATGCGTATCAAATGACAAGCCAAGTAGCGAACCACCTAACATGGCAAGCCAAGCAGAAAACCACCGCAAATACCAACAATATCTGCAATGCAATGGGTCTAAAATGACGAGCCAAGTAGCGGAACCACAGCAAATAGCGAAAATGAATCCGCGAGGCAATGCGTGCCAAATGACGAGCCAAGTAGCGAACCACCGCAACTGGTGACAAGATCTTCGATACAATACATTTTACTAACAAGCCAAAGAGCGGAACAACTGTAAATAGCAACAAGATCTGCAATGGGACATGATTGTGGAGTCATTTGTGCAATGGAAGCTGAGAACCAGGAGTGTGACTGCATGCCTCAACACAGGATTCGGAAGTCTATGTGAATAAGCCATTCGTTTTAATAACTTGTTTGATCGTGGACTTAGGCTGATTCATCTAACATCACTCACAATTGACTGAACACACCAAACCCAAGCTGCAACACAACTTGCACCTCAAGTGAAGGGTTCTAGAGCCAACGCATCGCGTGAAAAATGCGAAGAGGCCACTACGATGAGACTTCCTTAATTTGCTCTACCAATGCCCCGAGCGACTCCATGCGGACACTGCTTGCCACCCTGCAAGACAGCGAGTGGGAGCTGATGGAACTCGACAGGTGGCCCAACATGAGTGCACCATACAATGGTACATGTAAGGATACAGGTAATAAAAACAACTCTGAACAAAACAAAGTGAGATTCAACATTTGCTGCGCGCTTGAGCAGTGCAAGATAAAGGATTCACGGAGACCACGAGCTGTCCCGAAGATCATGGACAGCTTTACCAAGTAAAGGCTCTATGTGCATAATCGTTAACCGGGAAGTTGCGCGTGCTTGACACCGTTGACTCTGATTCTGATTCTGACTTTGACGGACTCTGACTCTGACTCTGACTCTGACTCTAAGCGGCAACTGCTCGGGTGCTTGGGAAGGGGAGCGAGTATCTGACCTGAAACACGACCTCCGCATCAGTTACACCTTACCCTAATACTGCCAAACACAATAAAATGCATGGGGTATGCATGAACATTTAGGGACATTCGCATGCATTCATTCATATGCTCGACATTACATATGTATCAATATCTATGCATGTGCAAGCATTACGGAAAGATGTGCATGCACATATGTTGTATATGCAAGGCTGTGTGCTCATGAACATGGACATGTGCAGTAATCTTTCACTGCCGGTACACAGATACTATATACAGGCACTACATATATATGGTTGGGGGTCTCAGTGTTTCGTGCCCCCCCCACAGCGATGGTATGGGTCCCAGGGTTTCGTGCCCCGCCCCCCCCCCCAGGGATGGTATGGGTCGCATGAAATGCTCCCCTCCGGAGTACGGCAACGGAAGGGGTGCTGCAGCAAAGTGCCGCGCAGTATGGCAAAGTGGGCGGCCTCTGGGGCTTTGAGGCCCATGGGGCCGATGGGCCCCATGGGGCCATCAGGCAAATCGGGTCATGGGCCATGAGGCCCATTGGGCCCACAAGGGTCATGGGAGACCAGCTTCAACCCACAACCCACAACCCACAACTCACAGGGGGGGCGGGGGGGCATCCCGGGGGGGCATCCATTATCCACACCCTCAACCCCAACCCACAGTGGCGGCGGGGGGGGGGGGCATCCCCCAACAGTCCATGGGGGTTACCCATCATAATCCCGGGGGGGCATTCCCCATCAGTCAGGGGGGGCGACCCATTACCACTCCTTGGGGGCGGGGTAAAAAAACCCAACCATATATATATATATATACAATATATATAAATATACATATATCTGTTCATGTTCAAGCATCGGACCAAGTCATGCATGCACTCAGGATAATTCGAAATAACAATGGGTGATGGGGGGGTGCTATTGCCTACAGCGGGCCTAAGTGCAGAGGGCATAGTCCATCCTGGATGATTCGACCATTAAACACAACAGCCTGCAGCACACTCGATGAAAGAAAATCCAGGATGAAGCCATGCCCTCTCCACCACCTCAGCTGATGCGAAGCACCCCCCCCCACCCACCACTCTGTACACTATGTATATCTGACTCTGACTCTGACCCATAAATGCTCGGGTACTTGAGACACGGATCGAGCATCTGACTTGGAATGCGACCTCAGGATCACGTACTTATTACACTTTGTATGTTTATATATTAACATGTATATACATACAATATATACAAGCTATATGTTCCATGTTGTTCCATGTTCCAACCTTGGGCAAAGGTCTGTGGCATACTCTGTCAGAAGAACACGAACATCATAAACAAGGCGATTCAAATGGCCGATCATGATTCGAGAGCATGCTCAAATGCCTGGTTATGTATCAAAGCATTGGACCACATGCTCGAGGCACTGTACCTAGGCACTCGTGCCTAATGCCTGTACACACTTGTGGCATAGTGGACTGCTCATGCCGCTGCGTTTGATAGGGCACCCTATTATCAATCCGTATGGGTAAATGCCCGTTACCAAAATCAAGATATTGCAGAACAGGGGGCCCCCCGGCGGGCACATTTTTCGCCATCCATAAATCTGTAAATCGCATTTGTTGTTTTTGTATTTCCCCGTTCGCCTCCCCATTGTTTTTTGAGTGGCCACCAGCCTCTCATATACAAGCAATATATATATATATACCGATGAAGCCAACTAAATCTGGATAGGAGGATTGGGGGGGAGGGGAAGGGATCTCGCTTGGTCTCACTTGGTTGCGCTCGATTTCACTTGGTCCCACTTTGTTTCACTTGGCGTCACCTGCACTCCCTCAGTCTCACTTGGCTTCACTCGGTTTCACTTAATCTCATTTGGTTTCACTTGGTTTCACTTGGTCTCATGTGACTCACATGGTCTCACTTGGTTTCACTCGGTTCCACTTGGATTCGCTTGGTCGCACTTGGTCTCTCTTGGGTTCACTTGGTTTCACTTGGCTTCACGTGGTCCCACTGGGTCTCATTTCGTTCCACTTGGTTTCATTTGCACTCACTTGGTTTCACTTGGTCTCACTCGGTCTCACTCGGTTTCACTCGGATGTGCTTGGTCTCACTTGGTTCCATTTGGTCTCACTTGGACTCACTTGGTCTCACAAGGGAAAAGGGAAAAGGGAAAACATCCCGAGCACAAAGGGAAAAGGGAAAGGTGCGACCCCTGAATTCCATCCGATCTCCACCTTACAACCAGACCAAGCGCTTGCACGCACAAACGAACGAAACGAAACAAAACGATTTCCCGGTTGGACTCACCCCCCAACCTCCGATCTACATATATTTTATACATATATATATACATGAATATGTATATCTCCGCCAGGCACTAGTGTAGTGTCCATGGTAACTTGTTGTTAGCATGTTGCTTATGAAGTACAAACAAGGGCTTACCTGAGCTACTTAGAGCACATATGTGTCGCAAGTCGGGAAAGGGCGGGCAACGAACCACTTCTTCTAACCAGAATCGCACTCTGGCCTCCGTGGGATCCCTTGGGGGTCTGTGGGGGTCCCGTTGTGCATCTGTGGCCTTCCTTGGGGGCCGTTGGGATACATCCGTGAGTCATTCTGCGTGTTTTTGAAGCTCCCTTGGGCTCCCTTTGGGCGCCTCTGGGCCTCTTCATGGTTGCGTGTTTGTCAGTGTGTCTGTTGGTATGTTCGTTTGCATGTCCGTGTGTCTGCCTCTTTGTTTGTTTGGTTGTTTGGGTGTAGATTTGTGTGTTGGTTCATCTGTCTGTAAATTTGTCTGTCTGGTTGTTTTAATTGTGTGTGCATGTGTGTTGTGTATTTGTTTATTGTTTGTTTGTGTGTGTCAGTGTGTGTGCCACATCTAAGCCCACATCTAAGCCACACCCTTTAATGAGGTCCCACATCTAAGCCATAGCTACACTCGTAATCTGTGCAATGGAGATGGACCCCTGTGACTGCCGGTCCTCTTCCGTGATAGAGGTAAGGGGCCAACGCTGGCGCCGGCAGGTCGTTAAAGTGTGTGTGCGTGTTTCTTTGTGTGTTTGTGTGTGGGATGGTTGGTTGTTTGGTTGGTTGGTTGGTTGGTGGGTTGGTTGGTTAATTGGTTTGGTTGTTTGTTCGATTGTGTGTGATTACTGTATGTGTATGTTTGTTTGTTTGGTTGTTCGTTCGTTCGTTCGTTTGTTTGTTTGATTGTATGTTTGTTTGTTTGTTTGATTGTTTGTTTGTTTGTTTGCTTGTTGGTTGGTTGGTTGGTTTGTGTGTTTGTTTGTTTGTTTGTGTGTTTGGTTGTTTGTTTGTTTGTTTGTGTGCTTGTTGGTTGGTTGGTTGGTTGGTTGGTGGAAATTCCACAGTGTGTACAGCCTTCACTGTTTCAAGGCCGACAATGGATAAAGCACAAAAAGAAGTCAGAACATCAAAGTACTTCAAGCCTTCGCCAAAAATCGATGATGCTGAGTGGCAGGCCATTGAACGAGAAGAAGGCTTGATGCAACCGGACAGCATTGTCACTGATGCTCTGCCATTGTGTGAACGACCACTGTTCGAGAGCATGGTCGGGATTGCCATCATGTTCAATGCTCTCTTCATGGCTGTTCAGTTGGATCTTACTACAGCCAAGACAAAAGTGCCCTTCCAGGGAACAGATTGGTTTTTTTCCACTTTGTTTGTCGGAGAGATATTCTTCCGTATCTGGTGCTTAGGCTTGACGGGCTTTTTCAAAGATAAGAAGCACCACTTTGATATTGTCTTAGTGGCTTTCAATATTACTGACTCTGCCATTCAGCTCGCAGGCAGCTCCACCACAGGCTTACAAGCATTTAGCGCTCTTCGCATTCTGAGACTTTTCAAGATAGTGAAGCTCTTAAGAGTAGTGTCAGTCATTGAAGACCTTCACTTAATTGTAGTAGGGTTGATATCGGCTTTGAAATCTTTGCGATGGGTTGCCATTTTTTTGGTATTAGTGGTGTTTATCGCGGCTATTGTGCTTAAGATTCTGGTTGGCAATGACTGCGACAGCCCCGCATTCCAACAAAGCTTCATCTATCACTTTGGTTCAGACATAGATCCCATTGAAAAATGCGGGGAGTATTGGGGCACTGTGTTGAGGTCGATGTACACGCTGTACCAAGTCACCACTTTGGAGAGTTGGAGCCAAGTTATAGTTCGTCCAATATTAGATGTTGAGCCAATGTATGTGGTCCTGATGTTAGGTTTCCAGCTTCTTACTACTTTTGGCTTGCTGAATATTGTGGTGGCAGCGGTTGTGGACGGAACCATGAATAGCTCTGATGAGTATGTCGTTGAGAGGAAAATGATAAAGGTCACGGTGTCACATCTTGAAATAATCCGTGACATTTTTGAAAAGAGTGTTGGGAGCAATGGCAAAGTCACTGCTGATAACTTCCTCCCATTGCTAGCTGATCCATCTATACGCCGAAGACTTTTGACCATGGAAATCTCATACGATGACCCTTCTCAGATCCTCCGTATCATTGATGCAAATGGCACTGGAGCAGTTAGTCTGACGGAGCTCACAAGAGGCTTTATGCGCATGCGCGGTTCGGCCAAATCAAAAGATCTCCTGGCCATCCGCGCTCTTGTATATAGATGTCATCACGAGCAAATTGGCGAAATGCATGAGATCAAATTGTTAGAGAGCAAGTTTGAAAAGCTTTCACAAGACTTGCGCCAAGATCTCAAGGATATGCTTGCCCATGAAAAGGAAAACAAGCAGATGCAGATGCTTCCCAGCGAGGGTGCCATGAGGATAGCTAAGAGTGTGCTTGCAAGTGAGATGGCAGTCAGCAACAGCCAGATTTGCGACCAAGCAGCGAAGATCCGTGCGCGAATCGATTCTTTGCATTCCAGCTTCAACACCAAAGTTCAGGATGCGGCAGCTCTGACCACATCTCCTTTGCCACCCTCAACCCACATGTGTTTGAATGTATCTATGCAGAGCTCCATGGGCGTTCCAGTGTCGTTGACAACGGCTTTGGGCGAATCGATGCAACTCGAGTATTCCAGGCAGCTGCAGCAACTGCAGTTCGAGTTTCAGAAACTGCAGGCTTGGCTGGAGGCACCCATTGGGTTGCAGGCATATGGTGACAGTAAGCAAATGCAGAACCCTTTCAAAGGTGACCAGCCACTAGAAGAAGAGCTTTGTCTTGCAGGCGATGGTTGCCCTTCAGTTTCTGTTGCCATGGATTACCGTTCGTCTCCGCAGGGGAATCATTGCGACGATGCGCGATGCCGCTCCTTGTTAACAGTGCCTTCAAATACAAAGAAAAAGTGACGATTTTCGCTCAAGTTAGTCCCTTTTGGACGGCCTCGCTTTCTAATGTGTGACGATTTTCCATTTTACGGGGTACGTGCCCGAGGCTGCGTACATGCACATATCCTTGCGTACAGGTCCTTATTTGAGGTCATTGTTTTTGACGCATGTACATACACATATAATATATCCACTTGCCTTCGGCCTTCCGCCAGCTTGCCGGTAATACAAACAGGCAAACACAATCCAACAAACTGACAAACCATCAGACCAACAAATCAACAAACATACACGCAAACAAACACAAATAAACAAGCAAACAAACAAACCCACTAACAAACACAAACACTAGAAGGTGGTTGCTGAGCCGACGCCCACCAAGGAGGCAGCGGTTGACACAAAAGCAGTTGGAACGGCAGCCGCGTTGTTGGCCGTGGTCCTCGGCGTGGTCCACGAAAGATGCCTGCAACATGTCAATTGTAAGCCTGGCAATGCACGACTGATGGCGTGTCACATGACAATGAACATGCATTTCGTTCTTGAAACTGGTGAGTGATAGCCGGCGCTTGAGTGACCACTAGTGTTGGCACCAGCCTGATGAAGGAGTTGGGCACATGTGTCTCTGAAAGTGTGTCGGACGAAAACGAAACAACGCACACAAAAACACGCAAACACACACACAAGCACACACGAACACACGAACACACGAACACACGAACACACGAACACACGAACACACAAACACACAAACAAACTCAAACACAAACACACACAAACAGTGTTACGACTTGCCGGCGCCAGCGTTGGCCCCTTACCTCTATCCCCGAAGAGGACTGGCAGTCATAGGGTTGCGTATCCTTTGCACAGTTTACGGCCAGAGATATTTCGTGGATGTAGCTTGTGACTCACGATGTGGGACCTCATGGCAGCAAGCTGCGAAAAATAGCAACTGCTTGGAAACACACATGCAGGGGAGCATGCGAGCCACTCCCGGGATGTTGGCAGAGTTCGGCTCAGCTGGCAGTATTGCGACCAGTATAACACGCAAAACTAGAGGTCACCACATGCATGTTCAATATAGGAGAACCCAAGGAAAGACGCACCTCTGCCGACGGGAACCGGGGACCAAGCCGCGCAGGGATCCACGCGATCACGGAAGGAGACAAAAGGAGAGGAGGACAAAACGACAGGCATACGAAGAGAAGGAGAGGCAGACAGGCAAGCGGGGACGGACAGGCGGACGCAAAGACAGACACTCAGTCAGATGCACAAACACGCAGACAGGCGCGCAAGCTACCACTAGTTGCAGGTTAAGGTGGCCTGTCCACAAAGCTTAAACAACAACCAAGAGAGAACGGACGGCCAGTGCAAAGTGGGACCCGAGCGGACAGGGCACCTCCACTACCACGCGCCACACACAACACACAACACACAACACACAACACACAACACACAACACACAACACACAACACACAACACACAACACACAACACACAACACGCAACACGCAACACGCAACACGCAACACGCAACACACAACAAACAACACACAACACACACCACACAACACACAACACACAACACACATCACACACCACACGCACAAGGACGCACGGAAACACATACAATAACAAACAAGGAAACGAATTAACAAACAAGCACACACACAACTTCGTCAGCGCACAAACACCCAAACACACAAACAAACGAACGAACGAACGAACGCACAAACGAACGCAAAGACGAACACACACACATACACAAACAAACCAACAAGGAAGCAACCAAACAACACAAACAACACAAACACAAACACAAACACACAAACACACAAACACACACACACACACACAAACAAACAAACAAACAAA
>Ga0099797_101741_pt1 | contig 10769 bp, 10 predicted proteins | sample Uncmet_Sort48C_1_FD_89871 | JGI IMG/M metagenome (GOLD analysis project Ga0099797, IMG submission 89871) | Marine eukaryotic communities from CALCOFI LINE 67, Pacific Ocean - C012_Sort48C_1 | ecosystem: Environmental > Aquatic > Marine > Oceanic | place: Pacific Ocean: Monterey Bay | collected... | reverse complement strand
TTTGACGAATGCATTTACTTACTTAACACTTAAGAGCTTCTTAAGAGCTTCTTAAGAAGTCTTGCAGGTCAGATGTGCTTCGTGCGTTTTCTTCTAGATTTCTTCCGTGGCGGAAAAGCTTTATTTGAATTTGGGTCGATGATTTTGCATTGAAATTTTTTTTTCTTGTGAGCAAGTCTGTCTTGGACGTCCGCGTGTGTTATATAATTTGTTAAGACGAAAGTTTTTTTCAATAGTAATTCTTAATCCGTAATCTTAAAGCTGCAGATCAAGAATTTTTTTTCGTTTCAGTGTGGTGCAAAAAGTGTTTGTTTTTACAACAAGCGAATTCACAGTGTGTTTCCTGGGTTTAACGAAGATAAAAGGAGAAATCAAACAACAGGTCGGTGAAATAATACTTGATAGGCGATAAGATTGATTGAGTTCGCATTTTGAGTTGAAATTTGAATTAATAGAACAAAAGCATGGTGTGTTGCGGCAAACCGAAAGAAGATCCTAAGGAGGTTCAGAAAAAAGCAGAAGAAGCTGCAAAAACTCTATTGGCAGATGATGCAGTGAAAGGTGCTTCTGTTGTTGGAAAAAAGAATGATGAAAAAAAGAATGATGGTGTTGATGCTAAAAAGCCTGCTGCAGAACAAGTCGAAAATACAGTAGAAGTGAAAGACAATGCTGGTGATAATGCTGTTGCGGAGAAGAAAGAGAGTGATACTGGTGAAGGAGCAGCAGCAGGGGCAGGAGGAGCAGATGACAAAAAAGAATCTGGTGGTATTGGTTTTCTCAACGAGGAGAATTCCGCAATTGGTCCACTAAGTGTCAATAGTAGCATGCCTCTTGGTGTTGGTAAAAGACTTACTAGTTTTGCAGATACTGCAAAGAAAAACTCGTATTATGAAAACAAAGAACGAAAACAAGCACCATTGGAGTTAAGGAGTGTTTTGGGTGGAGTTGTGTTGAAGGAAGATGGGACAGAAGAAACCGAGGAGGAAAGGAAGGCCAGGAATGTGAAAAGTTTAGGTGAAGTGAAATCTACGAAGGAAATGATAGAAAGTGAAAAATATTTGAATTGGGAAGAAAATGATATTGAAGAAGCGAGGGAAAGGGAGTTGTTAGAAGAAATGTGTAAGAGAAATCCTGGGATTTTGGAATATGAAAGTGTTAATTGGGATGGAAGAGGAATTGCGTTGTGGTATTGTGGTGGTTTTGGATTGTGGTTGTGGTTGAGTTAGTTGTTTTTTTTGTAGGATTTTACCTCGCAGCAGTTGGACGGTGTTCATTTGCGAAAAGTTGTTGAATTGCGCTGTCGAAAAGTTGTTGAATTGCGTTGTCGAAAAGTTGTTGAATTGCACTGTCAAAAAGTTGTTGAATTGCACTGTCGAAAAGTTGTTGAATTGCGCTGTCAAAAAGTTGTTGAATTGCGCTGTCGAAAAGTTGTTGAATTGCGTTGTCGAAAAGTTGTTGAATTGCACTGTCGAAAAGTTGTTGAATTGCACTGTCAAAAAGTTGTTGAATTGCACTGTCGAAAAGTTGTTGAATTGCGCTGTCAAAAAGTTGTTGAATTGCGCTGTCAAAAAGTTGTTGAATTGCGCTGTCGAAAAGTTGTTGAATTGCACTGTCGAAAAGTTGTTGAATTGCGTTGTCGAAAAGTTGTTGAATTGCACTGTCGAAAAGTTGTTGAATTGCGCTGTCAAAAAGTTGTTGAATTGCGCTGTCGAAAAGTTGTCGAATTGCACTGTCGAAAAGTTGTTGAATTGCCCCGTCAAAAAGTTGTTGAATTGCGCTGTCGAAAAGTTGTTGAATTGCGTTGTCGAAAAGTTGTTGAATTGCACTGTCGAAAAGTTGTTGAATATCACATGATCACACGAGCAACTGAACTCCCAAAAAAAACAACAACCTAATAATCAACAAAAAAAAAAAATCCCACCCAGGTGTCTCCGTGGTCGTAAATACGATTTAGAAAAAGCCATTAAATCATTTGATATTTACATCCAACTCCGAGAAGAATACGAGCTCGACAAAGTCCAGGATCTATCCACTATGACTGAAGAAGAACAATATTTGTTACGTGAGGGGTTCAAAGCAGCATATCTCTCCCATGATTCCGTTGATAAGAATGGTCGTGTAATTTTTTACGTATTTCAACAAAATTGGAAACCAAGAGAAATTCCACCGTATTATGCATTGAGACAAACATTTATGGCTATAGAAAGAGTAGTGAAAGATCCAAAAATTGGCGTGAGAGTACAAAGACAAGGAATGGTTATGGTATGGGATTTGGAAGGGTATATAGGCTTTTTTTTTTTTGCGAGTTTTGCGTTTGTATAATTTGCAATCAAATTTCTTTGTTAATTTGTGTTTTGATGAATGACGTCTCCCTATGCATGGCAACTTGAAAAATGACTGGACGATGCAAATTAATTTTTTCCCACCTTGCGCAATTTATACGGTATATTCGGATCGGATCTAATATACTCCAAACACAAACAACAAACAACAGATACATCCCATCATTCAAAAAAAATACAAATTTCGATGTACGTCAAGTGAGAGCTATGGTCCAAGCAATGGTTGGCCGTATTCCATTACGTAATGGTGGATTTCACATTCTCAAAGCGCCTTTCATCATGCGTATGTTGTATTATGGTATTGTTCAATGGGTTATGCCAAAAATGGTAAGAGAAAGAATGAATTTTATCGGATATGGTGATGCTGCGAATAAGATGTTACATGAAAAATTTGGGAAAGAAAACGTGTTGAAAAAATATGGTGGTGATGTGGAATTTGATTTTGATAAAAGTTGGAAGGGTTTAATGGAATGGAATCAGAATGATATATTGGTGAAGCCAAGAGGGTACGGGGATTTGAGTGGGGATGGGGATTTGATTGAAATTGTGAAGAAAGGAGGTTCTGATAGTGGTAAAAATGATGCTCCACAACAACAAAGTTCGGGTAGTACTAGTGCGAATGAAAATTCAGTAATAAATAGTAGTAATGAATTGAGTGATGAAAACACTCTAAACACTGTAAACAATGTGAAGAAGGTTGATGGTAATAATGTTGATAACAAAGAAGTTAATAGTAATGAGTTAACAGGAGCTGGGGAAGATGATTTGAAAATTGTTACATTGGAAATTAAAGAAACACAATAGTTACACTGTGGCAGGGGAAGGGAAGGAATATTAGGTGGAGTGGCGTCAGCGTGTAGAACAGACAGCCTATGTGTTTAGTGGTACGAAAATTTGCAGGTTGATCGTGATAGTGACGATAAGTTGAAATAAATCTTGAAGCACCTTGCATTATGGGTCTAGTTATAATTTCGTACGATTGAATTGGTTTGATTTCGATTTTCTTAGTTTTAATTCGTTATTTTCCTTGTTCTGTTAATCTATGTTGTGTATACAACTATCATTCTGTACAGAGATGTTGTGACAACAAATTGTTGCACATCAGCAGAAATTTGTTGTTGTTTCTCAAACAATGTTTTCGAATTTGATTAAACTATGTTTTTCGTGTTAGTGATTGATGGTGATAAGTTGATTTGATGCTATAATAGATGATTAGTATATGGGAAAAGTTTTCTTGCGATTAAAATGTTGGTAGTGATCAGTACGTTGTACACGCAGTTATAGTTGAAATTGGTGTTGGAGATTGATTCGATATTCTTGGATGAAATCATTTTGTCAAAAGAAACTGGGAATGGATTTTGTTTTCCAAGTTAGCCGTTGTGAAAACCAATGTAAGTTCCAGAGAAGTGAGTCGGTGGAGTATTAAAACGAATCGTTTCGTCGGATTTGTGGGTGTGCACTTAATACTATATTCCGAATCTATTGGGTGTTTTTTTCTTTTGTATACTCAGACAGTCACTGTCTGTTTTTCAGATTTTTTTTACCAGTGAGTTGTGTGAGTTCACTTTTTAGATCTAATCATAGTTCATGATTTCTCTAGTTGTCCATGCACAACAAGAAATTTACTCAAACAATTTTCAAACGTGTCGCAGCATCCCGTACGGTTTTTTTATCAACATTGTATGGCAGTTGGAAAAAATTTAAAGAAAGTTTTTCAAATTCAAATCGATTAAAACTTCTCATCCCAAATCCTAAATTCCCCGTGAAGCTTTCGCATTAAACGCAATTTCTATAGTACAACACTGAGAAATCACGTAGTTTACAATTAAAGCGAAAAGACATCCCAACCCAACCCAATCTATAACAAAAAAATGGGTGGACCAAAGCTATACGCTGTCGGTTTAGTGCCTGCCAGTGAAGCCAATGGAGTGTTATATAGTGGAACTCCAGGCACTATCACTGGACTCGTCGGTGCGGCACATTTGAACGGATATACAGGAAAGATTTTGGATCATGATGCTTCCTGTGGACGATATACATTTTTAACTGACTCCGGAGATAATGTCGCATTGAAACCCGAGAATCTTTTAGTCGATCCAAGTGATATCACGAATACAAAAAGAGCACGAGCTTTTGCACCATTGGAATTGAAAGCTTGTTTAGGGGCAGTTGTGAAAAAGGCAGACGGAAGTGAGGAAACAGAAGAGGAAAGAAAAGAAAGATCGATGAAACAATATGAGGCAGTGAAAGAAACTAAGGAATTGATTGAAAGTGAAGAATATGTAGCATGGGAGGAAAATGATTTGGAATTAGCGAAAGAAATGCAATTGTTAGAAGAAATGTGTAAGCTAAAACCAGCAATTTTAGAATATCAATCAGAAAATTGGGATGGGAAAGGAATCGCTTTGTGGTATTGTATTGGTTGGTGCAATTTTGGTTGGGAGTTTTTGATTTTTGATTTTTTGGTTGGGATTCATTTTGAGTAATAATTTGATAGGTTGAGTTGATATCATATGGTTGCACATTCAAGCAATATACTGCGACTAACATCAACAAAAAATTGCCAACAAGTTTAGTTCTCAACAAAAATTCACGTCAATCAACACACGCAACAACAACAAACAGGTGTCTCCGTGGACGCAAATACAATATGGAAAAAGCTTTGAAATCATTTGATATTTACATCCAACACCGAGAAGAATACAATTTAGACAAAATCGACGACCCAAATAAACGTACCCCTGAAGAAAAATATATTTTACAAGAAGCTTCCAAAGCAGCGTACTGTGATTGCAATTGTATTGATAAACATGGTCGACTAATTGTATGGACATTTCAAAAAGAATGCAAACCTCGAGAAACTCCACCATATTATGGTTTGAGAATGATGTTTCAGGCAATTGAAAAGGCAGTACGTGATCCAGTGATTGGAGTGAGGGTGCAAAGACAAGGCATTGTTCAAGTTGTTGATATGGACGGTTACATTCCATCATTCTATAAAAATACGAATGTAGATGCCCGGTCAAACAAAGTTATCAGCCAAGCTTTCATCGGGAAAATTCCTTTACGAATGGGCGGGATCTTTTTTATCAAAGCTCCATTGTTATTACGTACATTATGGTATACTATTGTACAATGGTTTATGCCAAAAACATTGAGAGAAAGAATGAATTTTATTGGTAGTGGAGAGGATGCGAATAAGATTTTACATGAGAAATTTGGAAAAGAGAATGTGTTGGAAAAATATGGTGGTGATGTAAAAATGGACTACAATAATAAATTTTTGAAGGATTTGGTTTCTTAGTAGTGGTTGGCGATGTTGTGTAGGCGGGGGAAGTGAAAGTAGTGAAACTATAATACTATGGGGTTGGCGATGGGGGGTTGGTGAAGTGGAATACGTTGGTAGGGGAGACTCAAGCCAGGACTTTTTGTGATTTGGTTTGGAAAAAAATTAGATCGATTATGATTGATAATCAATTGTTTGCCTCAGAACAGTTTTCAGTACAGTGATAAGGTTTACCAGTTCGATAATATAGCGAAATTGATTTTTCCGTTGTTCGTGGGTGTTGGTGTTTTTTGAAACGCCGCGTCCAGACTATTTCAATAGGGTCTTCTGTTATAGATCGTTCAGTATTAATTTCCTCGAAAGCAACAGGAAAGTACAATTTGCAGTTTTTTCTGACTCGCAGTAGCATTATGATTCAACATCTGACGAGATTTTGACCAGCAGTGGACCCTAAGTTCTCAAACCTAGTTTTTTTCTTGATATTCAATGACAACAGAGAAATTTTCTGATTTGCATGCTGTCCGTTTGGGAGGCACATTTGGTTTGGATGCTTGATTCGTATGGGTTGTGGTAGGTAAATAGCGATATCTGTGTGTAGTCGGCTTGTGAGAATTTCGTTCTATCCAGTAAGGATCTGTATGATTTTGTTTTCTCATTTTTCCGCACAAAAAAAAAGTTTTCGAAATAAGCAGCACTGTCAATTTTTTTCTTAAATGAAACGCATGGTCAAGACTAGAGAAATTAAATCTTAAACATGAATGTCAATAGTCATCTACGTAGTTAGAGGTTTGTAACGTCAAAAGTTAAGTAAGTTTCGAAATATTTTGTTTCACACATCGAATTCCAAGCAAACACACAAAAAAGTTCAAGGACCATGACAAATCTGAAAGTAACCCGTCTCATGTTCAGCTCCCAGAGCGAGAAACAGCTCCGCGAACAATCCGAAAAGCAAGGCACGAGGCAGCTGCAGCGTGATATCGTTTTGAAAGATTTACAGAAGTTCAAAATCGACCAATACAACAAAATGGAAGAAAACGCGCGCAAACACCAAGAAAATCACGCGAAATCCAAAGAAGCTACTGTCGCCTTCTACGTCAACAAAAATGCGCTCCATGCCTACAGGCATCACAAAGCGGTCGAATACCGGGAGAAAAAAGAGCGTGAACGCATGGAATCAATTTGTGCAGAAGCAGATGCGACGTTGTTGAAATCAGAGAGATTTGTGGAACGACGAGAGCGAATTTTGGGAGAGTTGTCTGGGAAAGTGCAAGCGCATCAACAAGCGAAGGAATTGGAGGCGCAAAGAGGTAGATTGAAAAAGAAAGTTGATTTGCATCGACAAAATAGTTTGGAATATTGTGGTCCGACAAAATACTTTCATAAAGTTTGGCCTGCGTTAGAGGGGAGAGCTTGATTTTGAATTTTTTCGAGGGAAGAGAACCAGTCAACGTTTGATTAAAAAGTTGTGCTGGTTGGGAAATGATTTTTGCTGAAAGCAAGGGAATTATATTTCAATCGAAATATTTGGGGAAAGTGTACTATAGTATTTTTGGGAAATGTAAGGGATGTGATTGAAGCACAATTGAATTGTCGGAGTTTCCGACAATTGGCTTGAGTACTTGCATGGGATATTTTGTGGAAAAACTTCGGTCAGAAGCGGATGTCCAGTTATGAATGGTTTGGATAGTTAGGAAATGTTTGTGTTCATGTCTATAGCGCCATCCACGGTCACAGCCTTTTAGAAATGAATTGTTGTTTTTCCACGGGGGCTCCATTGCAGTGATTCTCCTTCTGTCCATTCGTCATGGGTTTTTCATTTTTTGGGAAAGCAATTCATCACCAATTCTAACGAATGCAGTCAGTGGTTGGAAAAGTGATCTATCAGGGAATTGTATTTAAGTTTCATGGATTTAGATCGTCGCGGAATCAAGTAGTTTTAAACCTTGTAGATTGTTATCTATATTCAAAGTGGTTCGTAGCCATGCCCGACGCACCAGATATCTTCAAAACGACCCTATTGAAGCAGGTTCAGCGGTTGGTAAAGAAAGATCCTTCGAAGGAAACCTATGTTGACTTGTTGTTGTTGGGGGATCCTGAATTGGATGAAGAAAAATTGTTCACTGATGCAACGCTGCGAAAAAAAGCGTTTCAGACGCTGGAAAAAAGGATTCATCCAGATAAGCACACAAAGGATGGCGACACCGAACTGGCGAATGCTGTTTTCAAGCAGATGAAGGAATTTGTCGATGTCAGCTGCAAAGATCTCGATTGGGGCGCTGAACGCCCAAGTAAAAGAATGAAGCTGGAAGCATCTGTTCCGAGTGCGTATCCGGAGGGGTTTCACGTCTCTAAGAACTGGGGGGAGTTTACACGACGGTATAAATTCAGAACTGACAACAGTAACAGAAGTGGTAAAGCCGCTCGAGAGGCGATCACGAATGCAATAAATCTACGGGGATGCCTCTGGCATCAGAAATCGATTACGTGGGGTCAGTGCCCTCGCGCATGGGGCGAGAACGAGGTATTGAATAGTGTTACTTTGAAAGATCACGCAATCAAGAATGAACGGGGACAAATGTTGACGACGACGGAGGCAATCAAGGAAGCATTGACTAAACGAGGTCCTGTCATCAGTACTAGTTTCAGACCTCCAGATGCATTTGTGCGAGATCAAAGCCGTAAAGCGGCGTTTGTGGCAGCAGAAGCAGGTGCAAATCGGGTTTATGAGGTGATCATAATGGGTTGGCGGTTGGGAAAGTCCGGGGAAGAGTGGCTAATCAAGAATCGAAGTGGCGATGGCGATATTTCAGTGGCGATGCATCAATTTGGTATCGACTCGGAAGTTTTGGAGATGCTCGGAAACTACAAGCAGACAGTGTGGGAGCCGCCACCTTATCTCTATCGAAACGACGGAAAAGAAAGGAAGAATTGGTCAGGGATTGAGACATCTCTGACGATGACGGAATTCGAAACAATTATCAACGAAGGCTTGGATGAGTCCGGGAGCGTCTTTGCTTTAAGAGGCAAGATGGTAACAGTGGTCGACCCCAAAAATAAGTGTGAAAGTCGCCGAGGCACAATCACTGACATCAGGAAATCCAAGAAGCGGCCAGGTCATTTTCTGGAAATCTCATTGACATTCACATCTTGAAACCGAAAACGATGATCCAATTATTCTGTTGTTTCTGTTGGCAGTAATGATTGAAAGGCTCCATGTGATATAGTTTCTTTTATGAGTAGTTGCAGTGAAAGGAGGGAGCGGCATTGCAGGCACAAAACATGATCTGAAAATTTGACGGGACAATCATTGGCGTAAGTACTTGATCAAGGAATCGTTGTCGTGTTCAGACTTTCGGAAATCTAGTCACACAGATCAAATGATGAATATGTTTGAAATGATTTTCTCGTCAACCCATTCAATTGAAATTTCCCTCCTCGTTTTTTGTTATTGTATTCATCGTGTCCTAGTAATTTATCAGCAGGGATCGGATAACACACAATTGATTGCAATTTTGTTTGTGGAAAATATTCAGATCGTATCATTCGGCATTATAGCATCAGCTAATATCAATCGATATTTGGGTATTAAATCAGTAGATTCACAATCTAAAGATTTTTTAAACCAATCATGACCGCGATGCTCGCAAACAAGAAAACAAGCTACAGCACCAATAATATGAAAATGGCATCACCAGCAACAACTTGTAGAAACAGAGGGAAAACCTCTTCGAAGAGTGGTCAGTCCAGTAATCCGTTTCAGCATTATCATCACAACAAAAAGACCTCTTCCAAACTGGCAACAACAGCATTTTGTTCGGTCTTGAGTCTCATGATTTTTGGAGATGTCCAAGTAGTAGGAAGAGTTATACTTTCAGCTGGGAATGGTTACAGCAGTGCTAGAAATTTTCACAGTGCGCCTACGCAGGAGCAAATCGGAGATAGAAATCATAGAATCACTGACATAGAATCAGGAATGCATGGTCGTGCGGATCGTTCCGAAAGTGAAACTAAAACAGGCTGTATTTCTCCATTATGCGGAGCTACTAGTTTTTTGAAAAAGGCTTTAGACCCCTGCAACTGTGAGCGGTCCCCATGTCGCAAGGCCTGCAGCAGAGGTCGAAGTCGAAGCAAACAGAGCGACGAGGATGGCCGAGCCAAAAAAATAGACCACTCTCCACCGGATTCTGATCCGTTTTTTCAATATAGGACCCAAATACCAGCTGACGCACCACCACGAATTGAAATGTTTCCTCGGAGTCCACTAGGCATCAATGACGCTCGTGCTCCTGGTATTGAATTGAGGTTGTTGATTTATTCAAATTTTTTTGGCAGTTTAATTTTTGGTATGAGCCGGTGATCGATTTCGAAAAATTGCATTTTTGTGCATCCCGACTATTACTTCAGAAGTGTCAATACATCGATTCATGGCAAAAGAATCAAAATACTATCCAACAGGTTCTATTTTGGTACGGAAAACACCCGCAGAGGAAGGAAAACAGACTAGTAATGGCTGGGCTGAGTGTGATCTCACACAATTGCTAGTTGATACGAATCTCATTGGTAGTACGACGGATAAAACTGCAGCGGAAATACATGATATTGGTGAACAGGAAACTATCGATAAAACTGCAACTGGAGAGACGAACGACGCTGAAAGTCCCGTTGAACGCGCTGCTGGCCAAAACGCAACTGCGATGATGCAGGAGAGTAGTACAAGTACTGCCAGTAATGCTCTTGAAAGACTGGCGGATAATAGTTCGATTCATCCTGGCCTTATAGAGGATTCTTCAAGCAACTTGCAGCAAACAGAACAACCGGACAACGATGGTGATACTCATAGTAGTGCTGCTGTGGCGAAAGAATTGTTTGATAGTGAGAGACAGGTCACGCGTAGTAATCTCAGTAAAGTGAACAAAGCAGAGGAGGCTGACAGGGAGTTAGCGGATGAAATTGGCGGTCCAACACCTCCTAGTAGTAAAAACAGTGATGCTGATAGTGACACAGATGTTCGAAATCCTCCTGTGGAGGACTTTTTTGACGAGCAAGATACTACATCTTCGTTGGATCGTTCGTTGTTGATAGAAGGCGGATGGGAGTGGGTACCGGATAGGGAAGAGTAGTAACTGAGGATGCTGCGAAAG
>Ga0099797_101740_pt1 | contig 10770 bp, 4 predicted proteins | sample Uncmet_Sort48C_1_FD_89871 | JGI IMG/M metagenome (GOLD analysis project Ga0099797, IMG submission 89871) | Marine eukaryotic communities from CALCOFI LINE 67, Pacific Ocean - C012_Sort48C_1 | ecosystem: Environmental > Aquatic > Marine > Oceanic | place: Pacific Ocean: Monterey Bay | collected... | reverse complement strand
TGCAGTGCTCTAAGGCAATCGGGAGCGTGGCTGGGAGCGTCGGGAGCGTGGCTGGGAGCGTCGCGCCGCGTCGCGTCGCGCAGCCGTCAGCTCATTTCTAGTGCATTTCTGCAGTGTTTTTAGGTAATGCTAAGTTGCAGCGAAATTTAGTGCCCAGAAGATTTATCTTATGGGTCTTAACCGTCATCCGTTGGTAAATGTGAATTTTTATTGAGTTTCAGCACTTGGTGGCTGGTGGTGCCTGCGCTCGCCGCTCGGAGTCCAGGGCCTCCCAGGTCACCGCGGCCATGCTCCTGGCAGCTCCAGGGCCGGGGCCGGCCTGGTTTAATAGGGGAGGATCTTCCAGGAAATGTTTGGGTCCGAAAATAATGCGTTTGCAAGGGCGGATTTTTTTTTGACATAATAGGGGATGATTTTCCTCTAGAATAGGTTTGGGCAGTAAGGGGAGGATTCTACTGGAAAAACGGTCGTTGCTTCGAGGATTTTTAAATCCATGAAAATGTAGCACCTTATGTCTTATTCTCGGAGGAGAATGGGTGCATTTCTCCATGGCCTCGAGAGGGGTATAACTTGGCTCGAGTTGCAGAGTGATCTTCTGGGATCTGTCAGCTAACCTAGTTGTAAATTTCTGGTAACTTTGGAGGTCCGTTTGGAGCTATTATGGTGGATCGGGGGCCTTCTAGACCTCGGCATCCTCATCTAGAAGCTTTTGCGGATCTCCGCTCTCCTCACGAGAGTTCTGGAGCTCGTCGGGGGACCGATTTTCTGTCATTTTCGTGAGAAGTGTGAACGATTTTAGATTTTTTCGAATTTCCCACTTAAGAAATTTAGGGTTCAGGGTCTGGATTTCTTATCAAAAGATTTCTTATCCAAAGCGTAGGGTGTATCTGGCAAAGCAGGCCGGCGGTCGTTGGCTGGAGATTTGGGTTTCCATTGATGCAGTGATTGTCGTGGCTGCTGCTGTGCTAACCTCCTATGTTGGCGTCGGAGGCTTGGCAGCAAGAATGTCTGGCGATCGATGCCTGCCGCGACTCTTTGGCAAAAGCGATCGCATTGTCACCATAGTGTTCATGTGCCTCTGCATCTCTTTGGTGCTCATTCTAAAAGGTGATGGCAGCATGCTCGCTGCTTGCTACACCTGGGCCTTCCTTACAGTGATGATGCTGTTCGCGCTCTCGTTGTTTGTGCTGCAGTCGCAGAGGCCGAAGCTCCCCCGAGACATGAAGAACAATGCGTCCGTCCCGGTTATTGCAGCTCTTTTGGTGTTAGTGGCATTGTCTGCAAGCATCGCTGACAATCCACAGGTGCTCCCCGTCTTCGTACTGTACGTTGGCGCCCTAATCTTGTTGCTGGGTAGCTTCTTATACCGACTCCGCATCTTGAAGGCGCTCAACAAGGTCCTCAAGGGGCGAAATTGCACAGTAGGACTTGTGGCAGCAGTGACACGGTACATTGAAAGAGTGCAGCTCCAGTCCTCTGTGGTTTATTTTGCGAAGAACCTAGATTTGTGCAGCTTGAATCGGGCCATGCAGTACATTCGCTCGAACGAGGACACAAATCACGTGCGCATCGTTCATATGTACAACGAGGAGGAGGACGCTCCCTTGGAGCTGGTTCACTATTGTTCCATCCTGGACGCGATGTACCCAACGACGAAGATCGACCTCGTGTTTGTTTTGGGCTCGTTCGGAGGTGCCAAGATCGCACAGCTCTCGGAGAAGTGGGGAGTCCCAACAAACCTGATGTTTGTGACTTGCCCCACAAGCGCTGAGGCTGGCAAGCGACTCCAGGACCTCCGAGGGGTTCGCATCATCATGGCAGATTCCGATGAGGGGTATGCTGTACCACATCTCGGCGAGCAGCGCCCCGTTGGGGGCAATGGTTCCTTCCAGACAGATGTGGACTGGGTGCACGCTAAGGCAGCGAAGGCCAAGGAGTGGATCTCTGGGTTGGTGCACGATGGTGTGGCCAGACGCGGTAGTGCTAGTCTGCAGGAGTGCCTTCCTCAAGCTGCTCAGTCTGCTGAGCCCAGCCGAAGTGCTCAGCATCTGCCCGATTTCTAGAGCCCATGTGCACTTGATGCTGCTCCTGCATCATGTTTCTTTAGACTTTGCTTGAGAGCGCGCACATGCGCCTTCATTGGAGGGCGTTACCACAGCTTGTCTCTTTCGATTGCCTGGCGTTGGGCTACACGCTGCCAGGCGGTGTCAACTGTTTAGAGGTTTTCTTTCAGACTCTGCTTTCGAAGTGGCGACCCGCAAAGGGTGTGTTCTTTTTGCTGCGGCAGCGGCGCGCAAACGAGCGAGGACGGCCCGCTCGTGAGCTTGCCTCTTATGTTTCGATGGTGATGGATAGGACATTTCTGTTTCGGGGGGGATCTGCCCCGTCACGCACCACCACAGTCATCCATCGCATTGTCGCGTTTCAATCTGCGTTACAGCGGGTGGCTTTCGTCTTGCGTCGCTGGCGGTTCCCGACCTAGGGCTGGAAGAACGCGCCAAGGACATCAGACAGACAAAACAAAAACAATTCCTGCATTTATTACATGGAGCCATTTTTTCTTACTGGCAGAGACATTCTTAGACGACATGTTTCATCTGGAGGATGAAACTGAGGAATGGACTCCATGAATCACGAGTCTTCACTCATGTTTGTAGGCTCTCTAGAGGCGATGCGGTCCAATGAGTCATGTCGTTGGGGTCGAAGTGTCGGAATTCGGATGGTTTCTAAGGGCCACCACTCAGAAGTACTGTAGGCAGAGTAGCCGATTACCTGCCGAGAGTCTTTCCACTTGCGTAAGAGAGGTCTCGAGGGGGTTTTGTTTGGCTGCTTTTTCCATGCTTTCGGAGGGGCGCAGAGCAGACCTCAAGCGGGCCAGGTGGGACGTCAGCGCTTGTGCATCGGTTCGACGAACGGGTTTTGTAGATCGCAGTGGCACTACGGCTGCCAAGCCGAGGGCGGCCAAAGAAGCGTCCTTCCTTTTGATTCCATTTGGGCAGCAGGCCAATAGGGGCCACGTGCACTCCACTGACTTTGTCATTTGTATTCGATGCGTATCACGACGCTTTATGCATTTGTTTATCTGAAGCATTGATTTGGTTTTGTCGCTGGCAAAGAGCGAATTCAGCGAGTTGCCACAGCAGGAGCGTCGCCCCCTGTGATGGAAACCCCCTTCAAGGGCCTCTTGTTTGAAAAGCGTAATTGAAGAGGCTATGGGGACCCATGCCTATGCGCTGGTGCCGGAACTCGCGGTGCACTGCGGTGCGCGACGCGCGGTGCAAAAGACCCGGGTGGGAAATCGACTTGAGGCGCGTGCGGAGCGTGCATTTCAGGTCACTTTGTCCCCCCACAGGTCTTCCGAGGCGCGCTTCTTGTGCCGCAGCGGGCATTCCGGCACCATTGGTAACCCCTTGCGTGTAGTTATGGGCCCCATATTGCTTCCTCGATTTCATTATTGCCTTTGCTTTTCAAATTGAAGACAATGGTCGATGGAGGGACCTGATCAGTGACTGTAGTCATGGCAGCCAAGTAGGGCGGAGCTGTGCTACAGAGGATCCAATCGACATTGAGAGGAGCCCCCCCGCCCGTAGAAGAAATTTATAATTTGTGTGGTCGAAGCAATTCCTCCAAGCACAGCAACGTAAATACGTTTGAGGAAACAGTCGAAACATCGAAAAATCCCAGAGCCCAAGAATCCTTCACACTTCTCCCAGCGCATCAAAGCACGACAGAATCCTTGGCAGATTGAGGGTCACAATTTCCGGTCTTAAAAGATGTCCTCCTAGGATTTCCCAGACGCTCAGTCTCTCAATCGGAAGTTTCTGACTCCGACGCCAATTTGTATGTCTTCGTAAGGGTTCTTGACCGACCTCCAGAGCTCACTGGATGGCTTAAGGCCAGGAAGAACCCGCTGAGTTCCCAGCCAAGGCCTGAAGGACGGCCAGCCAATTCCCCCGACGATTGGGGGTGTACATTGCCATTCAACTCGAGAAGAGCTCCGTGGCTAACTTGGGACGGATGTTTGGCTGTTTTTCGTGGCGCCTTTGGCGGGGCAGAGAGCCTCTGCGCTTTGTCCTGAGCAGACTTTCCACAGAGCCTTAGACGCTGGCTGCCATGGCGGCCATCTAAGCTGCTTAAAGCACCTCGCGCTTCTGCGCACCTCTCTTCCCTTTACTCTTCTCACCAGCGACCATGATGGTCGCTATCACCTTCTTCATTGGTTGAGTAAGGTGCAATAACGGAATGAGTGCATATATGTATTTGCTGTGGCTAGTTTCTGATAAGTTTCGATATATCTATATACAGTATGTATATGGTGACTTGCACGTTGGTTGTGCAATGGTGATCGGTTATGGATGTAAGCAGGTATAGATTATCATATGTTGGCGTTTTATGTCATGGGTCATAATTTTAGGCGTCTCAGTTGGAGCTCGTGAAATATGTCGATATGTGTGTTGAACTGCAGTTTGCTTGCTATTTGTTGACAAACCTACGCGTGGCGAGGTATGTGGGCATTTCAAGGTCGATTAGTGAGGGTAATAGAGGCACCGCCTATTACTATAATCATGATTTGTATTATTATTGTTACTATTATCACTTCATGTTCCAGCTACAGAGCTCATACTTATTGCATCGAGAGACGCTATCAGAGGAGACTTTCCGATGAATACCAGACCACGATTCAACAGGAATTAAAATAATCCGGCAACACGTTCATACTACATGTTTCCCAGATCACTAATCATAATAGTTGTAATAATAGTTGGAATCTGCCAGATGCTGTTCCCAAAGGTTGCAGGTCTTGATGTGAGACCTTTAAAATGGTAGAAAATTGGTACTGGATGGGCCACCGAGCTCTTGCGAGGCCGGAGGAAACGCCATCCGACCCCCCCGAATTGAATTGTGAGGCCTAGAAGGCTTCAAGATTGCCACAAGAGCTCCAAACGGATCGCCTGAGAGCCGAACTTCATTGTAGCGAAACTGCCATAACTATTATATTGTACGGAATTAGGGTGAAGATCATAGAAACTAAATACGACAATGTGAGACGATCCGGACTCAACAACAGTCCACCGCGCCCAAGCATACAAAAGTCGAAAAAACAAAATCTCCGATTCGGGGGGGTCGGGGGGGTGGCAGCCCCCCCGAGGTGGTCCAGGCGGCCCCTTTCAAAGCTGCATCGCGTTTCCCTTCATCTTCATTACTGGATGGCGGTGTCTTGTGCTCTAAGGGAATACTGGACCCTTTAATATGGCTATTGCTTTATATTCGAATTCGAAATTCAAGCCAATACGACGGCATGAGAAATTATTATAGTTAAGGCAGACTAGTGAAATCGCCTCCTCCCATTAACATCCTTTTCGGACTGTGGTAGGGGAGTGCCTGCGGTGGAGAAGCGCCGCCGCCGCTGACAGGCAAGCTGCCATATCCGACTCTCACAATGTCGCCGATTGCTGTGGTGCCCTCCCGCCTCTCGCGTTTGCAGCGACCGTGCTCAAGTAAATTTCAAGTCCAGGGAGCGGATGGGAACAAAAATAATGGACAAAGTCATGGAATTGGACCTTCTGGATGGGAAATTTGATGGAAACTCCTGAGCTCAAATTTTACCATACCCGACGAGAGCTCCGAGGCTCATCTGGGACCTATTTTGCGCTCGTACAGTTTGTTCAGTTTTCGGCCCTCCAGAGAGAATTTCTTTCCCAACAGTGACGCAGGAACTTAGGGTTCTAGTGGACTTATAGAGAGTACTGGCGCGGGACCACGAAAAACGAAACTCTGAAAACGACAACTTTTGGCGGCCCGAAAGTTAGGCGTTATAAAACGAAAAACGAAAGGCCTGCGAAAGTCAAAAGTGACCTCCAGAAATCCAGAAAACGAATCGATCCAGCCCCCAAAATGGAGTTAACAAATGAAAAACGAAAGCCGAAAAGTTAAAGTTACCAAAGATAACGAAAACGATTTCGCTCACAAAGTTAAACGTTTCGTTTTTTGGTGGTCCCGCGCCAGTACAGGTGCTTGAGGATTTCATCGCCGGCGTCTGCCGCAATCCATGTGACCTCAAACGTGCGGAATTTCAGGCTTTTTGAACATCCGATCAACACACCTAAGGAATTCCAATACTTTTGGATAACCACGCCAGCGTGAGGCTCAAACACTTTTTGTTGTTTTCGAATTCATGAATTCAAAATGTTAATAAAACCTGAATAATTGCAAAACCTTTGAATAACCACGCCCATGTGAGGCTCAAACACCTACCGGTACGTGATTCCAAGCTTTTTGGAATTCATGAATTCGAAATGTTAATAACACCTTAGGCACTTCAATTATTTTGAATAACCAGGCCCGTGTCTCAGAGAGTCTCATAGAGTATCACAGCTTCAGAGAGCCCAGAGTCTCGGAGAGGTCCCGGAGAGTGCGAGAGAGTCGGAGAAAGTCTCAGAGAGTGTCAGAGTCTCAGAGAGCCTCAGAGCTTCAGGAGTCTCAGAGTCGCAGAGAGTTTCAGAAAGTCTCAGAGCCTTAGAGAGTTTCAGAGAGTCTCAGAATAAACCCCAGAACAAGTTAACATAATTAAATGGACGGTATTGTGAATACGATCGGATTGTGGCCGCTGTTCAGTTGAAGTGAATTTAATTGAGTTCAATTGAATTCAATTCAAGTCAATTCAATTGAATTAAATTCAATGAAATTTCATCGAATTAAAGTGAAAGCACTTCAAAACCGTTGAGTCATCCTTATTTTGTTTGTTCGGTTGCGCTGATGATTTTATTAATTTGCTCGGTGTCAAACGATCGCCTTATTGGATGATTGTGTTAATTCGTTCGGTGGGTTAATTCTTTAGAATATAGTCACGGTTAGGGTCTTCTGCTGGGATATATATATATATATATATATAAATAAATGTCACTCGTTTGTAGCGACCTTGCTTCAGCACGAAATGCAGAGAACTGGCGCGGATCAAAGAAATACCAGATACAGGCACCGGCCAGAAAATCGCCTGATGACTGGGTCAATCCCAAATGACCGGGTCATTTAGGGCGACAGCGTTCGAAAAACAACATTTTCGGGTGTGCGGTCGCCCGGAAATGATGTTTTTCGATCACCGTCTCGCTAAATGACCCGGTCCTTTTGGGGAGACGCCGCGCGGCCCCTGTATCGCCGTGCCGCTTATTGACCCGCTCATTAGGCGCTTTTTTGGCCGGTGCCTGTATCCAGCGGTCCGTTTATCCGTGCCAGTTCTTTACATTTCGTGCTTGTAAACAAGGTTGCGGAGGATTGAGGTGCTGTAACGTTGTTCGGGAGCTTCTGCTCGCCGCTGCAAGCTTCTGCTTGTGGTCAGGAGCTCCTGCTCGCGGTCGGGAGCTTCTGCGGATTTTCCATCATTTTTTTAAGGGTTTGACGAACTGTATGGCGGAAAAAGAGGTCCCAGATGAGCCTCGGAACTCTCGTCGGGTCCCGTTTGCATTTTGTGATTTACTTTCCATCATTTTTTTCATCCAGAAGGCGCACTTCCATTTTATCTTCCATTTTCCCATCCGCTCCCCGGGGTGCTGTATTTCTGAGCTTCTGCTGTATTCGTGAACTTCTGGTGTATTCGCGAGCTTTTTCTGTGTTCGTCTGCTTCTGCTGTATTCGTCTGCTTCTGCCGTACGGTGTATTCGATGAATACGCTTTGTGTAGCGGCACGGTCCGAAAAATTAGACCGACTGAGTCATTGTGGACCCAAAAGCACTCCCAAACACTCAAAAATACAGATGTCAACATCGACAAATCTTCTGACATGGGGGGGGTCGGGGGGGGAGGGAGCCCCCCGAGGGGTCCTCGCGGCCGCCTCGCGCGCCAACGGCGCGCGAGGCGGCCCCACTCCTAGCTGCAGAATCAGGTTCTTCTTCCCCTCGAAGTTCCTCTTCCCAGAATCCGGCTGGAATTGTAAGACTGACGAAAAAGCTGATTTATCGGAGGCTTATTTATCGCCCTTTCCAAGCTGGAGAATCCCAATTATTCCATCAACCATCCTCCCGCCATTTTGGCACTTGGAGTCACAACCTCTACTTGACCAATTAACCAGTCATGGATCGAAAAAGGGGTCCCAGATGAGCTTCGGAGCTCTCGTCGGGTCCGGTGAAATTTGATTATATGATTTTCCGTCCAATTTCTCACCCAGAAGGTACGATTTCAGGACCTTGTCCGTTTTCCGCATTTCCAGAAACAACAAATACAAAAACGGACAAATATCGAGTGGCGTTCGTGTGCTTCTTTTGTATTTGTAAGCTTCTCTGGCGTTCGTCTCTTTCGGGCCGGATGGGTCCTTTGGAGCAGGGCTCCCGAACCCCCACCGAGAGCTCCCGAGAAGAGGGCCGGCCTATTCTAATAGGGGAGCTTCTAGGGGGAGGATCTTTTAGGAAATTCGGGTCCGATACTGATCCGTCTGGAAGGGTTAGGGCCAATTCTGGACCCTCTGGACCCTGGCGTCCACCCTCATGAAGATCTGAGAGCACTCCAAATTATTTACGAGAGGTCCGGAGCGCGTCCGGGACTGATTTTACGCTTTTTTTGTTTCTGGATTCTGGGACTCCGCCATTCTCCGGGGACTCCGCCCACCGAACCCGTCCCACAGCGGGTCTCTCGGGGGCTCCGCCCCCCCGGAACTTATGTTTGCGATTTCGGACTTGTCTTTTCGTGTTTCGGAATTGATGGTTTATATTTCATACTCGTTTCGTAGTTTTGTCACGTTGCACTTAAGATATTTATCTTTCAGGGTTTGGATTTCTTATCCCAACATTTCTTCATCCTAGTCTTGGCCGTATTTGCTGGAAACGACGGCTCCATGGCGGCCGTGCTCGGCAGCTTCCGGTATCTGCTGAGCGCTTCTGATCGCTGTTGGGAGCTTGGGCTGTTTGTCAGGAGCATCTGCTGCATTCGTTTCGTGCGCTGTATTTTTGTTCGCTTGCTGTGTTCGTGCCGTGTGCCGTGTTAGCGCTGTTGGGGTGGCTCTTTTAGTGTTTCGATCTTCCCTTCAATCAGTGCTGAGACTCAGCGAAGCTGCCAGAAAAGCCATCAAATTACTCCCCCTGAGCGTAAGTCATTGCCGCAGCCGACACCTGGTCGGACTGGTATTACATCCTTTCAGGCATAAGTCATTACCAAACGATGCAAAACGCGCATGAAACGCGCATGGAAGACAACATATTTGCCTCTTGGCCTCGGATGCTTCAACCAAAATCCAGGTTGGCCATGGTAACGACTTACGCCTTGGGCGGTAGACATAATCAAACACGAGCACTCCTGCAGAGTTTTTCAAACAATTGCTGTTTCAAGTCTCTGTTCGCGGCCGACTTTAGCAACACAAGGTCGAAACGTAAGCAGGCGAGCAAATCTAACATTATGATTTTCATTCGGGCTTGATAAATTGCCACGTGCGCTCAGATATTACTTGAACTTTGCACCTGACTCCTCCGCCACTCCTTGATCAAGCAAGAACTTGCAGGTCTCCCACGTCTCCGCGTTTTGTTGATTACTCAGCTGATCACGCTGGCCATCAGCGTAAGCCAGATGAAAAAAAATCGACCGCACCATTAGGCAGTGTCAACTGCACGACACTGCGGCGCATCTCGGGACAGACCCCCCGGTAGTTAGAATCGAATGGCACGGGCCTGCGGTACTCCGCGCCGGCTCTCCCCCTCCGACGACCGTAGGATCATCGAGCTGGCAGCGATTCGGCCGCGTGCAAACCTAGTATCAACATGCATGCGCGCTCTCCCCCTCCGATCACTGTAGGATCATCGAGCGGCGTTACTCGTTCATAAACGGCATTTCGTGCAGTCTTGCGCAAAGCAGAAGAAGCGCACCTTGCCGCAAAAACGTGAGGCTGCCTCGCATGGCCTCGCGGCGGGCACCGCGCTGACTCAAAAACTCGCATGCAGTCTCACAAAGTGGCACAGATTAGAGCTCTCTTCCTCGTGCGCAACCTCTCGCTTTCAGCGGTTGCGGATGCCATAATGGCGATGTCCTCGCTGGCTGCCCTGCTCGCTCGAGGCGGCTCCTGTGCTGGTCTCTTCCACGATGGGCGCCATTGTCTGTGGGCCTGCCTATTGGCGCCACCACTGCCCGCCCTGCCGGCGCTGGTGGCGAGCCTGGCGCATTTGAAAGCCGGAGCGATTCCACGCCTTCTGATCCTCCAGAGTCTGCATCTCAAAGACGCTGGATCCCCCAGGCTGGGATATCTCCTGGCGCACGCACACGCTGCGGCTGTTGAGCAGGCGCCGATGGTGGACCCACGTGGTCACCCTGCCCTCGGCGCCGCCATCATGGCGCAGAGTATATTGCACCGTGTGCCCCTTCGGCGTGGTATGTACATGCCGCTGTCGCACGATCTGGCCCTTGGCGTCCGCTGGAGGGTCTGGCAGGCTGCCGAAGGGGTGGTGCAGCACAAGCAGGATAGCCTGACGGGCGACACGGCCGTCGACTTGCACCGGCGGTCTCGTGGAGCGTGTGGTCTCGGCTGCTTCCTCTGCCTGATCCTCAGGCGCACCTGGCTCCTCGTCATCGCGGATGGAAGCTGCGTACTCTTTGTCGTAGGCGCGCCGCTGGTCATCGACCGGATCCCGCCAGGGGCCAAGCTCCTCCGTCGAGTAGTGCACTTCCCCCTCGTCGGGCTGACACCAGTGAAAGCCGTCTGTGCGAGGTGGGACCTCAACCTCGTCATCCCCCGGCGAGTCCTGCGCGCTCGCATGGAGGGCTGCGGCCATTTGAGCCTCCTCGAGAGTGTCCGGA
>Ga0099797_101739_pt1 | contig 10782 bp, 4 predicted proteins | sample Uncmet_Sort48C_1_FD_89871 | JGI IMG/M metagenome (GOLD analysis project Ga0099797, IMG submission 89871) | Marine eukaryotic communities from CALCOFI LINE 67, Pacific Ocean - C012_Sort48C_1 | ecosystem: Environmental > Aquatic > Marine > Oceanic | place: Pacific Ocean: Monterey Bay | collected... | reverse complement strand
GTCGTGGCTGTCGACGAAGCGACGATGGTCACCGCTTCGGTTGGAATGGAGCGTGTATAACGAGGACTTGAAGGTGGCAGGACAGATTGACTCCTTGTGGATAGACTTGGATGTCGTGGGTGGTGCATTGGTCATGGTCGACTGGAAGCGCGCACGCCATCTCCTCACAGATGATGTGACTGAACTCGAGCGACAGTCATTTGGTAAAAGGGGCACCTCATTATGTTCTCACTTGTACGATGTTGCATGGAGTCACTACTTTGTACAGCAATCCTTGTATGCGTATTTGCTGGCCTCCAAGTACGGCGTCACTGTCCATAAGATGATGCTAGTACAGTGCCATCCGCATGTATGCGGAGTAGATTTCAACGAAGCACCGCTTGTTCCCGACTTTGGATTTGCGGAGTCCTTGGCACGATCCCTTTCCACCGAGATGTGCCTTAGTGTGCGTGTAAATGAAGCCGAAGTGTTTGTAAATGAGACTGAAGATCGACACTTCAGAGATGGCCTTTTGACGGGCAGGTCAACTGGTAATGCCGGTCGCAGCGATCAGTGGATCAAAATGATTGAAAAGATTTGCCAGATAGAAACCAAGCTTACACAATTTCACGTAGAAAACACCGCATAACGCATCAAACGCCAAAGTCAATTACAATCAACAAACAACGCACCTGACTCGTTAACACGTTTTGGTTTCCCTTTTGTCGTTATTCATGTTATCCTTTTTTTCATAGATCTTGCATCGGTAACAACACAACTTTTGAAAATTTGTGATATCTTTGGTTGATTTTGGGAAATCTTTTGTTGATTTGGGGACATGTGTGGCACATGTTTGCAAGATTTGAACATGTTTGAGACAATTACAAAATATTAGAGACATTTGGGGTACATTTGGGATGTTGACTTGGCGTCCCCACCAAGCACACAAATCACCCCTTCCACTATGTAGTTACCCCCTTCATTCCTGTGAGCCCTCAAACCACCCGCATTCGTCACATAATTTTTCTCCTTGTTTGCTTGGTAGTTTCATTACTGTGGCATCTGGTCCTCTCAATTGATTGTGGTGTTTTGGGAAGACTCTCACCGAAGCAATTTGTGCATCGACGCCTCGGGTTAACTTATGCATAGATTTTTAACATAAACTCATTGGAGCTGGTCTTGTAACCCATATAACCCAATGTAATACATTTTCCCACTTCTTTCGTATATTGCGGACTATACAGTATCCATAGCCATTTCAGTTCATATATTGGAAATTCAAATGAGACCTAGCTGCATTCACTCATTACCAGGCAAGCAGCAATGGTACGAGACGCGACTTCTCTATAATGAACGAGTTGAAGGGTCATTCAACAGATACGGGAAAGAGGGTCCACAGCTCTCAGAATCCCAGCTTGTCCATTTGCTTTTCTTCCGGGCTGAGCTAATCCGAGTTATCCGCTGAATATTCGGCAATTTGGAATGGGGAGCTCCCGATCACGACCTGATAGGGTTATGGGCTGACCTTGTTCACTTTTACCAGCTTGGAGATCGCGATAACTTCCAACCAGTCGATACCTTTGTGTCGAAATGGGTCGAATTGAAGCGTCGCCTCAATGATCACATAGAGCAGTCGTGGCTTCAAGAGGAGACGGAAGCTGTCCGACTATTTGAAGACATATTGGTGGTAATCTTGAACCACATGCATCAGAGCTATGGGCGATACTTCACGAGAGACTACCGGAGCCATCGCCTATGGAGGTCACTGCCGGAGGGCACCGCATCGATTGAGGACCTGCCGGAAACGCCATTGAAAGAAGACGTATCGCCGGAAGTTGGACTTTGAAATGAGAGCTTTGCTTCTACTTTTACTGGTTCTTCTAGAATGATGGTGTTGGGAAAACAGATTCTATGCTTGTTTCAACAGCTTGCGAAATTTGGATGTCTAAACCGTTGATTAGATGCATCGATAATAACGTAGCTTTGCAAACATATGTGGTGCTTGAGGACGCCAGTGTATGTAATATTAGATTTTGGTGTTTGAGGACGCCCGTTTGTTTATGTCATTTTTCTAAGAGTTAGTGATTGCTGTGAATGAATAAACCAAACATTGGAATACGAGGTGGAGCATGCGCGGCTTTCGATACATGGTCCTCCATGTTACTCTCACTTCGAGCGTTGCTCATGTCTGGTCGGCATATGGAGAAAAAATCACCATATTGTTCATAGTAAAATCAATCTCATTACATGGTACATATAAATTGCATGTGAGGCCTTAACTATAGTGTGTTTGTCAGATATCTTAGGTGACATATGTAATATTAAGTTTTGGTGCTCGAGGGAACCCGTTTGTTTATGTCATGTTTCTAAGAATTGGTGGCCGCTGTTTATGGCGATGCATTTGTTATAAATGATTACATCTGCGTTATCACATTTGGTGCTCATGGATCCAATTATTTTTTACTCCATTGTTCGCATATTTATAATACCATGTGCATTTCAAAATTAGCTTATGTGAAGGTTTCTTGTAATGGTCATAGAATCTTGTTGTCTGATTGCAAAGATATGTCTTTCAGGTACATTACTATATGTCAGCAACTTAACACTCAAAATAGCGATTCGCCGGCACCGAATCCAGCCTCACAATGCAGCAATCCCCTTGCTGGCAGGCATATGTTTGCGATTCCGACCATGAGTTTGCTGGTCAAATCTATTATTATCACGTGATGACAGGTATTAAATTTCATGCGAAGCCCCTAAAGCCTATTTTCCGGTCCCGGGCCCCAAATCTTATTTTCCCTTCAAAACAGATCGAGAACATGTGCAAATTCATCTGATAATTTTCTTTCAAAACTAATCGGGAGACGTTTTTGAATGCATTTGTGGTGTTTTTGTTGAACCGCTCTCGCATATCACTACCGGTTTGGGGCTTAGAAAAAATAGAGAAATGAGTGGTGTGGTTGATTTGGTGATGTATGTACAAACTACTGTGAAATACATCACTTTGTATATACATCACTATTTCCAATAAATCTCGGTCCCACGCGATATTTAGCATTTATGGGTGAGACAACATGGGAAAAACCACTGGGTGAGTTGCTGCTTCACTCGTCGAATATATCTGCATCTGGTTGGCAAGAGTATGTTTGTGATTCCGACCATGAGTTTGCTGGCGAAGTTTATTATGTCAACATGACTATTGGTAAGACGACATGGGGAATACCACAGGAACAAAAGCCAGCCGCTTCTGCTTACAGCTCTACACCGCCTCAACAATGCGATGCTAAGGCGACTCGGGGATTGAGTGTGCCGCAAGCTCTGCGGGAAGTGTGGCAAACAAGCCATGGGAAAAATACAGAAAGGCTTTATGCAATTGAGCAAGATGAGAAGATGCCTTTCTGGCTGACACTGCCTGAGGCTCACGTTGCTGGCCGATCAGAGCATGAAAAGTACCCTCTCTTCGTGCATCTACATAGTGGCGGCGGCTTTGCAGCTAAAGGCCTCTGCACATCATTAGGTTTTGTTAAGCAAGATTCGCTTCTTATGCCTTTGGTGGTCTCGCCAAGAAGGGGTGCTTGGGACCAGTTTATTGGTGTTGCACCTTGTTGTCCCCGTCTTTCTGGCATGCTGAAGAAAGGCGAGCTAGTCTATTGGTTCAAAATCCTTACTTCAACAGATTACGAGAACTGGAGATTGTCGGCGATGAAGCAATGCCAAGAGGTAGAGAAAATGTTTGTCGCCTTGCTTTTTGATGTTTGCTCAAATTTGCCAGTGGATCCACACCGTATTTATTTTGTTGGAGCATCAGCAGGTGGCTATGCGACGCTTCGTCTTGGTGAGTTGCTTTGTCATCTGCCAGCTGCCATTGTCCCAATTGCTGGCTACTATCCTGACGCGCCTGAGCACGGCCACTGCTTGAGAACATTGATTGAGCGTTTGCGGCAGGTTGTCGTATGGCCATTGCATTGCGACAAAGACCAAATTTGCAGTATGGATTCACCGCATGTTCACAGGCTCTATGATGCCCTCCGTGACATTGGTGTTCAGGTGGATTGGGTTGATGCCTCTTTAGCAAAGGGGCCCGGCAAGAATTTTCACTCCTCCCACAGAGCCGTGGAGCTTTACCCTGATGCATTCTTCGAAAAGCTCTTGACCTGCCAGCGATCGGCGACTGTGGATCCTGTCGCTTACTTGCAGCAACGGCTTCGAGAGCTTCAGTCAAATTGCTGAAAGATTCCTCTGTAATAGAATGTTGGCATGTCCAAGTTCTGCGCAGCAGAAATGCAGAACTTTCAACAAGGTTTGCTGAGAGTTTTAATGTGCACAGAGCGTAAATTGGCAATTACGATGTCGAGTTAGGTTGGAAGCTATATACAGACGATGTCGAATGAATACCTTGGTGGCGAATAGAAGTTAATGTTGCTTAATATATATAAAATTTAATTAAAATGGGGATTAAAACATTCTTTAGATGAAATTCCATCACTGGAAAATTGATGAGTGATATGAGTAAAAATATAGTCTAATGAAATAGACAGAAGAATGGTGTGCGGCCATCGGCCCAATTCCCTGTGGGTGTAATAAAAATATAATATATTCCTTCTCAATTTCTTAATTATTCTCCAAAACTAGGGTTTAAGCTAAATGTGTTTTAGTCTCTATTTTATTAACCCTCATTAGAATTAAACGACATTAACTACTATTCGGTAGCATTGATTCGGCTACTAGCTTAGTAATAGTTGGACGGCCGTTTGCGTTGCAGTTGAAGTATAGCTCATGTCGAGCCTCAGAGGATCGGTTATTGTTAAATGGTAGTTTAACATATGGCGATTTAGTGTAGACAATTTTTGCCCGTGTCCAGGTCCGGATCCATTCATTTGATATAAACAGTTTGAAATATATTTTAAAAATTTTATAAATCGAAAAGATTCCCATACTAAACCATCATTTGTTAAATTACCATTTAACAATAACCGACAGGATTCATTGCGTTTAATGAAGAGGACGTTGCCGTGGAAATGAGGAGATGCCAGCTAGATATTGTCAATTCGAGCGCTGCTCATGTCTTGTTGGCATACTGAATCGACAGTTATCGGATTAAGGAGCTTGATTTTTTCATGTGGAGCAAAATCAACACATTGCCCATGCTAAAAACAGCATCAGCCTCATTGCATAGTAGTTGTGTGTTGCATGTGAGGCCTTAACTATAGCGCGTTGGTCAGATATCTTCGGTGCTTGAGGGTGCCCACATATGTAAGTAATTTCGGTGCTTGAGGGTGCCAGTTTAGTAGGATTTTGTTGCCTTATTGCAAATATATGTCTTTCCGAAACAATACATCAAATACCTGATTTCCTGAGTCGTTAGGTCGCAGGGGTCTCCGAACTAAAATACGTCACACTATAATCGTACTTTAGCTTAAAATTTGATAAGGTCACTGGGTGTCGAGATGAGTACGGGAGAAAACGCTGTTCATGTTTGTTTTTTTCTGTATTGTACATCGGTGATAGGAGCATCTGTAGTTGTCTGAGTAGCCATTATACAGATTAATGATGATACCAAAACCTTGTTTGCGAATAATAGTTAATGTTGTTTAATACTAATGGGATTTTAATTAAAATTGGTTGAGGATGCCCATATATATAATTTCGATGCTTGAGGGCGCCAGTATATGTAATAGACGATTTGTCTGAACAGCTATTACACAGATATCAATGATGATGCGAAAACCTTGGTAGCGAATAATAGTTACTGTTGTTCAATACTAATGGATTTAATGAAAAAGCGGTTGAGAGCGTCTATATATGTAATTTCGGTGCTTGAGGGTGCAAGTGTATGTATTATCAGATTTGGTGCTCCAGGATCCCTTTATTTTTCACTCCGGTGTTCGGATATCTATCAAACCATGTTCGTTTCTGGTGACTATTTTAATATCATTGTGGCTTCTGTTTTTAAACCTTTGTTTCTTGATTTGGGGTGATAAAATTCAAGATTTGGATGTCTTTTCGAATCTCTAGGACTCATTTGGGAAAGGAGACTCATTTTGAAAATTTTTAAATTTCCAGTTGATTTGAGGTGGAGACATTTTACCAACAATATACGCATTTTAGATATAACTTAAAAAAAAATCAAAAACACAATGACAATTCAATGAAGCAACAAAAAATGATGATATTAAGAAAAAATTTTCCTGAATGAATTCCCAAATGGATTCATATATGGAGCCATCGCACAATGGGCAAAGTTTGCTTCATTACAGTATTCTCCTAGTATATCTATGGAATTATTATTCCCGTAATTATTTCAATTCTGGAGTCGTAGCTCACTTTGTGTTCATCGAACGCCCCTAATAGATTTTGCGCATCGCAATGGCAAGCGCTATGCCTTCGCAGGAATTGCCCTCCCTGGACATCCAACACGGCTTCGCAAATGAGGCAAGGGGTCAATGATAAGTTTCATCTTCTCATAAACTAGTTACATGTGTGCATGCCAGGTGCAAATTGACATGGCCTGCATGACAATGTATATGTTCTTGTCTATGCTTGTCAGAGTTCATGTGTCCTGAATTTTCTATGATTTCATATTTCGCACATGCTTTCGTTCTAACTTTTGCAATTGTGATCTATGTAGTCTGGATTCTCTTCTTCATTGTCCCTAAGGCCAAAAGTTATAACTTCGCTGCTTGCTTCCTCATCCTCTCGAGATTCCCGAAACTCTTGAACAACCAAGCGGTAGCAGGTGACAGTGCCCGCTGGCCAGTTCTCCATCAGGCGATCAAGGTTGACCCAAAACCCTTAATCTCAAACACCAAACCCGAAACTCTAAACCCGAAATGTCCTGAAGTAAGTTGTTGTTGATATCACCAATTTCATTAGTGTTAAAAATTATCTAACATGAGTTACGGTAGCTTGGAAAGGGGACGGAGGGAGGACTTGCAGTGCTAAATTTTTGCATCATTTTCCCGCCGGGTTGGGAGTTTGGAGATCGTCAGTGTGATTTTGCGTGAGATTGCTTTAACATAAGGAAATGAATTAAATATTTATTTTATAATTCCGATTTGAGGGTATAAAAAATTCTGAAGGCTGGCAACATCTATGCGATCACAAAGCTCATTAACTTGGGCGCAGATGTTGCCTTGAAGAACCGGGATGGTCAAGATGCTTCTGCGGTTGCAGCTGATGATGGGAATGATCAGCTCGCTGAGCGTTTACGTCGTCTCCGTGCAGGCGGTCACATCCCTGTGGACAAGGACTCTGCGTGTGTACATGATTGCATCGTAAATGTTTTGAATTAGGATTTTAATGGGCGGGCGAGACGAGTATATATTTTTTTTATGGATAGGAATTTTTCATACCATTTCATGTTTGGTGGCATGGGCCCTTGCCAGGACGTGATGTCAGCTGAGCTCGGCAAATTCTCTCACAAGTTTGCCACAGCAAACTACTCGCAGAAAGCAGACAAAGTGGTCGAGATTTGAGAGTTAAACAGGCAACCAATGTGCATCACATCTCACATGCGATTATCATTTTCTGGGGCCCCAACTATAGGGGATGTCAGTGTGCAGCTTGCTTGACAACACCGTTAGACTCAGGCAGACCAATTCGTTACTAGATTTATTGTGAGACTTATTGCCAAACTTATTCAATCGACTAGATGCTCATCTGCATGAGGGTTGCAAACATTATGCTTTCTTCGTTGTTGCACTGCACAGCAAAATTCCTTGCATCGCATGTGCCGATGCTTCTCTGCAGAGATTCTGCATGCCAGTGTAGGTTGTGTTCTTGCGCATGGTGTAGTTGCGATTGTGTGTGCACATATTACAAGGCATTGCTGCAGTTATTTGAGGAGGAGGTGCAGTTGCTCGAGGAGATTAGCTATCATTTGTAAGCAGCTTACAGTACTTGTCGTGCACGAAAAGAGAGACTTTGCTTGGTAATATGGTAGCGCTTCCTTGCTTGCTAATAGAATGTGAATACTCTAACACACATGTCGGTGCTTGAGGGCGCCAAAATATGTGTATACATAGCTCTTTTCTCTCGGTGTTAGCATGCAGCTAAACAGTTTAGGTGCTTGAGGGCGCCACATTGCTATCCACCACTGTATATTGCATATATCGGTGCTTCAGGAGTTTGGGTGCTTGAGGGCGCCATATTGCATAACAGACCTCCTGAAAGATTTCAAAACGGAGTTCGAAGCGAAAGCTCTGAAAGTGGAAGCTTTGCATATGTTCAGCGAAACCACTCCTGAAGACGTGTGACAAGAATCCAAACGGGCCTTCATCAAATGCATCGTATTGGAGGAACTTCGAGCTTTCAGATACTTCTGGTTGGATTGTGAAAGGCATGGCATGGGGATCTATGGCCACGTGTTCTTGGACTTCAGATGTCACAGTGGAGATGTTCAGTGTGTCTGTGCGTAAATCCGAGGAGCGGATTCAACTTGACGAGTCCTCGGTGGTCATATTCCACGATCGATATAATCTCAGTGAATCCAAGCTAACATTTTTCAAACCTGTGGTATGGCATATTTGATTTGAGTGAGCCGCCTAAGTGTGTTTTTCTTTTTGGTATAGATCGGCTATTGCATTTTCGAGCGCTGCTCATGTTCCAAAGCCAATTTGTTATGTCAAGTCCGTTGCTTGCAATTCTTGATCTTACAAGTTCCTACTCAGGTTATCCTGTTTAAGTAACCCTCATTAACTTTTCATGCAGCGCCGAGTGTCAGTGCAATATAAGAGTATAGATTGGCTCTCCGTGCAGGCGGTCACATCCCTGTGGGCAAGGACTCTGCGTGTGCACATGATTGCATCGTAAATGTTTTGATACATAGCTTGTTTTTCTCGGTGTTAGCATGCAGCTAAACAGTTTAGGTGCTTGAGGGCGCCACATTGCTATCCACTAGTGTATATTGCATATGTCGGTGCTTCAGGAGTTTGGGTGCTTGAAGGCGCCATATTGCTATCCACCATTGTATATTGCATAGGTCGGTGCTTGAGGGTGCCATATTACTGAATATTCGCATAACTAGTGACCCATCAAAATCATGCCTTGTAAAGCTTGAGATTACGATATCCTTGCACATTTCCAAGAATTACTAACAGTCAGCGACGAAAAAACAAGGATTAAATAATTGTTCAAACAATTGACAATCATAATGATTTGTTTTTGTACTATGATGATCTGAAATCCAGAAAGGTAAAGCATCAATTCTCCGCCGGGATAGCAAGTCAAATTAGCTTTCAGGATGCTCAAAAGGGTAAAAGTTATGTTGTTTACTATAGTTTTTTAAGCTCAAAGTGTATCAAAATCACAACACAATAGCTTGCTATGGCGTAGATGATGCCACATGGTCGCTGTGAGCTATGTTGGCCCCGTGAAGACAATGTTCCCAATTCTGTGCAATGCGAAAATTTACAGCGTCAGCAAGGTTGTCATTCTTGTGATAGAGTGGGTTGCTGGAGGACAAAACGCGCGTGTCTGTTTTACAATCGAGACAGGGAAAACCACCCAGATGCTAGTCTCGGCGATGATGTGGCGCATATACATCAGATGCACATCGAAATTCTTAAAGATGGAGAGGTTTTACAAACGGACAGAATTTTGGCGCCGATGTGGTGGATTGGGCACAGAATTGTAATTCGCATCGAAGGTCTCGATTACTTCGTAGGGGCCGCAAGTGGAGATGGCTGCAATTGCTTGATTGACTCCTTACGACAGTGCTTAAATCTGATTTGTAATGTATCATATGTTAGACAAGTTTTGGAAGATCGACACCGAGGACAGGATTCTCAAATTGAGCAATTGGATTACTTACAACTTGATTTGCATTGGCGTACTATCTTGGAGCTTTTAGCGCAGCATAACCTTTGTGAACGAAACTTCGACGTCAATGATTGCCGTATAGTTTGTGTTGATATGAATTTGTCTGGTCATGGTGATGTTGTTGGGATTGATGGAGCTCATCATATTCTGTATATTTGTAGACAGAATATGAACCATTTCGTGCCACTGTTTCGTTTACGCGGTTCTGCAGAACCCATGGCTTGCGGAGACTTTAAAGGCACTTCCAGTAATAGCGCTCCAAATGCTCTCCCTGGTGTAACAAGCCCTGCATTTTCATCGCAAGCTCAGTCGTCTTCTGCACGTGTTAGTTCGAACGCTGCTGAATCAAATTTCACAAACGCTAGAGAAAACTCAGGATATTTTGAGAATGATAGTAGCTCGCGGTGTGTATAACCAATTACATGAATTATGGAAAGCCTCAATTTGCAAATATCGCTTAGTGAAAACTATGATAGGAGGAGATTCGCAATGTAACTGAGTTTATATAATTGAAAAAAAAAAGGTTTCCAATCTGTGAATTCATGGTGTGCCGAGAATTCGAAGAACACAACATCATCTAAATTGCTTGAATTTCTGAATTTGGATCCCAAGACTCTACTGCCTTTGGATACGTCGGGTGCTGCGGCTGAAAACTCAGGAGAAGAGTCTGATGTCGACCATGAATCTACAGATGATAGTCTTGAAGATGAAGGGGAAGCGGACTCAGATGCAGAAGACGTTTTTTTGATCATCCAGCCGTCAGTGATCGCTGACCAGACTGCTCAAGGTCAACGTTATCTCGCTATGCGATACCTTGAAGAGCATTTGAAGGAGGATGTCACGATGCCATTTCAGAGCGATTTGTGCTCGATGGATTGCGACGCAGATCTAGACTCAGGTATATCTTTGCCTCTTTGGCACTGTCCCTTTGTTGACTGTCGTTGCTGCTGGCAAAGCGATGATGTGGAAAAAAATCATGAGAGA
>Ga0099797_101738_pt1 | contig 10791 bp, 8 predicted proteins | sample Uncmet_Sort48C_1_FD_89871 | JGI IMG/M metagenome (GOLD analysis project Ga0099797, IMG submission 89871) | Marine eukaryotic communities from CALCOFI LINE 67, Pacific Ocean - C012_Sort48C_1 | ecosystem: Environmental > Aquatic > Marine > Oceanic | place: Pacific Ocean: Monterey Bay | collected... | reverse complement strand
GAATGCAATCAGTGCCGCGGTGGCCGCAATTTGTGATCATATGACAGTAAGTAGTGGTGTGCCTGGTGTCGTTATCTAGATTTCCGGGTAGTGTTCCTGGTGTCTTCATCTTCAGGATCTATAGTGACAGTCGTAGTGACACTGAACCATAACGAAGCAACATTCTGCAAGCGTCAAGGGCAAGAATCTTACTCAGTCATTGAGTCAATGGAAAGTGGCAAGGTTATTGATATCTGGAATCATACGGAAGCGTTTGACATGTGACATTTCTATGTGACATACACATTTAAGAGTCAGACTATCGTAAACTGTCAGTGATTGGACAAGGATCGTTGATAAAATGTTCTCACATATCGCCGGGAAAAAAACGAGCTCGGGTCAGGCTGCAAAAACAGTGAGAGCCCAGCTACTATCCTAACCTGGAAAAAAACCAACCAGATTGCCGTAGTTACGTACAGTCTATATTGGAACAATGCAAGTCAGAAGGGAAAAACATTACATGATAGAAGGGCGAAACATTGTACCTCAGCTTAGCATAGTATATCGCAGTGTATATGATGACATGATGTGAGCAACACGCATAGTATAGTCAATATTAACCCGGTAGCAAACACCAACGTTGGTTTCTTTCTGTCAAGATATCATCATTCCGAGTTTATGAGATCAATTTTTGAGATCAATTTTTGGCTGATACTAAGTAGCCCATACCTTCAAGAGTCATTTTTTTTTTCCACAATTATTGAATTGACGTGGTAATTGCAAAACTGAAATGTGCCTGCGCCTGTATATGTATGGCAGCGGCACGATGTCAATTCATAAACCCCTATCTTGATTCTTGGGGCATGCCGTAGTATCGGCCCCTCTTCCAAGTAAGCCAAGGAAATTTGGCTCACTCATTTCAGTTCAGAAAGTCTAGGACGTAGGTAAATTTGGATTTTTGCGTTAGGGTATTTGTATGATTGGGGTTTTGAATGGTAACAGGAATTTATTATTAGCTTGGATATTGCTATTTGTTTTGGGTTGCTGCATATGTATATCTCGTGTTTGCTTTTGGGTTCGGCCGAGGTTTTGGGTATAATTATTGTGCTGATTGGATATCGGCCATGAATCACCTGGGGCCCATATGATATGATTTCTCAGTAAATTTCGTTAGATTCAAATCATATCGCAACCCATTTTGGAAATCATGGCATCTTCATGGAATCCAAGAAACTGTTGTTCTTCTTTTTTTTATCTTTCTTCTCACGGCAATCTTCTGTCTTTCTCCTCAATTTCGGTGGGGATATGAGTTTTCTCACAGCATAGTTGTAAACTTGGAAAATGATTCCGATCAAAATCTAACTCAAATTTTCCTATCAAATTCTAACTTTCCAATAAAAAAAAATCCAATCGTATCCTTTTCCGGAGCAAATGTCAATGTCAATGGTATTTATTTCTTTCAATCATTCACATTTCTTCTTTCCTTTCTTTCAATCCAATTTTATTCCTTTCTTTCGACAGTGAGCATGGATTATCTGTGTGAGTCCTCATAATCAGTCGCGTGAGTAACTTTCACAATCATATCAAGTCACATTGCTGATTGACTAAAAAAGTTAACTGAAGGGAGTAACTTTCAGAAGTATTGAAGTCATTGCTTGACCCACCCTCACCGTGAGGGCCTCACGAGTCATAGTGATAAATAAATTATTTGGAACCTTTTTCCGAACGTTTTTTCACACTGACATATCGAGGCTCGATTCATGATAACCTGCCACATCATGACACCGAATTCCACAAGAAACTCCCCCCTGAGCATGATGCTCAAAGTTAGGATGATCAAAATGATGTCGCTCTCAGGCTTGCCCTTATTTGTGGCAGCAAAGGAAACTCGACAAATCCGTAACAACTATACGTCACCTTTGCATGCTCTTCCCGTACCACCACCGAATTATAATTCGTCTGTTGCTCGAGCAGGTCCATATCCCCGACCAAAGCCACCAGCTCCACCTCCACAGGCTCCTCCGCCAGGAGCAAAGGCTCAGGGTCGCGCGCCATTCTATGTATCTCCGACTGTCACCAAGGCTGATCTCGAAAATTCCTTGAAAAAACTATCGTTGGTCTCGCTAAACTTACAAAAGGAAACACTCACGCCGAATGGGGTGTGGCAGAGTACTGTTGATACACAAGGCGGAATTACAGAAGCACAACGTTTGGCGTTGGCAATGATGCAAAGGAAGGTTGCAAGTCTACCTCCGGATCCGCAAGACAAGACAGAAGAATCATACTGGACCGCTTCTGATAACCAAACCAAAATCCTCGATATACGCGCAACAGAACAGTACGGTAACAGTTATCATACTACATGGGATGCGGTTTTAAGAAACAAACTAGCAGTCATCCTACTAATGATGCAATCTGGGAAGGCGTTTGACGGGACTGATGGTGTTGATGGGATGTTTTTTCAAGACGATGATTCGAATTTGTTTTCCGGGTTGTTGATGGGCAAGGGAGGTGAACAAGAGACGTACAATGACGGTTATGTCCACGAAGTACAGGACTTTGTCGATGGTCGGAAATATGGGTGGGAGTCAGATGCTGCACCTAAAGCAGCACCGAATTCTTCCATAACAGACGAAGTCGCCGAGTATTTCCGTAAAACAACCGTAGATGAAATGGCGAAAGCACATAGTAATCATGCAAGAAACGATAAGAATGCCGCTGTCGGTGCCGCTGCGAAACTCCTAGGCGGTGCGCCAATCCCCATCTTTCCATCGAAGGCTGATTGTCAAGGTCAAAGTGCCTCGAGTAACAGAGGTGGAGGTGGTTTCTTCGCGAATATGTTCGGCGGTAGCGGTGGAGGAGCAGCAACACCTTGTGTAGATACACCAGTCGAGTATCATTCTCCGATATCCGGTTGGAGTGTTGTGCAACGAGAGAAAATTGAGTCAGATCAGCCTGAAGACACCGGCGTAACATCTAAAGCAACATCTAAAACAGCTAAATCGAAAGCAAAACCAGAAAAGGCATGGTATCTGCAAAAACAGAGTGTGAGAAAATTCTTCGAAGACATCGAAACTATTGAGGGAGAATTGGGGAAATTTATAACGGAAATCATTGATACTGTGGAGCCAGCGCCGGCTGTGATGCCAAAGATTGTGGGGATGGCATTGAAGAAGTTGATTGGTGGTTCTGATGGAACTTCTGGTGGAACGGACAAAGGAGCGGAGAAACCGGAAGAAGGAGTTGGAGCAAAGAAAAGACCATTAGACGGTATTGCTGAGGACAAAGATGAAACTACTGTTGATGACATGGAAGTCGATACTACCGATGACATGACTGACATGGACATCGATAACGACGATAAAGAAAACGCGCCGGCAAAAAAACGAGGACTTGGTGGAAACATGATCGATGAAAACCTCAATGGAAACAATATCAGCAAGGGTGGCGAATTGAAAAAGGGTCTCAAAAAGAAGGATCTCTATGGTGGAACTTTAAATCAACAAGGGCCCTTGTTGGAAAATCTCAAGAATGCAGCGGTTCTGAAACAATATATCGGCAGTGTTATTTGGATGGAGTATATGAAACAAAGAATTGGGCAAGAAGTTGAGGCCTGGAATTCTTATGGTAGTTCTTATGGTGGAGAGACTAACTCAACTCAAACGGCAAAAAGAGCGCCTTTAAGTGCGAAGAATTCAACTTATACCGCTCCCGCTTCTGCTTTCTACTCTGCCGAATTGACCGCTATGATGAGAGAGGGAACAAGTTTCTCGATGCAGAAGAATCCCGCTTTCGTCTACGCATTACAGGAGAAAGAATTTGAACAAAAGTATTTGAATCCCGGGGCTATTGCTGGGCTAGGTTTGGATTTTAAAAAATTGCAGTATGTTTTTATGACGGGGGTGTTTAAAGTCCGCGGCGGATGTGAGAAAGGACAGATGTTCCATTTGTACAATTCTCATCGACTTGAAGAAATCCAAGGACCGAAAGCAGGGAGAGACACAGAAGCATTTCTCGAAGAAGCTAAAGCCCAATCCGCTTATATGGCCAGTTTGTTCAAGGTCAAAGCCACAAATGATGTGGTATTGATTGATCACGTTAGTCTGCCTTCTTCTGTGCCAAAAAAAGAATTCATGAAAAAGAAAGTGTTCCACCGTTATTTCATGGATGCCTGGGTATTGGAAATCGAGAAAAAAGCAAAAGAAATTCGGAAGAAGTATTTGTATGAAAACGTGCAGTACGAAGACGAAAGATTTGGAAATATGCAAATCAAGCGGGTTGTGGATTTGGTCGAGGAAGCTTGTGATGGATTGAAAAAAGCCATTGTAGCAGCAGGAGAAGGTGGCGAAGAAGATGGTGAAGGTGAAGAAGAGAGTGGAGAATCAAAAGAAGGAGGAGATGGTCCTAAGAAAGCGAAAGAGCAAAAAAAGCCTGCTCCCATCAAAAGACAGCTCGGACAGAAAGGGTCAGGAGATATACAAAAAGCCATGGGCAGCAAGCTGAAGCATGATGATGATGATGACAGCGCATCTGGACCGCGTGTTTCAGTCGGATCTGCTGCTGAAAGTTCCGCCAAAGTTCCAAACACGAAATCTATTAAATATCACCTATCGCGTGTAGCTGAAAGAATCAAAGCTTTAAACGGTATTTTGGCGAATTCACAATTCGCGACTGCTACAAGAAATGATGAGCAAAAGCTACACGGCTGGGAAGAGGTGGAGCAGGCGTTTCAGACAGCGAAATTGTTTGTTATGGTAGGGGACACTGGCAAACCGTTGTATGATATCCCACAAGAAGGGACGGAATGGACGAAAATTCGGGAACAGCAAACGATCCGTCTGGATTGGAGTGATGGTGGTAAAGATACTAATGACAAAGGTACTGTTTGGAGAAACTGAAACTCTCCACATAGAAGTTCGAACACGCCACACTGGCACACAGAAGTTAGAACACGCTACGCGGAAACTGATGCAGATTTTTTTTTGCTGAATGAGATTCAGACATGCGATACACCACTCACTCACTCAATGTCTTGAGTCACAATGATGCGAAAACCGATTTTGAAATATGGAAAACGGCTTTTGAAATGTGAAATCTCGAAAAGCGTTCTGGAGATGTGAAATCTGAGACTTGAAATCTCAAAAATATCGTCAAAAGCTGCATTAAAAACTGAAACTTTGGGCAGGAAGTGGCAAGAGGATTGGGCTTCGGGGGGGGCGGTCGGAAGGTCCGGGTGGCGTCGTTTTTTTTGGGGGGGGGGTTCGTTGTGACCGAATGGCACAATTTTCGTTGTGACCGATGGACCCAGTGATTGAATTCGACGTAACTCGCAGCGCGCCATCAGTCTATGGCGCGCACTCGATGCGACCCGTGTGTAAATGAAATGTCTTGCGCCGTGAAGCTGATTTTCGCCGAGCGAAAAGTGGTTCCTGGGCCACTAACGCCAATGATTATGCCACAAAGTAAATGGGACCAAACGTCCGACATTTGTTTTCCCTCCCCCCAACAACACAGAAAAGACACGACACAAAAAAGACACAAAATGGAGATTACCTTGCCGTAAGAGAACACTGAAAATCCTCATTGACAGAACACTCCAACTGACTCTGAGACAAAATTCCAACTGACAGAACACTCCAACTGACAAAACACGCCCAGTAGTAGACTACAGCGCGCATTCACATGCACTGCGCGCTGCAAATCAACAATACCAATAATAACACCGCCGGAAAAGAGGGATCATCGCCGGGATCCTCGCCATACGTACGTGAGAAAAGGGAAAACGTCACGCTATATTCCGGTTTACGTCCGTTCGAAGAAGAATTTACCGGCAAAAAGAGTCCCGTGTTGTCTGGGGCAGATGGTGTACATATTCAAAATATGGAATCGTTTGTCCGTGAGCTCGGTATTGGAACAGCGTTTGACCCCAAAATTTTTGTCGAAGAGCTTTATCATGGAAAACAAGTGAGATCTCAACCACTGGGAATGGCCCCAGCAAAACCCACATCTCCTTTCAGTCAGCATCTTTCTGGTCGTACAGAAAACCAAGTCCTCGTCGGTGTTTTGGCTGATCAAGCGAACATCGGTGGCTTCGGTCAAGCGTTCTGGAGCTTTGATTTGAAGAGTCCGGAGAAGTATTTCTATTATGGGAAGATGGGCGGAGGAGCTGCTGCTCAAGATAAAGCAGCTATTGGAGGTGGGAAGAAGGCGAAATCAGGACAAAGCGGCAACAAAGTGAAATGGGGCGATACAGATGGTTCAGGTGATCTTATTGTTGACACTCAGACAAACAAACCATTTCCAACGGGAAAGTTTAACGGTAGTGACAGCCAATATAAAGCAGAGCCTCAATTGAAAGAGCCTCAACTAAAAGAAACCCCCAATGGGTTTCATAAACCACAAGGAAATGATATGAACAACACAGGCCTCCCAACAGTGAAATGGATTTCTAAAGCTAAACCTGGTGCTTATCTCGAACATATCGCACCCCAGCTTTCTTCTTTCGGATACTACGAATCGTTCTCCGACTCTCTAATGGTCAAGTCGACTATTCCTTTGCCTGGTAGCGCGTTGAAGAGTGGGTATGTGAATGAAGTGATGAAGGGTTTGGAGGCGAAGATGAAGGGAGCATATGCGGGAATTGGAATGAGTGGAAGAGGTTTAGGAGCTGTGGGAATGAGAAGGGGTTTTATTTCAAGTGTCGATGAATTAAGAGCAAAAAATGCAGAAAATCTAGCAGAAGTAGAAGGCAAGAGACAAGAGGAAGAATGTAACATGTGGTGGTTGCTCTGGACTTTTCTCGCTCTCGTTGTCATTGGAGGTATAGCCGCCTTCTTCTGGAGAAGATATAAACAGAAACAGGCTGCTGAGGCTGAGGCTGGGGCTGTAACTCCGGTTGTTGTGCCGGTCGTTGAAGCAGGAGTTGTTCAGGGGCAGGTCGCGCCTGATCCAGCAGCCGTTCAGGAGCAAACTGCGGTGCAGGGTGAGGCTGTTCAGGCGGCTTGAGACAGTCGGTCTATTGGCTCGAAAAAGTTGGTGTACTTTTAGAGTAGGGGGCTGAGAAAGTTAGTCTACTTTGAGTATAGGACTGCATGTTCTCATGTATTGCATGGTCTCATGCAGGTGCTTTTCTAACTTTTATAAGTTAAAACTTGGTTGGAAATTCTAGGTTCTGTGTGGTTCTTTAGAAGGTGAATCTACGAACTCTGCAGACGAAGGTGGTTACACAAAGTCTGCAGACGAATGTGATTACACGAACTCTGCAGACGAAGGTGATTACACAAAGTCTGTAGAAGGTGACGACGCGAATAATATTCAGCAGGAGGTGACCACAAGACAAGTTCTGAACAACATGTCAATCGTATACATCAGAGGAGGTTCATTGAATTGACAATGATTGTCGAGCTGTCATTGATAACCACCTGTAGAGCTGTCATTGATAGCCAATCAAAAAAGAATCTCGCTTCTTCTGTCATATCAACTTCCCATCGGCCGAGTGTGCTTTTTAACATACAGGCCAGCGATGATAATGCCGCATGCGATCGTGTGTAATTTAATGTTAATCATACAGGGCCAGCCATGTCACCATGATCGGTCGAGTGTGTCAATCATACAGGCCAGCCATGACAATGCGGCCGTGTGTTAATCATACAGAGCCAGAGAAGTGATGATGTGATCTCGGACAGAAACATGCTGTTATCTGATCTAAAAGATTTCGATGGAACAAGTCTAAAACGAATGGCGGAACAAGAAAACGAATCTAGGAAGGAGAAAACGAAAGGAGGAGGGAGAAAATGAATGGAAGATGGAGAAAGCGACAAGAGTACTTACGTAAAAAACGGATCGGAATGGAGGAAGGAAAAAACGGGTGAAAAATAACTCAGGAGGAAGAAAACATGTTGTCATAAGCAAATTTAAGCCAAGAAATTTAGAAAACTTTGAGAAAAAAAAAGATCTCGATCTATAAAGTTCTAATCTCGATCTCGATCTATAAAGTTCTAATGCTGTAAGAAAAAAAAAGTCAAGTATGTGTTAATGCTGTAAGAAAAAAACTGTCGAGTAGTAACAAACGTCAAGGTATATCTGTCAGACATCAAGGTATATCTGTCAGCGTGACAGTCAGGACGAGTAACCAAGCTCAATAATGGATCTCGCAATGGTAACTTTTCACTTTCAGTAACGGTTGTTACAACTCATTGAGCAGGGAGGTGTTACTATTGCATGCCCTCCAGTTACAAAGAAGGAGAGACTTGTGCTGGAGTCGATCCCAGACGTCATTTGGAGAACAGAAATCCTGCATGAGAATGGAAAGCGATCGCCTGTATGAGATATTGAAATTTGAAGCTCTGACAATGATCAGACAGCCAGCAAACTCTGTTGATACCTGAAAACTGAAAAAGTTCAGAACTTTAGTCACGACTCACGGAAAGAGTGGAACTTGAAAAAATCGAAGTTCGGAGTATTGGAGAAAATCGAAAACAACAATCAAGATCATAAAGATCATGACAGCATGCTACTGGAATTTTCAAAAAAAGTCAAGAACTTGAAAAAATCAAGATGGTCATGGAAATCATATTACGGAACTGGAAAAGAGCATTGGTCAACAAATAGGTAGTATTCAAATTTTATTCCTACAACTTACTTACCGTTTTTTATTCTGCGTGTTGTTGGGCATCGCAGCATGACTCTGATCATCTTGAATCACACTCAGTGATTAGCATCCGATCATCTAGTATAGATTCTACCCTTCAAAATCTGTCGATAGTTTATGTTGATAGTGAATATCTTTTTTTGAAAATTTAAAACAGCTTGAGAGAATTTGGTCATGACTCATGAGTTTGAGAGTTGGGCCGTGAAATTCAAAACGAGTCTGTGTCGATATCATTGGGATTTGCTGAGACACGTGAGTAGGAGGCATCTGTGGAAATTCAAACTATTTTCGAAACCGTGTTGGATCATTGCTATTGGAGTGCGTGAGAATGGAACCAGTTTCCGAAACTGTAGGCATTCAATTGTGGGCACATCCGCACCGACGAGATCCAAGCAAGCACTCGACTCTTGACTCTTAAATTATTAACGTTGACTCTACATTTTTGGTTCAAAAAACTTCATTGATAGCGTGTTGCTATGTGTTCACTTTTTTCTTTTCAGCATTGACAAGTCTATTGATTTGCGAGCGAGCGAAAAAGTCTTTCAGAAGTTTTTCCTTGGTCATGCTTTTCACACAGAGTAGATTTTGCGGCCCATGCGTCATTCATGCAATGTTTCTGTCAAAGTTTTGGCAATTTTTGCACCTCTTACACGGTAAAAATGTAGCTGTGATGTAATCTAGGCAGGTTGTTTTCTGGCGCAAGCAGATTGCTTTTGGGCAGTTTTTCGTTTTAGGAGAGCAACAGCTAGAGCATTTTTTGGCTTTCCGAAATTACTAACCTTGTTTGCAACGGGCCTGTCATCTCATGTCACAGATTTTCTCCAACATCATCCCTGATTTTTCACAAGCACTGCCATCAGTTGCAAACTTCACAACAAATTCAATTTCCGCGTTATTGACAGTGTGTACACAGCGCAACGAGTTCTCATAACGTTCTTCGTTCATATCCCATGAGAAGCATATGATTCAAATAAGAGTACGATTACGATTGAGAAATTGACAGTCTATCGCAAGCTGATTAGCCAGGTGTTAAGACGCTTAGCCAGCTAAGCCAACAACAATGATTCAGGTTGCAGACACAAGCGAAGAACCGACGGGACTCGTCGATTGCAACAGAGTCAGAGTCCACACGTATCGTCATCCGAAGCTGATATGCCTGTTCTTGGGGTTTCTGATAACTTATCTCACGTTCTTGTTCCTCTCTTCAACTTCAGCGCCTTTCTCCATACCGCTACTTTTCAATTTCAGGGGTGGTAGGCTGCCGCCCACCATTCCGCCACCCACCATTCCGCCACCCACCATTCCGCCACCCTCCACCCATCCGCTCTCCACTCCGCCACCTTCCACAGTGATTCCTCTCATCCCACCACCCGCTGGCATCCCGCCTCCTTCTATCCCGCCACCCTCCACAATCATTCCTCATATCCCACCATCCTCTTCTGAATCTCCGCCACCTTCCACGACCAAATTTCCTCTCATCCCACCACCGTCAAACTTCCTCGCAGTGTGAGAGTCTCGCCCCATGTATGAATAATGCTCAAGGTCTGCTTCTGAAAGGGGTCTCCAAGTGGGAATGTAATGTATGAAAGTAAGAATGGCGTCGAAGAAAGAGAGACCAATGTCCAAGAAAGAAACGTCGCAGAAGGAAAGAACACTATCGAAGAAGAAAGAACAAGATCGAAGGAAGCAAAAGCAAACGTCGAAGAAAGCAAGAGCAAATGTCTAAGCAGTCAGCTTCAGACCACGTAAGTTTCGTCACATCATCATCATCATTGTCTTTAGATAGCTTAACTGTGCATCACGAATCGTAGTGTAACGAGTCGTAGTCTACTCGTTGAAAGCAAAGATCGGATTTCCATGAATGCAACTATTGATCGTGTTGCTAGTATACTGATCGTGTTGCTAGTAAGTATTTATCGCGTTGCTAGTAAGTATTGATCGTGTTGCTAGCTGAGAAAGTATCTCACCAATTTTAATTTCATGAAGGGCTGAACTTGCTGAAGTATCAGGTGTGAACATCAACATTGGTGAGAAGGAATTTATCGCATATGATTTGGAGACTCGTTTTTTTGGGGCGTAACTTGTAAGACTCTTTTTTTGGGCCGCAGCAGTGTTTCTTGTGGCCGCAAGGATCGTTTTGAAAATGTCTATGTCTATGTCTA
>Ga0099797_101736_pt1 | contig 10795 bp, 11 predicted proteins | sample Uncmet_Sort48C_1_FD_89871 | JGI IMG/M metagenome (GOLD analysis project Ga0099797, IMG submission 89871) | Marine eukaryotic communities from CALCOFI LINE 67, Pacific Ocean - C012_Sort48C_1 | ecosystem: Environmental > Aquatic > Marine > Oceanic | place: Pacific Ocean: Monterey Bay | collected... | reverse complement strand
AGGAGGCCACAAAACCATCCAATGTGTAAGTTGTAATTGGCAGCACGCTGCAGTCTCAGGGCGGTCTTCTCCTCTGAGTCCTGGCGCGCCGATGCCACCGAAGGCTGCCCCGAAGCCAGCAGTTGCACTCCCACCTGGCGCTCCAAGGTCTGCAGGTTGGAGTGCCCCGCACTCCCAAGTGTTGGAGTGCCCCTGCGACACCTCGACACGCATCATGGCAGAGCGCTGACTGGCACTCGAAGAAGTGGGACGACAACAGTCGTGGTTGGGGTGGTCCCCCGGTGCCGGTGGACAAGTGTGGCCAGTCTGGCCATCAAGCATCGGAATCCGGCACAGTGTTCAAGCTTCGTTGTCAGCTGCAGGATGCCATCAGAGAGAAAGAGGAAGCGCAAGTAGAAGCAGACCACCATGGCCAGAAAGAGAAGCAAGCTCGGGAGGCTGCTCGGAAGTTCAAGGCTATGTTTGAACACGAGAAGAAAGACAAAGAGAATATGGCTGAGGAGCTGAGCGCCCACAAAGGTACAATCTCCAACCTTGTGGGGGAGAAGCGTGATTGCGAGGTCAGAGTGAGTAACCTTATGGAAATTGTGGGGGAGGGCCACGATGAAAATGTTGAATTGGCTAAGCAGATGCGCCAGCGAGATCTTGACATCGACACGCTCAGGTCCGAACTTCAGGACAGCAGCTGTGATGCCTCTGTGATGCATGCTTTTTTGTTCCAGGAAGCCAACGATCTCAAAATCAGTGCGCTTGACACCCAGACTGACATGCAGGTGAGGTTCACGGACCAGGGGATGTTGTTTTTCAACCAGGAGAAGCACTTGTCGGATTTGGGCAAACGGTTGAAGCTCGTGGAGGCGGAAGCTGCTCAGAGTCAGGTGTGCCTTCCACTTCCACCGCATCCGGCTCCTGTCGAGGTGTGTCCACTTCCCGTGCCTGTCAGTGACCTGCCTGCCACTTCCCAGGCTGTCACCGTCACTGCTAAGAAGACCTATGAGGAGCTTCAATCAGAAATGCAGGAGGTGTGCTCGGAGGTGGCATCAGCCCACACCAGAGCGGAGTCCATCGATGGTGCCTTTTGCGTGAGAGTATCTTGTACTGCTAGCTGCTACTGCCAGGTACTCTCGCCAAGCTTCTTCGTCCGACTCGGCAGCCTTGATGCGACTCGTCATGTGAGCGACGGGCGTGACTCGTCATGTGAGCGAATGATGATGTGCTGCGAATGATGCAGCGAATCTGAAGTTTCACGGTGGAACTTTCACCTTGCGTGGCTGGAATTATTTGGGTGGTGTGTGACACCAGGGGAGGGCCTGGCGAGCCATAGTCCACCAACCACGGTCATGATTAGATCAGGTGATGTTTTTGGTGATGTTTTGTTGTGGGAAGTTGATGTTTTGCTGCTGAGAATTGATGTTTTGAGTTTTTGGCACCAATTTATCAACAATTATGCTAAGTTGAAGGTCTCAATTTCTTGTATCTAGGAGTTGGACATATTGTGCTAGCTTTCAGCAATTCTTGTTCAAGCGCATGCTTGTCAAAAAGCTTCATGTGCATTATTACGTTGACATGCTCAGAATCTTTTGCCCATTCTTGTTCATTGCTCAAATATCCGCGTTTGTTTCTCTTCTGCCAGGTCAGAGCCTCAAGCATCTCCTCTGCGTGCTTCTAATTCTTGAGCCAGGTCAGAGTTGGCATGGCAGGTCATCCCATTCCAGCAGAATATCAAGCGCAGATGATGCAGCAGATGATGCAAGGAATGATGGGCATGATTGGAATGATGGGCGGAGGAGTTCCTTCTCCCACGAGCCCTGCTTTGCTTGGGCTTACAATCAAAGTTGTACTTAAGATCAGGCATTGGTTGGGAAGGGTGCCCTTTTGATCTTAGATTTATACAGTATTACAATTGATCTTAGTGTCGCTAAGGAAGGGACCGAAGGGTACCCTTGCGGGATCTTGTGTTCTTGTGTGTCCTACGCACCCTTTGGGTGGCATAAGGCATCTCAATATATGAAATGCATCATGTTATGCATCAAAAAAGCAAACCACCCAAAAGCGAACCTCAATATGCTGACAGCCAATCGCAGATAATTATAATTTTTATGTATTCTTGATTTGTTTTATTGCGTCCCAGCGTGGATTTGGGCAAATTCAGGTCTGGGCAGAGTTTTAAGGTCTGGGGATTTGAGGTCGATTTTTTGGGGTTGCTTTTTTGAAGCATAAATCAGCCAGAGGCTGAGGGAAGAGTATTTGATTTTAGATGTTGATCTTACGGTGTAATTTTGACTGTACGTTCACTGCCTCAGGACTGCATCCAGGACACGCTAGGGCGCCTAGCACATTGCCCGTTGCAACGTCCGCAGGACAACCCCAGGGCGCCCGGCACATGGCGATTGGAGGTCCTGCAGCTCCTGCAGCTGCTGCTCCACACGGACCACACCTTGGACCACAATGAGGTGCAGCCCCCGCAGCTGCTGCATATCATCCAGGTGGAGGTGCAGCTGGTCCTGCCGGAGCATTGGTACCAGCAGCTGGCCAGCTAGCTTTGCCTGGGATGATTGGTGCAGGCAGTGCAGGGCCTGGGATGTTTGGTGCAGGGCATTTTGGTTTTCCCACTGGGCAGTTTCCTGCTGGCTCTCTGGCGAAGTCAGTTTCTTCAGGGACTGATCATGAGGCCGCTGCGGATGAGCAGCAGCGCAAAAGACGCAATGGAAAGCAGAAAGGAACCGATGGCGGTGGGAGCAGGCGACAGCATGCTTCCGCGGGCATTTCAAGCGCGCCAGGGATAGACAGGCAAATGCAATTTGGAAAGAATATTGTTGACAAAGTTAAGAACCTTATGCAGGAGTTTATGGGCGTTTCAGTTCGCAAAGACATACAAACTGGCCAGTGGGAACAAAAAAATCGAAGATTTCTCATTGTTGGCGGAGCGAAGGATCGAGTCTTTGGGCGATAGGACAAATCCCACAGGAGAAGACATTTCTGTGCTCCGTTGCTCTCTGCAGGGCGGATCTGAAACATGCCAAGGCTTGCAAGGCATCTGCAAAGCTTTGGTAGGATTCCTCAAAGACGGGGACCAGGCCAAGGCATTTGTCTCAGTGGTTCAGATATCAGATAGGTTGAAGGCACATCCGGTGGCTCAACAGATGTGGCAATCAGGGCAGCAGCTTCCCTTGCCCATCCGCGAATTTGTTGCCAACAGCAAGGTGGCGTTTGAGGCCAAATCTATTGACCGAGGTTCTTGCAATGTCAAAGCAGTGCTGGCTCTCATCGGCCGCGGCAATGTATTGGAGGTGGCACCAAATGGGATGCGCCTTGCGCTTCCCACGCAGCATCTCGAGTACACAGCGGAGAGCGCCAAGCTTCCAGAAAGGCTTCAGGGCTTCTGGGAGCCGGCAGCTGTGCAGACCAGATTGCTAACCACTGCATTATGCTGTTTTGCCAGTCACAGCAGAAGCCAAGACACTTTTGAGGTCGCCGTATGTAAGTTGTTTTCCAGTGGGCTGCCAGAGTTGGAGCACGTGCATTTCTCAAAGGCTGCAACGCCAAAGCGACAACGGGTGCACATGGAGGCGACATCGGGCGATTTGGAGGCTGTGGAAGCTGACGAGCAGGACGGGGACCAGACTGACTCGGATTGGGTCGCCATGATGGATTGTGAAGATGAATTTGCAGTTCAGGGTGGCGCCGAATCCGCTGACACAGAGAAGTTTTCTAGGCGGGTTTTCTACGAGCAAGTTTTGCGGCCTGCGAAGTAACCGTGCGCAGTTCTGATGCTTCATGCTGTCAACATTTCGGTTGTGAAAGAAGTTGTCAATGTGGCCCAGATGCTGAACGTGAGCAACGGTTTTATCAAGCACTTTCAAGGGACCAGATATTGGCAGCAATCATTGAAGAGGACAAAAGCATTGCTGACTGCTGCTGCAGAGTTTGAGAGCTGCCACGCGAAGATCTCCGAAACTGCCACTGAGTTCAAAGGTTTCTGCGAGTTTGTGCAGCAAGCTGAGCAGCATTGGGGCGATGGGAAGGCATTACCAGATCATCATAAGGTGATGTCTGCGCGCACCCAGCTTGTCAAGCGTTACGGTGCGAACATGCTCATCATGGACAAAATTGCGCACTTCACTGGTTTGGTGACTTCTGCTTATGGCGACCCTTGGATGCACGGCGAACATCGCGAACAAGTCCAGAGCGTACAGGTCGCGCTGGGATTGGGAAATTTCATAATCTCACAGAGACCTTCAATGTCGTAATTCAGACAGTAGGGATTCCTAGTTAAGGTTGTCCGAGCAGTAAGGGGTCCTTACAAAAACAATCCAAAGAAATTTGGAATTGAGAGTCTGGATTTCTTAACCAGTGATTTCTTAATGATCGTATCGCGACCTGTGCTACAAGCTGCCAACAGATGTGTGTTACAAGTCATTCGCTTATTGACGGAATTTGTGTTTTCATTTGTGCATATGAATTCCAACCAAAATCAAGACAAGGACAAGAGGGTGCAGCTGTTGGCGAAACGCAAGAACTTGCCACCGGATTCTCGACGACGTTGGCCAAACTTGACATCTTGAAAGCCATCAAATGCAACACAGTTCAGAAGCTGCTGCAACAGTTAGTCGACGCTGCGATCATTTTGAAAAAGGAGCACATTGCATTTTTTGAGCAGGCTGAGGCTCCAGCCGCTCCACATGAACCGCCCTCAGATCAGACCATGGAGTTTTTTGGTGAACTGGAACAGCGGATGTGTGAGCTCGGTGACTTGCGCATAGAGTTGTCCGAGTATTTCAAGAATGCCCAGCAGACAGACAATGAGGCCCATGGGGTTAGCATGCGTGCTCTGTAATTTACTGTGGGGCGCAGTCACGGCGTCCTTTCTGCAGGTGGTTTTGGAATCCCTGCAATCACTCCTTGGCATCTTCTCTGGGAATTTGGTGCAGGCCTGCGAGAATCTGAAGTTGGATTCAAAGGCTTGTTCTGCGTGTGTATCTGTATTATTGCTCTTGCTTCATCCTGGTGTTTCAACTCTGTGACCCTTTGCGTAGTCTCTTCATCACTGATGTACTTATGACATGTTTTAGCCACCATGCACAGGTGCGTGAAGAGATCATGCGTCCATTCATGCTGGAGGCCTACACCAACCACCGCGCTGCAGTGGGACCGTCGCGTTTGGCGCTGGATGCTCATGGGTTTGCACTTCTGTGGCCAAGTACGCTTTCTGTTCGAACGTTCATCCAACACCTGAAGTCACAAGAGGTGGCGTCTGATCATGAAGAGTTTGGGTCAGGCTATTTGGACACGGTGAGGCCTTGTTTGTCGGCGCTGGCCAAAAATCTTTCATCCGAACCTAGCATTCATGTACGCTTGATGAAGCAAGGTTGCTTTCAATCTGCAGTCACTTTGGCCACACACGCACGCATGATGCAGAAGTTCTCAGCAAAGAGCGTCCTGCATTGGGTGCTGCCAGAGAACAACTCTGCGCAATTTCTGGCGGATGGAATGCTGAAGCTCTTGCGTGATTTCCATGAATCACTGAACAAGATGGAGCCCAACATCGCTCTTGTGGAGGAAGTGAAAGAGCGTCTCTGCGGAATGTCGGACGCCGAATTGCAAGTTGCCAACTTGTGGATCCCATTGCTGACGCACATGAGACAGCTCTTCCAGGACAGTCGCGGTCTGGTTTCTGCTCTGGGCCAGGCGGCCAGCAAGAAGATCACGCGTGCTCTGGTCATGGAGCAATGCAAAATTGCAGAGGTATATCCTGCAGACTATATGGATTGGATGTTGCCTTCTGAGAGAGACAGAAAGAAGCTTGGGCAGTGGCTGGATGGCAAGGCCAACCACGAGAGGCACAAAACCATCAGGCCGGCCGCCCAGAAGCTCGAAAAATTGGCTACAGCAGCTCGCGCCATGAACTTTGCCCCATTTGAGCTTGACCCCCCCATTCAAGAGGTTTTGGAGCTGTCGCGGGACGCTTTCAAGCATCATTGAAATATGCTTGTTTGCTGCATGTGTGTTGAACAGCATCTGTCACAGGACGCGATCAAATATGCTTGCTGCAGCATGTGTTTGGACAACTCTGTTTTGAAACACGAGAAAGACAAATACACAATCGACATGATCATGCGAGACGCACGGGTGGCCATCAGGAGGATCCATTCTTATGACATGTGGATCGGCAAGGCGGGAAAGCAAAGTGTGCCAGGGGCAGGGCGGCCAGGGGAATCACAAGGCGACTGTGTCCCGAAGGATTGTGCAGTCTGTCTGTGTGTGACGTTGTAAGGCAACGCGGTTCAAGTGGGGACTGTGGGGGTACGGTTCCGTCGTTATTTAATTTGCCCGTGTTTGTCTCTCAATTAAATCAACTGTGAGCCTCAGATTTTGTTCTTAATGATAGCATTTCAGTGTCAGCTCACGTTTTTGTTGTCACTCAACAATATGCGTGTTGAGCCGCTTGGGACTTGTCCAGCCTTGTTGTTTTTTGTTGTCAGCAGCTCACAATCAGCTTGCCGCAGGAGCTGGAACTTGAACTCCTGGTTGACATACTCGGTTATTCTGCAACCGAAGCTGCAGCCATCGCAGAAGGGCCGCCACCAGACTCGCTTTGAGAAGGCGTAGAGAAATGTTGTCAGTGGAGCATGCTGCATGAGTTCCATGAGTCAGCGCCGGATCATCCCGAGGCACTCTCTGGGGAAAGCGTGTACACTTTTGGCAGAGCCAGGCAGACAGAAGTTTGCAGCTCTGCGGAATCATACTAGAAAGTTTTCATTGCGATGCTGTTGCGAATATTGATTCGCATGCACTGCAGTTCAGGTGGCACGCAGGTATCTATCGCTGATTATCCGCTTGGCATTTTGCCATCAAACGTTTTGCGATTGACAGTGACTGACGGAGGCCGTTTTGCAGCTTTGTAGGGTCTTGTCATTCAGCAGCCGTTGTGATGCTCATGCGGCTGGTGCGTCTGAGGGCGTGGGGAGATGATGATCACAGAGGCGTCTGGAATTGTTATTTGCTACTTTGGGTGAGGCTTGCGAGATGACACTGTCTGTCATGCTGTCACGTTTTCAAGCATGGCTCTTGCAAGCGTGGGTTTTGTTCGGTCAAGTCCAGTGCAGCATGCCACGGGGCCTTGCTGCTCCTGTGCATGGCTCATGGCTTTTGAATCTTGAAGCCGTGAGCTTGTCTTTCACAGTGCGCTCCGGCAGTGTGTCTTCCCGCAAAGACACATTGATCGCGCTGGCAGTTGACCGGCCATATGTTTTTGATCAGCAATAGTAACTTTTAGACGCTGCTGTGTTTGTCGCACTCTTTGTCAGAGATTGATTTGAAGATGCACTGATCTGCGCATCCTAGAAGCGAAAGGGCTCCATGAGCAAGTGCTGCTCGTCATCATTCCCTCTGGCACTCAGCATGTCTGCGTGGAAAGCTCAGGTCTTTCTTGTTCTTTTTGTTTTTTGTTCCTTGATGCACGTCTACCAGGCTGCTGTGCAGGTGTCGGTTTCTTGATTGCGTTTTAACCAGTTTAACGTGGCTTTGATTCAGAACGGAAGAGAATGCCGTGAGCCTCACGGCATCGCAGCATGGTCCTAGGAAGGTCACAAGGTGCGATGACACTCGGTCCCTCTCCTTCTCTCAGCATTACCTGGCACATTACCTGGCACATTACCTGGCAGCATGCAGCAAGTCATTGCAAGTGTTATGAATGCCTACAATCAAGACAGCTGTTTGTTATTGCACGCGTCTCGCAGCACAACAAACCATGCAGTTCTTGCAAGACTTGCACTACAACACCAAACGCACACTGCCAGATGGTGTGACTCAGTCTTCATTGGACAAACTGAAGGATCTGGAAGAAGTGGCTGCTTTGATGAGTGTGAACGTTAGGTTGAGCAAGGAAATGCTTGCTTTGAAAGAGAAGCTCGCTGTCGTAACGCATGAGTGGAACATTGTACGGAAGCGTTGGCAGGAGGTCATCAACTTCGATCAGGTCCATGAGGATCAGCCACCTCCAAGATGTGAAGTGTGCTACTGTCCAGAGTGCTGTATGCTTGACCGGGCGACGTACCAGCATAAGTTCCTCGATGCAGAGATGGCAGTTTTCGTAGCCAAGAATCACATGCGAGCCAACCGCAGACGGATCTTGCTACTGCGCAATTTCTGGATGTGCACTGTTGATGAGCCAGCTCGTAAGAAGAGTAGACTCAGTAGTAGTAGGGTGACTACAGTCAAGAACGAGACTATTGAGGGACAAGCACGAGGAGTTCAGCCTGAACTTGGCCCTGAAGTCGATGACCAGCTTGATGATCGTGCACTTGAGGCCCTCATTGAATGAGCAGTTCAGCACAATGATCAGCTACATCATCAGCATGAACACGACGATGACGTGCAACTCGATCAACACATGTCCATTTGATGCGCTTGAGCGCCTCAGGCTTTCAATTCTCTTGCGAGTGCCTCAGGCTCTCAATTCTCAATTGAGTGCCATGTGTTCAGAGAACTTTAGATTGTGCTTTCTTACAAAGAATTCTCTTGATCTTGTGGGGTAGCCGGATCCAGATTGGTCCGATCCGATTGGAATGCATGCGAAACCATCTGAATGAAAGCTTGTGGCAGCTTAGTGCGTCCATGAGAGTATGCTATTGAAGCAGGCTCAAGCAGCTATTCGAATAAGCAGTCCGATACAGGACACAGATACAGATACAGATGCAGATGCAGATGCAAACATCGCTTCAGCAACGAGCAAATATTGGTGTGCGCATTAGGCTCTTCATATGCCTTCTAGTATGTGTGTATAAAGTCTCCTCACAGTGCGACGCGATGAGTCTCGTTCAGCTGTTCAGATTCTATGAGTTGAGCCAGATCTATGGGTTCACCGTTCACATGTAGCTTGTAGAGTCCATGCGCAGAGCTGGCAAAAGCAAAGCAACAGCAGAAGCCAAGGTGCAGGTTTCTGAGAAGTAGCAGCTAATCGCAACAACAGATCTCGCAGGTGAAGCCGCGGCTTCGTAAAAAGTTGGCAAAGAGTGGTTCCGTGAAAAAGGCAAACACAAAGTCCAGGTCCAAGTCCAAGTCCAAGGTCCTTAGTTACTAGTGTCGTACCAAAATACGTACGTATTAATGATATGGATCCCACTTCATCAATTCAGTTATCATTAGTACGTACGTATTTATCCAGAGCTATGTATTTGCAGTGCAGGATCGCAAAACCGAAAGCCAGAACCGCCAGCTCAAGATTGAAGAGCAAAGAGTAGCCTTTCATGCCAAGCTGAGATCAGAAGGCTTCCTTTTATTTGCTTGTCTGACTATATTGTAGTGCCTGCCAGGTATGTCGCCGCGTAAGCCCGGACGCCCCCGGAAGGGCAGCAGCCACAGCAGCAGCAGCAGCAGCACAGCAGCCACAGTGACTCCGCCCAAAGTGAAGCCGCCACTTTTTTCGATTCCGCCCAAAGTGCAGCCAGTGCCGCCAGTCGAATCGCCCAGCAACTCCCAGCAACTCCCAGCAACTCCCCGCAACTCCCAGCCGTTTGAAGCCAAGGTGAAGCCAGGTGAAAAGCCTCAACGTCCATTTTAGTATGCCACTGGTTGTAATGTGTTGGCCTTGTGTCCCAGGTCCGTGTTCCCCGGATCTGTGCCTGGCATGCCGAGGGTTGATAGACTACCTGGATAAGGAATCAGTTGACAACGCCAAGGTTTGCTTTTTGCTTGTTTTCTTGCTTTGTTGCTTCCTTGCTTGCTTGTTCGGAATGTCGCAGGCTCTGGACTTGCGCCGCTGCGAACGGTTGACGGCAGATTTGTTTCGTGAGAAAAAGAAAGTAGATATTTTGTGCCCAACGTAGTTGCTGAACACAACATAGTAACTATATTATGTGCTTCTCTGCTAAGTATGTTATCAGGTTGTCGCTCATTTCCCATTCCCAGAGGAGGCAGTATGAGCGCGCTCGCGTCGCGCGAGGTTGTTGGGACTCTTGATCTCACCGTGCCGTTTGGTTTTGCTCATGGTGTGAAAAAGCTTTAGTGTCACGCGTGTTCCTACATGAGTAACGTGAGTTTGTTTGCGCGAGAAACATCAAGCACACACCCGCCCAGCTGCAATGCAACAGTTTTGTTGAGGAATATATTACACCATGCGACATCACAAAGCAGAATGCTGCGACGTGTTCCTGGGATCTTGCGATCTAGAATTCACGTCCTCACGTTGAATCACCGGACTGGACATGACGATGGATCCAATTTTGTGTTCCAGGCATTTGCCATTATGGGGTGGCTGGCAGTGATTGCCTTTGGCGGGAAACTAATGACAACTAGCTTTTCAAGAGCCGCTCTGATTTGGTCAAGGTGTGTTTAGAACATCGCGGCGCGAACACACAAGCAAACACATTTGAAACAACACTGCCAAACGATTGTTTACAATGGCTGTAATCAGACATCCGCATGCCATCGCATTATGCATGCGGCATGCCATCGCATGGACGTGACATGGGTCACATCATGACTCACATGGCGCATTCCCCCACGCAACAGCCGCAGCAATACCAACAAGAACTATTCCAACAGTGCCAAGACCCAACCGAACAACATGCGTTCTGATGACGTCCTCCTCCTTGCCAAGCATGCAACCACACATGCCAAGCACACATGCAAGTCGCACACTCAAGGCAGTTGACGTACACTTGGGGCCATGCAAGCAAACCAGCAAAGCCGAAAATCATCAGCAACCACCAATACCATTATTTGAAATTTGAAAACATTTGGCGCTTGCAATTTGAAAAGCATGAAACCAAATATAAAAAATGAAAATAAGGGG
>Ga0099797_101735_pt1 | contig 10796 bp, 14 predicted proteins | sample Uncmet_Sort48C_1_FD_89871 | JGI IMG/M metagenome (GOLD analysis project Ga0099797, IMG submission 89871) | Marine eukaryotic communities from CALCOFI LINE 67, Pacific Ocean - C012_Sort48C_1 | ecosystem: Environmental > Aquatic > Marine > Oceanic | place: Pacific Ocean: Monterey Bay | collected... | reverse complement strand
GGGGGCGATTATTATCACATGCAGAGTACATGTAGACAGAAATAACAACATAGCGTCTCGCCAGCAAAACAAAACAAGTATAATTTCCCAACTTCTCTTCATCAGTGCCCTGAACGACATGTTGCATAATCATGGCCTATGATTTTGCCAGTCAGGGCAGACGCTGACCGTTCATAAGCCATTCCAGGGGTGGCTTGTGACCAACTCCTGTGAGTCGGCTGCAGCCAATGCAACGGCTACCCTGAAGGCCTTAACAATCGTAGGAGCGTGAACCCCCCCAAATCGAACACTAATTAAAATAATCGTTTTTTTAATCGGGAACTCTGGGTTTCAGACTCCGGGACTGGTCCCATTGGATTTGTCCCGAAATTCCAAACTATTTTGTGCTATTTGTATCCGGATCTCCGATATGGACCCGGATCTGATAAAAATCGATTCTGGGACCCCCCTTCCCAAAAACAAAGTTTGAAAGTATGCTAGAGTTTTGAAGGGCCAATGCAACGGCTAGACCGATGGAGCCACCCTGCAAGCCTTAACAATCGTAGGAGTGTGAATGCTCAAAAAGTTGGACTCCTATGGCAAAGGTGGCCTCCGATCAATGAAAATACAATATCATGGACTGATGTGGTAGGGCTGCGTTTATTCGAAAATATTTTCTGCCCAAAGGGCTGGTAAACCAACTCTCGCAAATCATAAAGATCCTTTAACATTTAGATTTCATTTATTGTATAATGGGTTTCACAATCTGCGCATGCAAATACAATCCAAAAACACCCTAGGTGCATTTGAACATGTCCCTGGTCTGTTGTGCAGGGCCCCGGGGCCGGAAAACAGGGTTTAGGGATCCAAGGCCGAAAAATATGGTTTAGCTCAACTCTAAGGACAAGTCGAACGCAACGTTTATTCAGGCTTCAAAAGTAGACCGTTGGAGCTAGACTATCTGAGCTTGAGCGTGAGCTGAGATTCTGGGACGGGAGAGGTGTTTAATGGATGAGGGCTGAAATTGCATCGAATCTGCCAGAGTTTTGCATCCGTAGCTATTCCGGCGGCTCGTTTAGTAATGCGTGTTTATTGGGTGTGTTAATGGATGCCGACTAGAGTAGACGGGCACTGGAACTATGTTTACTGGGTGATTTCGGGCACAGGGTATTCGGGCATAGAGTATTCCATCGAATGTGCCGTAGCTATTCCGGCGGTCCGGTGTTAGTGTATCCGGGGACTGGAGAGTATTCAATGGATGCGGGCATCCGTACTCATCTGTAGAGTTCGACTTATCCGTAGAGTCGACCTAAACCCTATTTTTCGGGCCTGGGTCCGTAAACCTTGTTTTCCGGCCTTGGGACCATTCAAAACAGACCACGGAAATGTTTAAATGCATCTGGGGTGTTTGCTGTCTCGAATTTGTATATGAAAATGATTAAAACCATGGTACAACCGATGAGATCCGAACATCTGAAACTTTGAGAAGTTTTGGAAGTTCTTTTGCCAGCCCTTCGGGGAGAACACATGCTCGAAAAATGCATCCCCACAAACACAATCCATGATATTGGATTTTCACTGATGGAGTCCAACTTTTCGAACATTCGTGCCCCTACGATTATTAAGGCTATCAGAGTAGCTACTCCACCGGCCCGGTTAGTGCCTACAATCATCTTTTGGGAGCCCTGTCTTTCAACTTTGCAAATTTTACATAGTTAAACAAGTCAGTATAATCCTAAGGACAAACCAACTCACTCAAGACAACTGGAGGTATGTATGATTGTCCGGACACCGGCTACCCTGGATGGGCCTTCAACATACTTGAGTGACCGAAGCAGACCGGCAGGTCATGCATAATCCTGCCGGCAATCTAAAACCTTGAACCTCCACGGGGCCAACACTTATAATCCTGGATGTGCCTTTGATATACGTCCAAATTGCCCAGGAAACTATGAAGCGCATACGAACAATGGGTTTGGGGATCTGGCCCCGTCCGGAGTTCGGCCCAAATACAACGGACACAGCCATATGGTCTAGATCCGCATGTCATCCATCCTATCCGATTTAGTTATATGGAATATCATGGGGACGTTGGGCGTCATTTCTTCTTAAATGTTGGTACGAACTTGGTACGAAGGTTGACGATTGCGGCACGGCATTTGCTGAAATTTCTGGGAGATACAATCCCGACGTGATCAAAATATAGACCCAAAAGGGGGGAAATACACCCCTCGGCGGCGCTTCGCACCGCCGGGGGGTGTATTTGGTCATAAAAGGGTATGTATTTCATCACTTCGGGATTGTATTTCGTAGAAGCGTCGACAAATTTTGTACGAATAATTGCAAACATAATGTCGAAAAACGTCCCCATTGTATTCCATGTAACCCCTTAGCTCCAGAAAAAATTGAAAACAACCCAGGCCCACAACGGCATCATATTCAGTAATTTTGCGCAATTCCTGCTGCACCATCAATGAGATCGCGGCCCGGAGATGGGGTCCCGAGGTCTGGGGACCGGGACAATTAAATGAACCAAATCGTTTAGGCCATTTACAAAACGAGCCCTCACCGTGTGCCAATTTCATGCTCAAGTCATTAACGAGCATGCGCCCATCAGGTGTCTCCACCTGCACGTGCTCCAAGGAGACAGCAGCATCCGTGGACAGCCGGGAGCCTTGCCAAATTTTGAACCGGACACCCGAGCCTAAGGGCGCCCTTAACGGAGATAACAGGGCTCGATTTAAGAAAAGATGGCAGTCTTTCGGGGGTCAAACTGGATAGGGGAGGGTCCAGGGATCTGGCCCAAACAAATACAATTACGACCTATGGGACACATGGGCCCGACGGCGGGCGGACGGAGAGCAAATCAATGTGACCCCTATGAAAACATACAAATCTATGGCCCAGGGGCCCCATGGGGCCCCATGTGGGCCCCATGGGCCCATCGGGCCCAAGCCGGCCGGCCGGCCGGCGGTCAGCAGCAGCGACCGGCGGGACTTTGACCTCCCATGTAAAGTGTACCAATCTGGTCCACCAAACCGATGCACTTCATAGGAAACAACCATATACGGAAAGCTACTATTTCGTCCATGCCATTTTTTATTGATTTGTTTTTCTGGTCCCGGAATGCATCCCATTGGAGTCGTCTCGAAAGCCCGTGGTCCTTAGATCCATGACTCCGATCTGGTATTTAAGCGGACGAACATATAAAGCCTGAAAACACGGAGTGCAATTTTATACAATATGATTCATTTTTAAGCCGATATCTTTGTTCTCCACAGGTGTCGTGAATAGAAATATGATTTGCTTTTCGGCCTGGCCTTGCGTCCTCAAAGTGATTAGTAGAGAATATCCAACGGAATGCTTGAGATTAATGGATTCTCCACATTTTCACACTTTACATTTATTTCATTTCACAATTGTACACACAAGTCTATGTCGGGTGATGGCTCACCAATAAGGCCTGGTGTCTACACATGCAGGGCGCACCTATTACTTTACTCTTTATCAGTTGTGCCTTGTATCTCACGGATTACACGACCGCCGAGATATGGCAACCAACTTGTTATCTAGCCTATTATGGAATGTATATCATTACCAGGCTGCGGACCGGAACTGTTATTTTTATCAGTAAACCTTGCAACACAAATGTAGGCGAGGGGCCTGAGGAATGGCTATTCAAGCAAGTGGAACGAAGGCAAGGTGCAGGGCATTTGGTCTCAAGGGGGCTAGCTTCATATCCGTGCGGAAGCGGCCTTGCCACAGACCCAGCTCCGCCTTAGTTGGTTTACCCCAGTCACCTCTTCAACTCCTGGAGGACAGCTGTTAGTTTACCCCAGTCACATGTTTCTTGAACACCTGGGGAGGTCAGCGTGCCACAAACCCCTTCACAAGCAGGAGTCTTGTGAAGCTTTATTGGAGCACTCCATGCATCGTCATGAGTCCCAGCACGCCTCAACCAAATGGCCGTGCCTCGCCTAGAGCACCCTTGAATAACCACGCAAAGACACCCAGCAAACATTTCTGGCAACATTTACTTTACTGTGTATAAGTGCACCTACCTTTGCCGGTAGATGTACAGTGGTACACTTACTGCACAGTACAAGTCCCTTTATCCTTGATAGAGCCCCTTTATTCTATCATGCAACGTGCCTGGGTGCAAGGCGCACCGAGGCTCAACCAGCGGCCGCTGGACTAGGCGCTCACTGCTTGTCCTGCACGAGGTTCGGGTCCAGGGATTTCAAACCGAGGGAAACCCCCGAGTGGATGCTCGGCCGGGCTCCTCGTACGTCCCGTTATCGCGGAGTCCTCCTTGACCTTGAGGACGACTGCCGCCTCTTTATCGTGAGGCATGAGGCGCGGCCCAATGGCTCACCCACAGGGGCTCGGGGCGGCCTCTTATCTGCGAGGCTAGGGCGGGCCTCTGGCAGATCCGGCAAAGGCTGCCGGTTTGTGGACGCAGCGAAGCTCGCTGCCCTGGGCGCCTGCTCCGCCCTGAGCTGGTTACCGCCATTGCTGACGGCGTCGCGACTCCTGGGCCTACGCGGAGGGGCCGCCTGGCTTAATTACTAGAGCCAGAGCTTTCGCATTTTACACTATATATTTGTATATGTATATAGGCGCTGGAAGCCTGTATTATAGTGGAAAATAATCTTGGCAGGATAACTCAAATGTTGCCCACAAGGCCAACCCGAGTCCGACATTTTGTTTTTTGGACTAAGTTGTCCTGGGTGGGCTTTCGAGGCTTCAACAAATATACATATACATATATATATATATGTATTTTGTTTTTTTGGGGGGGGGTCTTTTTCTGCCTGGAGACAGATGGGAATGCTGGAACAATCATTTTGATGAAACTCGGCACAAGCTGGCTCCAGAATCGAAATTCTCACAATTCAGATTTGATTTATGTATGTGATTTCAACCAAAAGCCCTCAACACGACAAAAATTGTGTCAAAACCTTACAATGCTTCAACATATAGGTTTGGGAGCCGGGTGTCCGGACATTGTAAAAATAAAGAAGAATTTAAACACGCACACTCACATCGTACATGTATCTGGATTTAAGACTCGCACCCAATTTAGGAGGGGGCCTTCTGAAGACGGGGTCTTGGAATCTTTGCCGTTCATAGGGTCCAACGCTTCGACCAAGGCCGCCACGCGACCAGAGCGCCGACACCATGTGGTGAGGGGCGGCCGAAGGCCCTCCCACATCATGGGCCCGCTAGAACTTTCAGCATTTGCCTCCGCTTGTACTTTCTGCTTTGACCCTATATTGTATTGTCTTTTTGGGCCGGCTGGTACAACACATCAATGTTTTTTGCAGCTTCCCTGTAAGGCTGGCACAAAATTTAGGAGGGGGCCTTCCGAAGACGCGGCCTTGGAATCCTTGCTGTTCATAGCGTCCAACGCTTCGACCAGCTCCGACACGCGAGCTGTGAAACCAGATAGGGTCTGTAGCTTTTTGTATACCATCAACAAATCACCTGCCAAGTTTCACCACGAAGCCCCAAGTGCTAAACTTAATGCGATCCATACATAAGTTATTTTTCAACTGATGGCCACCTCGGGTTTATAAAGGACTGGCCAGACCTGTGTTTTTCATTGTATTTACCCGTTTCCAGGTCCCGGGACTAGTCTCATGCGATTCGTCTCGAAAATACTCTGATTCGATTCCTCCAACGCTTCGACCAACTCCGACACACGAGCTGTGAAACCAGACAGGGCCAGCATTTTTTTGTAAACCATCAGCCAATCACCTGCCAAGTTTCCTGTGTTCCAGAGCCAATGGAGTGGGTCAAATCCAAACAAGTGAGTTTCAATCTCGATGCCTCCAAGGCCAAACAACGGCAATCCAACAACATGCTCATATATTCTCACATGCTGCACAGAACAGGGGGCTGCTGTAGTGTCAACGAAATTTGAATATATGGCCGTGTTGGCATGTCCTTGTCTTGGCCTCGAAGGGTCAAATATTCCAAGTTGGTCCTTTCGAGGGTGAGCTTTCGAAGCTTAGACAAAAACAAATAAGATTCTGAAGGCGGAAGGAAATGCTGGAATGGTGCTTTTGACGAAACTAGGCACAAACTGAATCGGAATTCAAGAATTCTGAGCATGGAGACTTGTTCTATGAATGCAATTTCGTAAACACCGCCAATCTGCCCATACGCTTTTTAAAGCGCTTGAACACACGGGTTTGGGTCTGGGGTCTGGGGTCTGGGGTTCGGGTGCCTGGAATTTTAGAAAAAGTGGGAACCATATGTGAAACACACACACACCCATGTTATTCTTTGGGGAATCATGTCCCTTGACCAATTTTTGCATGTAATATTCCACAATGTAATTAAAAATGACAGATGTGTTGGGGTGCATTTTTCGAAAATGTATTTTCCCAGAAGGGCTGGCCACAGAACCCCCCAGAATGGGTTTGCCTGGCGGGCAAAATCTTAGTAACCCTCCCCCCATTCTTTTGCCCTATACTACCCCCTCCCAACGCTCATAAGGCAAAATCCGAAAAATGATTGAGAATTAATACAACAATAATCCTATATGTATTTCCTATTATATTACAACCCTGCAGACCGCACCAAATTTTGCAAAGTCACCTAATGCGGCGGAACCTTGCCTAATGAGGTCGTCGGCAACACGATACCTTGCATCGTAAAGCTTGCGAATGAAGCCCCAGGATTTGTTCCTTTCGTTGTCCCTTTTTTGGGTGATGGGGCCGCAGAGGCGGGCGGGGGGGGGGGGGGGGATGTCCAACAAAAAATGAAGTTCGGTCCAATAAAAAATGGCTGTGTCCGGTTCAATAAAAAACTCAACGTAATTCGGAGGACAAATTGGATATGGGCCCCATGGACCCCATATGGCCCCATGGGCCCCATGGGGCGCATGGGGCCCATATGGCCCATTGAGCCCATGGGGCTTAAGCCTGCGCACGGCGGCCGGCCTTTCTCTGTATTTTTCGGATTTTGCTTTATATGGGCGTTGGGAGGGTTTAGTATAGGGGAGAAGGATGGGGGGAGGCTGACTAAGATTTTGCCCGCCAAACAAACCTATTTTTGGGAGTTTTTGGGCCAGCCCTTCGGGGAAAACACATTTCCGAAAAGCGACCCCTCCCCCCCCCCCCAAACAAAACAAAAAAAACAATCAATAATTTGAATGAAATACGACTGTGAAAACCTTATGCATACTGCACATGTCACAGATTGTTCACATTTGTCTCATGATTCCCCAAACAACGTTCACGTTGAAGGGTCCTATGTCTTCTAAGGTCCACTGAATGCATTCGCTTCCGAATCTAGTAGCCCGAGACTGTAGGCCCCCAGTCGAGTGAAGGCGAATGAATGCACTAATGGTTCCAAATATGGTGGTTCGAGACTGAAGGCCCCCAATCGAGCGACAGCGAGTGAGTGAATTGATGATTCCAATTCTGGTGGCCCGACACTGTAGGCCCCCATACTGTAGGCCACCAGACTGTAGGACCCCAGACTTCGTTCTTTAGGGTCTTCTGCCCCAAGGGTGTCATTGTCACACTTATTTCACAGGTTTTAGATGCATATGAATGTGGCCGGAACAGACCGGCGGATCGTAGTAATCCCGCCGACAAAATATCAAAGCATGAACCTTCATGGGCCCATGGGGCCGAAGCCGGCCGGCCGGAAAAGTGTCTGTCGGAAGCAATAATTGCTTGGGCAGGCCCGACTGAGTGCCCATCGGGCGGGCCGGCCAACCGTCCGGAGGCCGTTTTTTGTTGTTTTACAGAAACAAATCCGACTTGAACGGACATTGCCATATGATAATTGACTAGCATACAAAATCGCCAATAGTTGCATTCGCTTCATACCATATTCGCATGTGATTCATATATATATATATGTATATATATGTATATATATATATATATATATATATATATATATATATATATTTATTATATTATAACAATCGCCGCTTGGACGGTTAATCGGGAGTTGTATAATAAAACTCCTTCCTTGTCCCTTTGGCTTCCTTTGGGTGTCTTCGGAGACACTTTGGGCTGGGCCCGTCTGCGGTGCCTGGGGCTGTCTTGGGCTCGAAGTCCGGAGCCTCCGTATTGTGAAACGATCACATGCGTTGGCAACAAGCGTTTCGTGTTTCGCTTGAGAGTGCCAAATTTGAGCAGTGGGCGGGAGGGTTTTGAGAGATAGGGCTCTGAACCACGCGCCTACGCACAAAACTTGAGGCCCCACTTTGGAGGCATAGTTCACTAACATTGGCAACATTGCTTCTCTGAAACGACTTTGGAAATTCCCGTCGAATCCCCCCACACCTGGGGCAAGGACGACGTGAGTTACACAAGCTCGCTCAAATGAGGTGGCTTAAATCAGAAAATAAATGTCTAGAGGCACAGGGAAATGCGGGAATGGTACTTTTGATCAAATTGGGCACGAATTGGGTCCAGAATCGAAAATCCTTACCATTACAAAATGATTTATGCATGCAAGTTCGACACGAAAGCCATGAATTACCACCCAATTGCCCAGAAACCCATAAAACCGATAAAAAAACAAGTTTGGGGTTCGGGGTCCGGAATTGAAAATATAAGAAACCTTTGAACGCAAACCCATGGGGTTGTTCCCTGTATCTGCCACTGCGCAACCGCGTGATTTTAACAATTCTTTGCAAGCCTTGAAAATACTAGCGGGCCACATAATGCATCACCGCCGGAGGCGGCCGCCCCCTTCTGGTGAGGGGCGGCCGAAGGCCGCCCTGCATCATGCGGGCCGATAGTACTTTTAGCATTTGCCTCCGCTCGTATTTTCTGCTTTGGCCCCAAATTGTGTTTGCTGCTTGGGCCTCATATTGTGTTGTATTTGAAGGCCGGGTGGGGCCAACAATCTGTGTTGTTTGCAGCTTCCTGGTATATTTGCCACTGCGCAGTCGCCTGATTTTAACAACTCTTTGCGAGCCTTGCGATCATGTCCACCTGATCATCACCAGGTGCATATGAGATGAAGGGAACAGCTATGACAGGCCAGCCTTTTGCACAACAATTAAAACCCAGACATGACCATATCTGGCCGCCCTGGAATAGGAAATATATCCGCCGACCTCCCTGGGCGTCGAGCGGGTCAGATTTTGAGTTCCAGCTTTCCCTCCAGCCAGCCAACCAACCAGCCAATCAGGCTTCGATGCCACAGGCTGCCAGTCAAGCCGAGCCTCATAGCTGCAGTCTTACTGCGATGTTATTTGTTAGGGGCCACTATGTCTGACGCCACAGCCCGTCACATCTCGACACAGGCCTGCACAAGCAGGCACAGGCTGCATAAGTTTTCGGCGAGGGCCGCCAGAAAATGTCATGGGTTTGTTTTTGCACTTTTGAAGCAATCGACGTTTTGGGGAGAAGGGATTTCACTGTGGGCCCCTGGTGTGTTCTTGTTGTTCATGTGGTCCTAGAAATCGCCTCCAACATCTGGGGATATCTCAGCATATGGCCCAGGCCCAGCCAAGGAAGCAATCAAAAGAGGATGTGCTGACAACGATCTCAATCCCATGAATAAACACAAGAATCAAACATTTGCTACTTCATAGCGCTGCATTGAGCAGACTGGATGTATGTAGCCAGATCAAACGCAATGTGTGTACATCCTGTTTTTAATTGACTTGCTCGCCACACCTTGCAACAACGCAACCAAAGGCAAAACCCCACAACTGGTGATTTCTCGAACAGGAGGTAAAACCCCAACAGGCATATTGATGTGGCTAATGAGGCAAGACAAAGACACACACCAAGCAATCACAAGGCAAGCCCACACACAGGACACTCACCTACACCCAAACTACCCGACTGCAGACAATCCAAGCACTGGGGGAGAGGGGTGGCATTTTAAGGTAATGAGGCAACAACCAACAAGAAACAACGAATCTTAAAATCCTACATAGTGATCCCAACCCCCAATAATGCATTATGTTGTCGACTTCGTCGGGGATTCTTGGTGGTGGTGCGAAATGGTATGAAATCGCACCTCTGAAAATAGCATTGTGGAATTCGCCGTGAATTTGTTTTGGTCGTTTTATTTCCACGAAACGACCACTCCTTCGTGATCAACACATCCTGAGAAAAATCTACTGCCCCTAGAAGTAAGCAAAATTCGGACACGTAAAACACCGATAAAAATCCAAACACAAATCCACGCACATTGCAAACACATCCACACACAAATCCACGCCGCCACGCAACAAAACAAGGCAAATTCCACGCCGAATCCATAGACATTGCAAAAACAATCAACTCCAAAATTCCTGGCACGATTGTCGCACCAATTTCGCCTCATGATCTATTCCCGCACAACAATTCAATAGATTTCGACTGTTGAGCATCAGCTATGAAACTCCACACACGGTCTTAAAATTTATATTCACGAAGAATTACCCCAACAAAGCGCCCTAACAAACCTGAACTTGAAACGGAAATTGCGGCAACTGGTAGCCAACTTAGTTCGTGGAAGCACGGTAAGAAGCCGCCATGGAGCACGCTTCGCCATGAAGTTTTCTACTGCGGCACCCAGCTCAGAAGAGAGGGACTGAGGAGAACGAGAGGAGGGGAGCCGGGGCAGAAATTCACAAATTATGAACTTATGTTATATTCGCGGTGTCCACCGCTGGACACACTTTGGAAGATTGTTCAATGCTTTCAAGGATGTTGCTTTTGGAATACACTCATGGCTCAATTCCATACTTCCGTTTTAACACCTTATGATGTGAAAAAAAATATGATTTGGGGGTGTGAGCTTTTAGGTGTTTTTTCGCAATGCATTTCTAGGGTCCTGAGTGA
>Ga0099797_101734_pt1 | contig 10814 bp, 4 predicted proteins | sample Uncmet_Sort48C_1_FD_89871 | JGI IMG/M metagenome (GOLD analysis project Ga0099797, IMG submission 89871) | Marine eukaryotic communities from CALCOFI LINE 67, Pacific Ocean - C012_Sort48C_1 | ecosystem: Environmental > Aquatic > Marine > Oceanic | place: Pacific Ocean: Monterey Bay | collected... | reverse complement strand
ATAACAATGACTGTGTGCAAGAAAAACTAAAACAATTTATTTTCAAAATCCTTGCTACAACTTGTAGGACCATGGTTTGAACACTTTGGGCGAGTATCATAAGAATGGCTTGGTGAAAGATGTGTCATATTCTCGTTTGGGAGAAAAAAATGAGCCCATTTTAGAAAATTCTAGACAAGGCACGCCAAGGCACGCCAAGGCACGCCGAGGCACGCCAAGGCACGCCAAGGCACGCCAAGGCACGCCAAGGCACGCCAAGGCACGCCAAGGCACGCCAAGGCACGCCAAGGCACGCCAAGGCACGCCAAGGCACGCCAAGGCACGCCAAGGCACGCCAAGGCACGCCAAGGCACGCCATTAAATGGGAATGGGCACGCCAAGGCACGTGGGCACGCAAGGCACGCTAGGCACGTCATTTATCAGACTCGACTTGAACAAACAAAACAGAACAGGAAAAATGACAACGAAACTTGAATTGCCGATCTCCAATTGAGAAGACGTATTACGTATTATCAGAGTATACTGATATATGTTACTGGTGGTGCAGAACAGGTTATAGCTAGCCAAGATTATTGTCCCATGTGTGTGTGTTGTGCACCGAGAAGAAAACGGAAAAAGTCAAAAGAATAGGCAAAAAAGATTGCATTCTGTTGTATTTTTTATCTGCCAATAATAGTTCTTATTTCACACTTCTATTTCATTAATTCAAGGGGAAATATTTTGGCCAAATTCGCTTTCTTATTTCTTCCCTGATTTTCCTAAAATTTTTTGCAAAATCATAAAAATTTAAAATGACAATAAAAAGTCCAAAATGGCACAACTAAAGCCAAAATAGGGACAAATAAAGCAATTTTCTTTATTTCTTTCCTGTTTTGTGGCATGCCTTACTCCCCACCCCCATTAGGGAGGAGGGCACTGTTGGCCAAAATATTTACCCTTGCATTAATTCACTATAATATTTTCTTGTCTGCATTTGAGAAAAAAACGATGATAAACGAAGATTTTCTTAAAATAGCCTTAATTTTAAAAAAGTAGTAAAACCCAATATCCTCCAAACTATGAAATCTATGATCCCTCTTTCTTCGCCGTTTGATTCTACTCCTAAAAAACATTTCTCAGAAACATTCAGAATCGTAGCATTTGGGGAAGTACGGAAACTCGATTTTCGTTATGTGCTATACTAGGCCGTATCTATAGTAGGCCATGCCTGTACGTTTTTGATATATATGCAGGGAAAGAAAGTTTTACGTTCAACTTCCCCATATTTCTGCTTTTTCTAAATCATTTTTTTTGGATTATTAAGTTTGGAAGTTATTTAGATCAAGTCAAGCCGAGCACTCAAGTTTCTCAAACTTTTGGTTAGTTGAGGTCTAGTTTCTTATAAACTGGTTTCTTATAAAAAAAGAGTGTATGTCATTACAAAGCAATGAGAATGTTGCAAAACATTATGGTAATGGAAGTCATTAAATCCATACCGCAACATTAGCAGATACGCCCAGTAGCTGTTTCTGTATATAAGATATCGATTTGTTTGTTCAGAATATGCAAAAGTTGAAGCGTTTCAAGAGCTGCACTCTACGATTAGTTATTTTGTATTTGCGGTGATTATAGTTTTAGCCTATATGCCTCGGTAACGAATCATAGATGAAAATGGAGTAGAATGAGGCAGTAATACCCCCTCCCCTCATCCAGCTTATATTTAATTTTTGCTTCATATCGGATGTTATTTTCATTCAATTTACATAACTTTCCAGAAGTACATGTAAATCACTTAAAAAGATTTACTTCCCCACACACTTATCATATTCCTTCTCAATGATGTGCGAACATTTTCTCACGTACGCTGTGACTACAAATCTGTTTTCATTTCACGACGAACATTCCGCGAACGAAAGAAGTACTTACCGTTTCGCTATCCATCGTGGAATTTAAACTGAGTGTGTTAATTCTGATTATGGTCTATCGTTCAAACTTTATGAAATAACCTTTTTGTAAGGTTCGCTATCTATTTATCTTTTGATTAAAAGTTGTTACCATCTTTTCTTTGTCAACATATATGCTGAAGATGATTGGGGTGGAGATGCGTTTAAATAGAGTATTGTTGTACACTGAATAAATCAATAGCTCATATAGACTGTAATTCTAAACGATTACGTCCATCCCCCGTGCATTATTCAATTTTTGACTAATTTAATCAAGTAGGAGTGCAAATTATTTGCACATCTTCCTTTTCCAGAAAGAAGAGGTATTGCAATAATTGTTCTGCATCATGATTATGGATTAAGTATTTCGATTTCCAAACACGATTCCACCTTGGAATGTAGGCATACCATCTTAGTAAAGAAAATCATCACGTTTGTGAGTATTTAGAGGTCGGAGTGATATAAAAGTCACAAAAAGAACGAACCTAGCGTAGCGGATTTTAGTTAAGAACGGGTGTAGTTAAGACGTTTATTGTGAATCACGAATATATAAGGGGTAAGGAGTTAACTTTAGTGTCCCTACAATAACTGAATTTGTATTTACTTTTTATTGCATTTTAAGCCAAATAGAGAATTACATTACAATCAGGATCAATTATTTTCTGAAATTAAACCTCTTTTTGATCGAAAAGTTACCATGACAATCAGAAATCGTAATTTTTCAAATTCAAATTTGACTATTGTCAAACAAAGCACACGATCAGCATGTTCAATACGAATACATGTCTTAAAAAAATTAATTTAGATTTGATAATCAATACAAATACACACTAATCTAATTATCGTCTCGTTGATTGTATGTAAACAAACCATAAAATAGTCACATTGTGAGGGCTTTACGTTCTTAAGGATGTACCATACTTAATGATGCAATCCCAAAAAGTTAAAAAAAAATCGACATCAGATTATTGATTTCTTTGTTGTAGAATAATATCCTCATTGGAACCCTTAAGGATAAGAAAGAGAAAAGGTAATAAAAATACATTAGGTATATAATGAAACGAATGTATAACTCGTGTTCTCTACGTATTAATCACTTTTTTCTGATTATTACGGAATGTGGAGATAGATATTATGATATGATGATATAGATATGGTTCATTTTATCATGGCACATCAAACCGGGCGACATAATGAACACTTGTAAAAGGTAGTAATGATCTTTTTTACTGAAATAAAAGAAGCGCAATTCAACATTGATATTCTGGTGATTAGGCTCAAACAGTAATTAGAGTTACTGCTATGAGATTTACAAATTGAAAACCAGGGCGAAAGTTTTTCCGTGATAAAACAATACAAAGTGCCCGTATCACCTTCAAAAATACGGCTACCCCCATTTTTTATTTCATATGTGCATCCATCATAAGTTGATCTTCTCATTTGGATTTTTTCCTGTGTTCCTGGTCCTGTTAAGTGGAACCATCACAGTTAAAATGGCATTTTTAATGTTTTCTCCATACACCCTGTCATATAAACAATAGAAATACAATAGATTGTGATAGACGCAACTCAAATGTTTACATGTAGAAAACATTACATCATTAAGTATGGTACATCCTTAAGTTCCATCTTATTACTATGCACGGGTTGCGACCAATATAAATGATAGGTAAACAAACGAATATTTTCTTATGTTCGTACGAGTTTATGAAAAAAGCTATGTTTATACATATATTTTTACCATCAAAATCTGTTTGTTTACATTCCGTCTGATGTCTTATGTTCAAACAATAGATTTAAAGAGACTTTAATCGATGTTTGATTGGCTGAAATCTTCATGCATGATTGACAGGTTAAACTTCCAAACGTCGCAACTTGAGTATATTGCGTTCCTACATTTTAACGATACTTTTTTGAGTTATCGCCAAAATTGGTTGATGCAATATCCAATGCCTAAGTTACTGTAAGAATTTATACAGACTGCGCTTAAAGTTGTTTACTGTATGAAAACTTTTAGTTTTTTATTTTGTTTCATTTCAATGCATGTAATTGCACGCGCACGCCCCCACACGCAACATCTACATCGAGGACTGTGAAGAATCGTCCGCCTCAAACATTGACATCACACGCCTCTTTTACACGTCTTCTATGTATAGTGATGTCGATACGTTGAGAATCGCACTCCTTATGGACCGTCTCCAAATTATAGTTAACTTTGCGTTTTCATTGGTCATTGATTACATCATCACTAACATGATTGGTTAATCCTTAATGCTGATCATAATGGCACCCGGCCGAGGGAACCCGTCGGTAACTGTTTCGCGCGGAAGCGCGAAACGGGCGCCGACGGGTTCACTCGGCAATGGTCACTTGCATTACCGATAATTTGGAGACGGCCCCTTAGGAAAATAAGTTCTGCTTAAAGCGTGCGATGGTCACACTCCTGCGATTTCTACATAGAATGACAGGCTTGTTTTGATATATTCGTTCGTTTATATGAGACGGTATCGTTGACCAACTTCTTAACAGTTAGCAAAAAGTCATTGAAGGATGTAATTGAATTGACGTCAACAACTTATAATTAGAGTATTTACACAGACAGATTGATAAACCACAATAGATTGGTCAACCTTTCTATGAAACAATCAGTCTCTTGTGGTATATAAATTGCTTGAGATATATGTATACCCAATATACTTTTAATCAGGATTGATGTATTGTACTTCAGTACATTCCCGATAAGTTGAATGAAAAATGCTAATCTTTTGATGATTTCAAAAACACGTGCATTTAAATTCATTCCAAAGCTCTCGGATGAAAATAATGCTTTATTTTTAATTATACGCCAGGGTACAAACCCTATTTTTGGGTTCAATTCAATTTTAAAGTCTGTTTTGTTTACCTTATCTGAATGCATGATTTATCGGATTTTTTATTCATTTGTTTCAGTTAAATAGGAATGCTGCATTAGGACAAAAGGATAAGAGAAGAATGGTTTTAGTTGACGCCAAATTTTCTTTCTGGATTTACCAGCGCTTATTGGTGCGGTCATTGCTAGTACTAACTCGAATGAAGGCGAGGCAATAAATTGCGAGTCAAAACTGATACTTATTTTTTCTTAACAGGCAAAGAAATGATAACATTGGCCACCACATATTCTATATCGTGGTTTCCGTATTTTTTGTACAGGAATGTGACATTCTGATACATGAAAATAGCACATACTTGCTAATTAAACAAAAAAAACTTACTATAGAAACTGAAATAAATTTTTTTGGATAAACAAGTATTAAGCATCGTGTGGTTGGGAGAATATGCATTTGTTTACAAATTTCAAATCAGACATCTTTAATGGAATACAAGTTTAAAGATGATGGCTTCGGGAAACCTTGTGGTTCTGTGTTTACGTTCTAAGTATCCAGAAATAGCTTTAGTTAACAAAGACTCAGCTTGTTCCAGCTAAGTATTTGGAGAAATACTGGCATAACTTAGGCAACAAAACTTCTGCTTGTTTAGAATTGGTGACCACAATAAGGAAATGCCCCTATGTAGAGTGTATGTGAGACACGTCCTTTCCGGAAGTCACTTTAAGTTACGATTTGAGCATTTCATTTCGGAGGTCTGGATTTTCACTCATTATGGATGATTTTTCAACTCCAGTACGATTCCCAATCCTTTTATGATTGGCGAAATATACATGTTTGCAACGATTTTCATAAACGCACTATTTTATAAGGTCTAAATCAATAGTGATATTAATGTTCCATTAATAAACTTGCGTTTTATACACCCTGAAGCCCACCTCTCATGTATTATGATAAGTTTTCCTTCATCGCTTTATAATGACTAGATAGCAAGTTTCAGTTACGCTAGGAAATTTTCTTTTATATTTAGCCATTACCAAAAAATGCAATGCTACTTGGTATGAATCAATTGGCTGCATCTATAAGCAATTATCATCTGAGTTGTACATGTACCGAAGTATTTCTGGATCATGTGAATTTAAGAACAAAACCCCTGTCAACTTCACGCAAAAAAAAGAAATACGAATGAGGAAATAACAGAACAACTGGTTTCTTACTTAAAACTGGAGTATTAGATTGCAGCCATGCCACTCTAAAACATTGCTAATTCACTGTTTTACAGGGGGTTGGAATATAGGTGTCTTAAATCCCTCTTTTTCTAAAGTTTGAATGGTGACCACCACTTTTTATCCCATTTTTATCTCATTTTTAGATACCTGGTAGGTAGGTAGGTAGATAGGTAGGTAAGTAGATATCTTTATTTCACGCTGCTAAAACAGATTAAAATGTGATTACAAAAATAAAAAAGCGTAGCGTAGATATAAACAAGTAAATAGAGAAAATGAAAACATAAGTGTAAAATTATGATATATAATTCAAGATTTTTATCAAAATAAATGCCAGCAAAAAAGAAATGAATAAAACCAGCCACGTGTAGAGGGCTGGTCTAAAGCGACGAGGAACCCCACATCTACACCCGCCCATTTTCAGAGATATGAATGCAGGGCAGCATAAATAGAATTCAATAATAGAAATTGATCATTTGGTGTCCATGAATCCTAGATTCAGGATGTACTCTTTGCGCAATCTGCAGTGGCAATTGGATGGTACCATTTCTTAAAAGTATATAAATCCTTTGCTTGTTTTATATTCTTTTTAAGGCCATTATATCATATACAAAAGGGCAAAATTCCTAATTGACTGTTTGCTAGAATAAACCGAGTTGAATTTCGTGCGTATAAATATTGCGTTAGATCTTGTATTCATTCTCGTCTTTCGAAAACTGAATAAATCTCTCGTAACAATCTGGCAAAGTCCATTTACTACTTCTACATTCCTACTGTCACTTTTTTGTATATTACGGTGGTGAATTCTCACCGAGCCGTCTTTTCTTAGCAGGGAGTCAAAAAAGTTAGAATAATTGTCATACACAAGTCTTATTGCTCTTTCATGTTGAATTGATCTTTTCATTTCTAAGGGAATGATTTTGACTAATCTAGCCAGTTCTGCGACCTAATGCACTAATCTTTTTACGTAAGATACTTCGATGTTTATCAAAGCTTAAATGTTTGCCAATGACTTATATGAGCATTTTTTGCGAAGAATTTCCCAAAATAAAAATCATCTCCAATTTTCAGCCATAAAAAGCCCGGTGCATGGCCTGTCATTAAAAGTGGCCTTTGTCTTGATTTAGTTTCATGTTGTTAGCCTTAAACCACATTTAATCTGATAAGAGATAAAATTCAAGATTATGCAATAGTCGCAGTAGATCTATATCCCAAACCTCGGTATTAACGAATAAGTATAACAGATCATTTAGATGCAAGTTAAACAGTAAAGGGCCAAGTATTGAAACCTGGGGTACACCGTGCGAAATTTCACTCCTCAACATAAGGTAAAAAGTAGACGTTAGGTAAGTAGAGGTCGCCTTTCCAAGTATTACATAACATAGAAATTATTTATTGCTGCAAAATTTAAAACAAGCTACACAAGATCACAGTTCTGTCCTTATTATGAACCGTCTCATTAATGCTACCACTTCAGTAAATACTATTTTCCATGTGTTATTGTATCCACCTTCTTGTTATCAAATATCAACTCTTTTGAACTATCAATTAAGTCTCTTGAGTAACCACCCAGGTTATCTATGATTAAAGGTAAGTTGCTTGACTTTTCGATCCATGGTACAGACATCTCTAAAATGAATATTACCATTTTGTCAATCAAAATAATCTTTCCATCACGTCGGAGAACTTAATTTTCGTCTTCATGTTCACTTCCATGATACGTAGGAATGTCCCAGTATGTTTTAACCCTTTCTTTCTCATGTGTAAGTCTGATTTCAACTTTAGTATACCATGTGGTGCACATTTCAATTAACCCATACTTTACCATAAAAGGGCTCTATCATGCTTACGTTTGTACGCAGTTGCGAGAAAAAATAAAATGTACAACCGTACAACTGCTGAGGAGGTATTTTACGCTTTCTTAATCATTACCATTATCATAATAATTATATCATTATCATTATCAGGCTAGTACAAACGCACAGCAGCGCGGGAAGACACACATACACACACGCGTGCATACACACACACACACACACACACACACACACACACACACACACACACACACAATAACAACAACAACAACAACAACAACAAACAACAACAACAACTTAAGGTTTACCTTTAGCTTTTACAATAAATGACCAGTACCACCAGACATATTTATATGTGATTAGATCATGACTGGTCTTAGTGTCTTAACTATGGTGTATTGCTTCACTCAACTGTGCATCTATAAAGTATAGAATAAAATTAAAACAAATTTCTAATGTTCAGTGAGCTTCTTCGAAAAATTTTCAAAACCGTCCAATAAGAAAGTTTTCAGTTTGGACTTGAATTTCGTTTCAGTGCTTTCAGTACGAATTTCCTGATGTTGAATGTTCCAAACATTCGGTCATATGTTGACAAATGCCCTGCTTCCATATTTTCCGTTACACTTATATTGCATGAGGTTTATTATTGTCCTGCTCGACGAGCTGTACCTAAACATTTCAGTTCAGCATGTCGGAGCTGATCCAAACATTTATACGCCATCAAGCAAACCTTATATATTATTCTGGCCTTGACCGGTAGCCAATTACACTTCCGTATACATTAATTTGTGGTTCCGTGAATATGATTTTTCTTTCGAATCAATCTTGCAGCGCTATTATGAACATATTGTAGTTTGTTTAAAAGATCTAACTTTATACCAAAATATCTGGAGTTGCAATAATCGATCCTTGAAAAAATAAGCCCTGATACTGCAGTCCGTAGCTGTTCGTAGGAGAGAAATAGTTTTATTTTAGATAATCTTCTGATGATCAAGAAACAAGATTTTACAACTTAACTAATTTGCTCATTGAATGCTAGTTCTTCATCCAGAATAATTCCTAGATTTTTTGCAGAATGCACAAACCTAATGCAATCACCGTTGATAAATGTTCCTTTTATCTTGATAGTATTTTTCAGTGAAGGTGGAACGATTACCGGAATTTTGGTCTTTGTGGCATTCAACTTGAGGAAATAATTGTTCATCCATTCCATAATTAAACTAAAACAATGATTTATGTCCCCATCTAGAGCAGTAACTTGAAAAACCGGTAGGAATGTTTTGATAAGTTGATGATCATCAGTAAATCCGAAAATATTTAAGTGTGTTGGTTCGATATGCTTCTTTAAAGATCTGATATATATTGAAGAGGGTTGGACCAAGGACAGATCCCTGTGGTACACGAAAATTCAAATCTCCTTTTATAGAGTAAGATTCTCTAATTTTTACTTTTTGTGTTCTTCTTGTAATGAATGAAGTAAACCATCAAAGCTTTACCTTCAATCCCAATTTCCTGGTTTAATATCGACAATAGTTTGGTTTGGTCAACAGTGTCAAAAGCTGCATTCAAGTCAGGTAACATTACAATAGGTGATATTTGTTTGTCACAAGAGATGAGTAAATCATTTACTACTTTCAGTAGCAAGGTCTCTGTTGAGTATACACTTTTTTGTGACTATGCTGAAAATCTGGAAGTAAATTGTTATCAGTCATATGTTTATTTAACCTATTATTCACAATTGTTTCAATGAGTTTTCCAACAAACTGGAGATCTGATATAGGCCTATAGTTCTTTTTATTTTCCTTATCTGTGACTTCCATCTAAAGTACGTTCGGAAAATATAGAACCATTTTCTAAAATTTTACTTTACGGGCAAAATTCAAAATTTCTTTTTGGAAATTGCCCATATGGTGTTGAAAATTACTAGCAATTCTGATTTGCAAAAAAATTCCAAAAATTTGCGCTAAAATCGCAAAATTAGGTTTTGCTGTACCCAGAAGACGGCATTTTCACGCAGCAAGACTTACATGAGTGGATCCGAAAAATCATCGGAAGTTCAGATATGTGATTGACTAACACCAAGCACCATTACTTTTCAAGTTATTGGTACTTTATTGGTCCCTACCTGACTTATGCTTTTTCAAGTTACCAAGACAAAGACGGTTTTATACGATGATCAAAATTGTTGTATTGTAGTGAGAGCAAATCGTAATAATAGTGCTATGCAAATGTATAACATTTTTTTAGTTTTTTTCCTATTTATCTTACAAAACATATGGTTCATCAAAGAGAGGGAATAGTAAATTGCAAAGCGACGTTTCCTAACGAGGATTAATTATATTCTTTATGTTGCTTTTAATTCATAAATGAATCACTGATAATATTGGTATTTGTATTGCCATTCGCGTTTACCTCCATCTATATCTTGATACTGTGAAAAAGCAGAGGTCGGGTAGGAACCAATAAAGCGCCAATAACTCGAAAACTAATGGTGCTTGGTGTTAACCAGTCACATATTTGAACTTCCGATGATTTTTCGGATCGACTCATGTAAGTCTTGCTGCGTGAAAATACCGTCTTCTGGGTACAGCAAAACCTATTATTACGATTTTAGCGCGAATTTTTGGATTTTTTTTGCAAATCAGTATTGCTAGTACTCTTCATCACCATATGGACAATTTCCAAGAAGTAAAGTAACATTTTAGAGAATGGTTCTATATTTTCCGAACATACTTTAGTTTTTTAATGAGTGGAATCAATATCGCGTTTTTCAGACATTCCATGCTTCTTTCTTCGAGAGACAATTTTACTAGTTAAGTCCAGATTGGGATGAATACATCAACATTTAATTTCAATACACAAGCAGGCATAGGGTCTTCCGGTGAACATTTTACTTTGTATGACATCACTGCTTTTCTTCTTTCATCTTCAGTTGTTTCTTCAAATTTTGATAGTTTTACAGCTGAAGGTAATAAAAATGGAGTT
>Ga0099797_101099_pt2 | contig 10824 bp, 11 predicted proteins | sample Uncmet_Sort48C_1_FD_89871 | JGI IMG/M metagenome (GOLD analysis project Ga0099797, IMG submission 89871) | Marine eukaryotic communities from CALCOFI LINE 67, Pacific Ocean - C012_Sort48C_1 | ecosystem: Environmental > Aquatic > Marine > Oceanic | place: Pacific Ocean: Monterey Bay | collected... | reverse complement strand
CATGTGTAGCTCTGATATGTTAATCTCAGCACGTGTCGGCGTAAATGCGTTTGTCGTAAGATGTTTCAACTGAAATACGTTGATTTCAGCATGTGTCGGCTTGAATATGTTGAAATGTGCTTGCATATCGGATGGCTCATTTTTTTAGCTGACACCAATGCTCTTGTGTATGACGCCAACGTATCCCAATATGCTGAAATGTGCCCAAATTTGCTGACATCAACGCAACCGAAGAAGAAGAACTTGGTGTTAAAGCATGTATGCTGGTGTCGGTGCTGCTATAAATGCTGTTGTCAGAAAACACATGCTGTTGTCAGAATGCGAAACTAATGTTGGCGTCACAACGTTGATTCTGGTGTCAGAATACGAATGTTGGTGTCAACAAAAATCACTACACCAAATTGATCCGTCATTGCCTGCCTGCTCCCGAAATATCCCGAAACAAAAAAGTCAGAGACAGTTTGGGATTACGTACCAAGTTGTTAACAGACAACCTTCTATCCACTTTGCTCTCAGAACACAAGTGTGGCTGAGCCTACTTCCCCCCGCCTTCACACATGCGCACGTAAGTCCTGTCTGTGCTAGTTTTGGCACTTGATTGTGCGGCATCATATGGAGGGGGTCTAGAGGGGGTCTATGCATCATATGGAGGGGATTTATGCACGTAAGTCCTGTCTGTGCTAGTTTTGGCACTTGATTGTGCGGCATCATATGGAGGTCTAGAGGGGGTCTATGCATCACATGGAGGGGGTCTATGCACGTAAGCCCTGCCTGTGCTAGTTTTGGCACTTGATTGTGCGGCAGTTTTGACAAATGCGATGTGTGAATGGTCGATTTCTTTTCATCTTTGTCGTCGCCGCCCTGTCACTGCCCGATGTAATTTTGAAGTACTGACTAAATCCAGGGCGAGTCAAAGATTCGTGCTGTCAGGTGTCCCTGTGGATTGGGCATGTTTCTCACAATTTATGTTTGTGTTGTGAATAAGCGATATTATGGACCCGCCCCCTTATAGACCCAAGCAGATGGGTTATGCATCACCACTCCCTCTCATGGGAGCTGTGTATTGTACTTGGAGAGTAGGGACCAAGTCTTAAAAAATATGTATCATAGACGCCCACCATGTGTGTAGCGAGGGTCGAGGGTAACATGGTGCAACCGCTTCCGGGTCCCGTGCTGCGTGATGTAGAGCACACCGCATATGAGTATGGCTCCCAGCATGAACACAATCGGAGCGAGCGCAGTGACCAAAGTTTTGGCGTACACCGCTTTGAGCCCAGAATCGTGGTCACGGCCAGACCATAAGCAGCCCCAAGAGATGATGGACGCACCGCCGGATGTGAAGCTCATGACGTGAAACGTATTCTGAATAGCCGAGGGGAACTCGTAGTCGAAGCCTGTGACGAGCTACGCGGGAGGGAAGTGAGGACGAGGGGCTGGATGACAATGGCTGTCGAGTGGAGTATTGAGTGGAAGGCAGTCACCGATGTGGTTTGGAAATAGCCAACACTGCGGATGAGGCGGGGAGGTGGTGAGGATTGGAGCATGGGCACTGGGTGGTGAGCATACGAGACGCGAAATAAGTACGCACGGAGGTAGGGTAGTTGAGCACGCAATGCAGTCATGGGATGGGGGCAGCGAGGGAGCCAGGAACGCTGGATGGGTATGTGAGAAGCACGGGTGCGCCACCTGCCAATCAAAACCTTCACGATTGGATTGCTGCTCTGGTGAAAATGAGGAGATTCTGCTTTGCGAATATTCTGCAGAGATGTTTGGACTAAGGTTGTCGAGAAACGTTTCTTCATACATCTGGTTGAGGGTCGGGCACTGCGCGAGATATCAGAGCGGAGATATTTTGAATTGAGTGACCCATGCGGCATGAAAATGGCATAGAAGCTGTAGCTTACGGCGCAGGGCGAGTTGAGAGATCTGTGGATGGCCCATCAAGGGTGGACCCACACTTGACACCCGAGTGCAGTGAGATCATACCAGGATAGGGAAGACCTGTATGGATAGAAGCTCACCCCCAAAAGGCGCTGGGCCAGGGGAGCTAGCCCGCAGGGCCAGGATCACAAGGGACGTGCACAGACAAGAAGCTCACCCCAAGTGCCACCGCGACAAACAAAGCAATGAACGCGACCATTGAAAGGGGTCTACGCATTAAAAGGGAGGGTCTCTGTGAAAGAGACCTGTATAGACAAGAAGCTCACCCCAAGTGCCACCGCGACAAACAAAGCAATGAACGTGACCACGTGTATTATGGACGAGCGGCACTGCTCACAGGTGTGTGCCGCGGTGCTCTCGTAGCCTGGGCCACATGCGCCGCACAGGATACCAGTGAACGGCGGTACACAACGCTCCTGGCTCGTTCTGGCAGAGGAACACGCAGCTGGACTTAAGCATCTGGATGGAGCGTACGGTGGGATTAGTTGTAGATAAGGTAAATAAATGGCACATGCACACGATGGGGTTAGTTGTTGAGAAGTTAATCAACGACTACGGTGGGGTTAGGGCCCTCCACTGTGATCAGGTCAAATGTCGGTTCGGGAGGAGGAGACAGAGGCTGAGCTCGCCGAAAAAAACGATCAGGGAACTGCACAGCGTAGTATCCCACAGCCGCCTGCACATCAATGAGGAGCAGCTCTCAAACGTCAGGCGGAGGGGTGAAGCAGAGGTGACGGGGAGGCACGAACATGTACGCTGAATGACGCAGCGGCGATGCAGAAGTAAGGCGATGGATGCAGAAGCATGACGCAAAGTAGAGGCAGAAGCATGAAACAGGAGATGCAACGGCGCAAGCATGAAGCAGAGGTGAGGTAGGGGGCATGGAGCAGAGGTTGCGAGGTAGCTTGAAGCAGAGGTGTCTGTGGGCAACTACAGCTGCGGATGACAACAATACTAGGACGACTCAGGTTTCTGTTGGGCTCGCACCTTGGTGACATTAGTGCCGTCACACGTTGCTCCATCAGGGCAGCGTTTGCACGTGAAATTGTGAAACGAGAAGTACCGCTGGTAAAAGTCACTCGCCGGAGAGCAGATGCACTGACTAATGTCCTCGGCACCGCGCACCGCAGTACTATGCATCGGACACGCGGTGCAAGCTTCGATGCTAGACGAGCCTTTGAAACTGGAAGAAGCGCACTTCGTGCACTTTCCGGTGCCTGAATAGGGCGGCTCCGTACCTGGTTGGCAAGGCTCCAGCTGCACAATCGCCTGTAGCCCGATTCAATCCTTATTGAACACTATCAAATCTCCTGCCTCCTTTTCTCTCTCCCCCTCCTCTCCCTCTTCCGCCCTTTCTCTCTCACACTCGTACTCTATGCCGCTGGATTGAATTTTATGGAAATCATCCTCTCTATTTAGGGTAAACAAACTCAGAAATGACGTCGCAGTAAAAAGTAACGGTTTATACCCCATGAGGGAAAAGGAATAAAAACAAACAACAGACACCCAGCGGTCTCACAGCTCGTAGATATAATGCATAGATATAATGGATTTGACACCTGTCTGAAAAGCGTCTGTTGCGAGGTATCTGAGATTAATTTGGCCGTTGGCCACGATGCCACAAATGGAAGTGAAACCGTTGAAGCCACAGGGGCAAATACTATCATGTTCGCGAAATTTGCCCAGCCGGTCTGCATGTCAACCGCGTGCACGTTGTTTTCAAACAAGGCGGAGTTGTTTTCAAACGAGGCCAAAGGTGGCTTGCATTCTATTTGCACGCGATGGCGTTGCCCCCTGCCTGTCCCGGTGAAAGGTGCAAGTCAGGCCCCAACAGCGTGACACGTACGCCTATCACACCAGAAGGCCTACTGAATGAGAAAGCTGAGACCATCAGTGTCAATCAGATGAGATGCATGGTAAACCTCGTTTGTTCACAACAAGTTGCCCACGTCGATCCTGTACACCCACAGTCAAATTGGCATTCGTGCCGACTGTCATTCCGGCCCACACTTTCCCTTTGAGCACCACAATAATGCGATCTGGCACGGAAGCGACCATAGCTCCGTAGTCAGCCTGAATTCACATGGTGGCAGTCAAGACGTCTGGTGCATAATGATATGTGGTCACAGTGATACCTTCTGAGTCAGCCGACCTTGGAATAGCGAGTGCATCATATTGAAACAGGGCCATCAAGCACTTCATAGCATGCATCAAACAGGGTCATCAACTTCATTACGACAGAGGGTCATAATATGCCAAATCAGCACTTCACAGCATGCACGTGGAATCACATTCTCATCTTTTGCGCATTGCGTTGAATCAGGATTAATAGCCATGTGCGGTGTAAGCGAATTAGCAGGCCATATCGCGCGCATCGTATTTAATCAGTAGCTCACAGCATGCGTATAGTGCAGATGGACGTATGGGCAGGCGTGTGATGGCACGTGATGCAAACATCGCATGGCTCGCCTTGTTATCTCGAGAGCACGCATGAGCTACCGCGTCCGGAATTGATAAACGGCCAGCTTCAAACATACAGCCACCTGGAGCAGTCGGTACCAACCCTGTGAGCGTTTTCTAACCTAATAAGCCCTAAAAGAACCACATGCTCTATGTGAGGACATGGCAGTGATTGGTAGCACTTTGAAAACCTCCGACAGCGGTATTGCGATTAAAAGTCGTGTTTCGCAATGCTATTGTGCAGCGGCACCACAGGGCTCCACCCTGGATCAAAAGCGTGAATCAGAGGAGTCATAAAATTGCAGAAAATCTTGGAACGCCCCCACAGCTTTGTCAGACATATCTCCGAACACATCTCCTATTTGGCATGTTCGCACCAAGTTACGGCATGCTCTGCCCTGAACACATGACTCTTTTTCATGCTTCACAAAGTGGCAATATGTTCGTCCTACCATATCCTAGTGTCTGGCATGCTTCCCAAACTTTCCTCCCCGTTGACGTTGTTGGCAGACACATCGGTGTACCAAAGCTCTATGGTGCCCCCATCCACCGCGATGCCTCCACCTCTCCTTGCTGCAGCGTTGCTGACCACACGAGTGTGCACGCATTCCAGCCGGCTGTTCACAATCGCAAATCCTCCTCCGCCTTCAAGCGCTGTGTTGACGGCCACGACGCTCTGGTTAAACACGAGGCTACCTGCCCACCACGATGTCGCCCCAGGCCTACTTCCCCCAATCGATACCGCTGCTCCGCCCACCTTGGCCTTGTTGCCTTGTAGCAGACTACCTGTCAACGTCACCTTCGCTCGTCGACAGTGCAATCCTCCCCCGGCTGCGTGCATGGCAGTGTTGTTTTTTATGTTGGTGCGAAGAAGCTGCAATACGCCTTTCCCCGCGACAGACACCCCCCCACCGCCGGAACCAGAACCAGAAGAATCGAGGCGGACAGTGTTGCTGCATATTTCGCTCTCAGAGAAGAAGCCCACCGCTTCAACCACGGCACCGCCACCACGATTCGATGCAACGTTCTCATAGATGCTGCAGTGGACTGCACGCAGAATGGCTGCGCCACTCACTTGAAGTAGGCCTACGGTCTGGATGTTACGGCTTTGACTGTGGGCCCAGGGGGAGCTAGCATTAGGCCAGGGGGAGCTAGTATTAGGAGTGTCCACTATGCCTGCGGCGGTCTGGGCATTATGGTTTTGACTATTGCGTTGAACCTGGGGCGGATTGGGGATCTGTGCTATGCCTGCCCCCCTTTGAGCTCGATTGGCGCGGAAGTTGGAATTCAAAATGAACATGGAACAACGAGGCTCAACACAGCGCTGCAAGATCGCCCCACCAGCCTCGCACATATGAAGTAAGCCGTTGTACGAGATAAAACTCCCAAACACCAGGATATAGCTATGCTGTTCACTCACGTCCGCGATTGCAGCTCCTTGCGTTGCTGTATTGAAAGTGATATTGCTGCGCAGCAGAATCAAACATGCGTTCTTCACCAAAGCTGCACCCCCCGTAGTGTGGCTGAGACGATTGCCGTTCGAGGTAATGCGTGCCTCCGAGACGAGCACTTCTGCACTCATCTTGATTCCGAGACTCCCAATCATCACCGAAGGGCGGCCAGCGACTGCAACTCCTGAAAGGCAAGAATCACGCGACTTAATGCAGGTGGTGTGTTGGACACTGTTGGTGGGAGTGCGAGAAGCGAAATCTTCCTGCACCATTTTCTGCTGCATTGCTGTCGATAGTGCTGTGGTCAATCTTCAACTCCCAGCCTCCTTGGACCTCGCAATTATTTCACTCAAATGACAGATGGCATTGCACTGTACATTACACAGAAACTCAGCATACGCTTCGTAGGAGCTATAAAGAGCTAGCCATCTTTGGTCTGCTTCTCTTGCTTTGCTACTGTGCCCTGAACAGTTCATAGAGATTCTCCATTGCCGGGTGAGAGCAAGTAGGACAGGGGCACAGTGATCGAAAGTCATTCAATAAGCACTGTGTGAATAGCCAGATCAAGACAATGCATTGAGTTGGCTGATGCAGACACGCCATTGCAGACGTCAAGGTCTCGGAAGCACTAGACAAGCAACGTGACAGCTGCATGAGCTGTATCAATATGGCGATTGCTCAAACGTTGGGCGAGGCAAGCATCTAGTCAATAAAGGGTACTCCATCCCGGTCCTGGTTTACTTGCAGGACTTTTATAACAACACTAGGTATTGTTATGAGTTGAAGTGTGGCCCAGGTCAGCGCGGGTTGAGCGGCCATTCCCAACGCTTTCCATCCCTTGTGGGTGTGAAGCCTATCCACGTGACCTGCTGGTTGACTGTGTGTGATTCAAGAGAGCTTATACTTTGGTCTCAGAAAAGCGGTGACATCACAATTGCCACCGGCCAGGGCAAGAATTGGGTTCAGTCACCATGAAAACCTTTCCTCACAATGTCAACATCATGTAGCGTTATTTAATACGTACTCGCCTTGTCGATATTTGCGAATCATCGAATGCTTCAGAGTCGTTAGGGGGGCAAGGATTGCGCTCAATTACCATGAAAGCCCCTCCGCTCCCTTGCAAACATACGTTGCTACTTGCGAGGCTCGATTGAAATGCGAGTGACGACGCCGTTAGAGCGACTCCACCTTCCAATTAAGTGTGTGAGACAAGATGAGATGGCTCGAGGGTAGAAGGCGCTGCAGCACACAGCCATGCGTCGAATCAGCGCCAGCCAAACTCTGATTTACGCGTTCTCTTGGGCGGCATTAATGGGCTCAAGAAGAAAAGAAGGCTTTCAGAAGAGAAGTATTCGAATGGAGGAAGTCAAGTTGCTATGGTCAATATTGGCATCAGGTACGGCGTCGCGACCTCAGCATAAACTTTTGTGGGCATCGTGAAGTGAAGCCAAAGAGATAAGCAGGTAAGAGAGGAGGCTTTTGTGAAAAGGCGATTGGCGCGGTCTACCTGCCTCTACTGTGGTGTGTGATCGTGAGCGAATGACAATGGGCATCAGAAGGTTCGCCTCTATGGTTTTAGGTTGATGTAACCGTAGCACTTTTGACGAACGCATGCCACGTGCGTGCGTGAATTGCCCAGGCAAGACAACAGCGAGCTCTGCACATCATAGCTTTTTCGACGTAGCGCATAGTTGATTTCGTGTCAGTGCTGTTTAAACTTAACTCTGTACATATCCTATGAGAACATCAATTAACCTGAAACGTTTCTATTGCCGCCTATGAGCGCAACGCCTTACCCAGGAAAAACGTGAATTCCCAGGGAGATAACCCAACAAGTATGTCATGACCGCCAGATGTGATGGCCCTGTTTGCCAAGATGTGTGAGTCGAATATGTGCACATCCCTGCTTCGCGAAAGAAACGCAGCTCCTGCAAGGGAGGTTACGACTACGTGCAGCCCAGTAGACGACTCAATTACCACCAGCACCAGTCGCCCTATTGATCTGGAATGCGCAGGATGACGCCACCATCCCGTCGATATTCTCGCTGAACAGGCCGCCACCAGAATTCGCAACATTGCGGCTCAATGTGAGAGCATGTAGGCGTACTTTTGTCGCGGCTCCGCTCCGCCTCGTGATGGCACGAATGGCGCTTAAGTAAACCGCACCACCTCTGAATGCACAAGACTCCACGAATCGGGATTTGGTAATGTCAACCTATAGTAAAGGTGGTGAGTCTCACACCCCAAAGAGTTGAAACGCGCCGAGAGTGGCGAGCTATTGTGCACGAGGCATATCGTTGCTTTGTTGAGATTATATGTGCCTGGGACGTAGTGGCAACAAATGGTTTTGGCCTCACAGAGCAAAGCGATCGCACCGCCTTTGCCTGCCAGAAGTGCCAACAAATAAGACAACCGCACAGCCTTCACCTGCTAGAAGGCTCAGAGTCGCAAGGTAATCGTGCCAATTCATCTGCTAGAGCCTTCAAACGGCTTAGTCACACCTACGCCAAATGTACATGCGACAAATGTGTGAAGTGACGTCAGAGCCCTGTATTTGATGCGTCGGAACCGGAGATTGGGGAAGCTTCACAGCCGCTGAAAGTACTTGCATTCACGGACAACCAGCCGCATACGCGGATTGCTCCGCCGGAGTATGCCTTACGAAGTGAGTACATGATTACACCACAATAAATATGCCTATACATGCATGCTGCCTTACAAGTGCAGCATGGCTGAGCCTGGTGACACAGAGGCGATCTATGCGCTGTACAACTGCACGCCAGTAGCTATACGCAGGGCATTGCCAAAACAGATCTGACAGGTGCCTGTGTCCGCATAAAGTGACAGGCCATTACGTTCGTCACACTGTCCCTTTGACCGTACAAGCTGCCTCCGATCTGCACATGAAAACATGAGAAAACGAAGGCAATATTCTCAATATCATATTTCGCGATTCTTGCATCCCTCCTCTTCGTCATGCAGTATGTAATCTAGAAACTACTGCGCCTCAGCTTTATTCTGCGAGAACTTGCTGCTCGCAATATTCAAGAAGTTCGCCCAGATAGCGCCTCCAAACATCTGCACATGGAGATGTTAACGAAACATGATGTACCAGGACGTAGTATGCATCTCCAACATGAAACTTACGAATTGGCCTGAGGCCATGTTGTGATTTATTTTGCCCAAATTGTGATGCCCAGATTGCGCAAAATCAGCCCAAGTTGTGCCCAAAATGTGCTCGAGAAAAAAATATCACAAAAATTTTACTGGCAAGATCGAAATTTCTTTGGGAAATCACGGTGTTTTTGAAACAAAAAATGATAATAGTCGGAAAACAAAAAATCCAGAGTGGGAAACACAGTGTTTTTCGAATAAAATTTTTACTACCAAAAACAATTTTTTAGGCCAGCTAGAGCACCAAGCTCCAGCACTGAAAGGCACCCAAATCCCGCAAAATCAGCCCCAAATTGTGACCAAATTGTGAGATTGTGAGAGCACACCCAAATTGTGGAAAAAATTGTGCACAACATGGCCTCAGGCCAACTTACAAATGATAGAGGGAACGTGATGACGTAGAACAATACGCCCTGAAGATTGAAGCATGAATGCCAAGAACCGCGGGAAGGTTACGGGGACAGGAAGGTTACGGGGAGTACCTTGGACAGGGTGTTTGCGAATATGCTTGCCGCGACGCTGACACGCACATCTGTGTACCAGGCTTGAGCGCTTTCCTCCTCCACTTTCACAGAAGATTTCCTCTGCGAATCTCTGATATCCTCGGCATACAGACTACCTCCATCTCCCTGCAAGCCATGCATTTGCGTAAAACTTTCGATTTTCAACGCAAGGGTTCCTATTTCACCACACAAGATCTTCGCCTCTAGTCGTAACTCTGTTTTACTAAACATTACCTCTGCTCTGGTCCCGATGAAGCGAGTATTTGTAACCTTCAGCTGCCCCATTGACCATTGTACCGATTGACACCGTTGGCCATTGCATTGGCAGTGATCGCTGCCCCTTTGGCCTTTGCAAGTTCGAACATTAATTGTACCGCAGTGGTATACTGAACCGCCATTTTCCTAGCGCAGATGCGACGTTGAGCAGCCAAAACATTGGCACACAGAATGTGTTAAAAAAAGACTGATGTACTCTAATAGAGACCTTGGAGGTGGTGCTGACGAACGAGCTCTTCTCTAATATCAAAGCTGTGCCTCCAAAAAAGGTCAGGTCAAAGTAAAACTTCGATGTTCTGCCGTCTATTCAGTTTGTTGTGCTGTGAACCAGATACCCTCTCTGCCCCTGCCCCTCAACGTGCCGCTGGCATTGCCCTGCTTTATTTCTGAACGGCTTAACAAAGATCAAAGTTGGTAAATGGGTTCAACCTGTTCGAAAGTTCCTTTTCAGTATTACTACGTTTACGGTAGTGCAGTGTACGTGCTGTAAGGTGTTAACTTATATTGAACTGCATTGCATTACGCCACGTGACATCCCAATCCATCATATTGTGTCCACGCTCACTAAAGATTGCCCAGATGTGGAACTGGACCTGATAAGGCATATATGGCGCCTCCGTGTACCTGAAAAGGGGGGCATTGTATGGAAGCCGACGTTATAGAACATCAAGGTTTCAGTTTCCCAAGCAGCTTAGAATCTTAAGGTATCAATCAAACAGAAAAAAAGCTTGCATTCTTCCAGATGATAGCACTGCTCAAAATCGAGCTCTCTTTTTTGTATTCAAAATATGAGTCAAACCAAAAAGCACGAAGATTATAGCTGTACATTGAAATGGCAAAGGTTTGATCGGCCAATATACCCGCGATGATTCACTTCGTCGTACTCCTAAAGGTGATACTAATGCTTCGAGCTCTACCACACTTCTCGCCCCATTCGACATGTAATGTAATACATGATGTAATGTGATGTATTATAATGGCAACGATCCTAACGACAAGCACGGTCCCCCCCCCCCCCC
>Ga0099797_101733_pt1 | contig 10825 bp, 7 predicted proteins | sample Uncmet_Sort48C_1_FD_89871 | JGI IMG/M metagenome (GOLD analysis project Ga0099797, IMG submission 89871) | Marine eukaryotic communities from CALCOFI LINE 67, Pacific Ocean - C012_Sort48C_1 | ecosystem: Environmental > Aquatic > Marine > Oceanic | place: Pacific Ocean: Monterey Bay | collected... | reverse complement strand
AGAGAGAGAGAGAGAGAGAAAATCAGAGAATGAGAGAGAGAGAGAGGGGCAGAGACAGAGAGAGAGAGCGACAAAGAGAGAGAGAGAGAGAGAGAGAGAGGGAGTCAGAGACAGAGGTCGGAAGAGGAGAGAGAGAAAGAGAGAGTGAGACAGAGAGGGAACGAACCAAAGACGTGGGGAAAAGAGAGGAATACATAGAGATAGGGAGAGAGCGTGACAGCAAGTGTGAGAGGTAGACAATCAGGGGGAGGGAGCGATAGACAGAAAGAGAGGCAGAGGGAGACAGACGGAAATACACCAAGCCAACGAAGAATGGACAAACATTTCCGTGGAGGCATTTCCGAAATGAAATTTAATCATTAACAATAACAAAGGGTTTCCAATAAGTCAGTGAGCATGTTTTTGATACAAATGATGCAGAACAAACAATGGCCAATCAAAATGCAATTGCAATATCAATGGCGCTGCGGGATCTGATGCGACAATTGATTGTAGTGTGACCGTAACCTTCAGATCAATGACAGTATTGTTGTTTTTTTAATAAAATATTCAGAATATTTTCAGGGATCCGCAATATTCCCTGATGTACACTGCAATGTGAGCATCCAGTAGGGATTTGCATTTGAATCATTTCCATAACATGTGGTTGTAATATATTGCCCCCTTGCGGGTTGCATATTCCATGCGAATGCGCATCCCTATTTCGTTCGCATTCTCATTTGTAATTATGTGTACGCTTTGCATTCATAGCATGTAATTATTTCATACCGAATGTTTATTTTTGCAATTTTACGTGTGAACGAAATCCTGACATCATGCGTCTGTCTGACCTTCATGTTGGAACCTCATTGGTTTCCGTGCATACTTATATGTTACATCCTCCTCAGCTAACCCTTCTGTACTATGATTGTTGCATTGGGGGGCATTACATGCAACAGATTGCTTGTACAAGTTGATGGCAATTCATTTCTTTGCATTTGCATCCGTTTCATTTAGTTATATTTTTCAACTGTAATATGATGTTGTCTTTTGAAGGTAGCACCGGTCTCCTCAGCGCGGCAACGTATTTAATTACGTATTGCTGATGAATTGCTAACTGGCGGCGGTGCTGCTATTGTTCATTCTGTAACATCCAATGTGGGGTCTTACAATTGCATCATTTAAAGCCAAAGGGGAAAAAGATTGAGAGCTAGAGAGGGAGAGAGGACAAGCGAGGGAGAAAAAGAGAGAGAGAGAGAGAGAGAGAGAGGGAGAGAGAGAATCAGAGAGCAACGAGAGAGCGAGAGAGCGAGAGGGCGTCGGCAGGCGTCGGCAAGAGACGGGAGGGAGAGAGAGACAGAGAGAGAGAGACGGAAAAAGAGCGCGAGAGAGAGAGAGAGAGAGAGAGAGAGAGAGAGATACGAAGTGAGGGATGAAAAGGGCGGACGCACAGAGATTGAGAGAGAGAGAGAGAGAGAGAGGGATAGACAATTAGGAGGAGACCAAGAGGGCATCTTAGGCAATTTGCCTTATCAACCTTTGTAATGGTAATGTCCCTTGGCTGAATGAACTGCCCACCGTCGAGCGCAACAATATTTGTAAAACACATGAGACCAACAAAGTTTCTATGTAAAGCTGCCTGAGTGACATTGATTTCAAGTATGAAAGCTAAGTAATGGAATCAAACCAATTCATATAAACATCGTAAATGCAAACAAGCATGGACTGTAATCTGTACCAAGCCCAAATGATACTGCATTGTCAGTAGCACCGAAACGTCCCATGTGCCAAATAAACATGCTATGGTTTCCTCAGTCATACTTAGATTTGATCACCTGAGATAATACATTTCAGTTTGCATTGCAACATGTATTGTCTGTTTGTATTGCGTTCTGTGCTCTCGTCGGATCTCAAAGCCAATTATGTGGAACAAATGCATCCAGTTATTGTATTGCACAAATCCAAATTATATGCGTACATGTTAACGGGCTCTAATATATGAATACCCCCAGGCAAAACGTATGGCTCAGCAATGTATGGTATAGAAAGCCCCACGGACGATTATTCTAAATGTGCGGTTTATAGGTTTGCATTTTTAATATGTTGGTAATGTTTTGCATTACTGTGAGGAGCCCCTTGTGGATTACATATTCCGTGCGAATGTACCCTTCAATTTCGTTCGCAGTGTCATTTGTGATTCATTATGTGTTTTATGATGATATCATATAGGTATTCTATGCATTTGTTCGAATACGTTGTTGTAATTAAGGATAACGTGTTGATGTAATGCACGTTTCTGAATGTCACACTGGAAAATTGATTGGGATTCATGCCTCGCCTGTATGGTTTTGGATTTGTAAAATATTAATAGCAATCTGGAAAACCCGCTGAAATTATATAATTTATTACATTTAGGAAACCAACTGAACAGTATATAATTTTAAACATAATACTAACACGTATTCGTAAATCAATAGATCTTGAAATGCAAATGGAACAATCCTACATTAGTTATATGATTTCTAGGAATACTATAATTATATAAACCCGGTTGAAAGTTATATATATAAATAAATACATAAATGACAAAAACAATATATATATATATGTATATATATATATACATGCATATAGCATATACACAAACCATAAATAATCACATTTTAGAATTCTAGAATACTAATTAAATGTAATGAAATAATGGAACTCAAGAAATTCAAATCAAAGTGTAGAAGCTTGGACCCTACGTTTTGAAATCTTGGCTCCGATTTTTAAATTTTATGTTCTTTGTTGCAAGGTTCGTGTGAGAATGTGCAAAGCCAAGAAGCCTTATAATTCAGAATCGAAGCAACATCAATTAGAATTACATTTCTTTTTGCATTGATTTTGTATTATTTTGCAGAGCCAGGATGCGCTAGATTTAAAAATCGGAGCTGCGTATTTTATATTCTTTATGTTTTTCAACAATTTTGTTAGATTTTGCAGAATCTGGAGGCGTTATATTTTAGAATAGGAGCGTCGGATTTTAGAGTTTTTGTTGGGGCAACAATTTCGTGCGATTTTTCCGAATCTGATGGCGCTATATTTTAGAATCGGAGCGTCATATTTTAGTTTTTCTTTTTGCAACAATTTTGCCAGATTTTGCAGAAGCGCTGTATTTTAGAATAGGAGCATCAGCTTTTAGATTTTTGTTTTTGCAATAATTTCGTGTGATTTGTCATCATTTTGCAACATATGGATGCGTTGTATTTTAGAATCGGATCGTCGTTTTTTAGACATTTATATATTTTTGTTATATTTTCGTACGATTTTGCATTACGTTGCAGAATCTGGAGGCGCTATATTTTAGAATCGGACCGTCAGTTTTTTTTGATTTGCAACACATTCGTACGATTTTGAATTACTTTGCAGGATCTGGAGGCGTTACATTTTAGAATCGGAGCTTCAGATTTTAGATTATTGTTTTGCAACAATTTAATTCGATTTCACACTAGTTTGCAGAATCTGGAGGCGTCATATTTTAGAATCGGAGCATCATATTTGAGAATGCGTGTTTTTGTTTGTTTAGCAAATTCTTTGGTTTTTGCAATATTTTGCAGGATCTGGAGGTGTTATATTTTAGAACTGGAGCGCCAAATTTTAGAATTTTATTTGTTTGCAGCCATTTGGTGCGATTTTGCAGAAGCGCTATATTTTAGAATCGGGGCGTCAGATCATATCATTTTATTTTTGTTGCAATAATGTTGTGCGATTTTGCACTATGTTGCAGAATCTGGAGGCGCTGTATTTTAGAATCGGAGCGTCATATTTTAGAATTAATTTGTGTTTGCACAAATTTCGTGCGAGTTTGCATTAGTTTGCAGGATCTGGAGGTGTTATATTTTAGGATCGGAGCGTCAGTTTTTATTTGTTTTATGTGTTTTGCATTGATTTCATGCGATTTCAACTATTTTGCAGAATCTGGAGGCGCTATATTTTAGAATCGGAGCGTCAGATTCTAGATTTGTTTTTTGCAATAATCTTGCACTATTTTGCGGAATCTGGAAGCGCTATATTTTAGAATTGGAGCGTCATAGTTTATAATTTATTGTTTTTTTTGCAGCAATTTTGCAGGATCCGGAGCACACGCTTGGTTGTTCCGAAGGCTTCGCAGGCACCCGCTGTATGATTTGGTCGCATACAGTTTGTCCCCCGTTGTTCGGGAGGGGTGAGCCACCCGTGCCCTTTCCTCCTCCTCCTCCTCCTCTTCCTCATCCTCCTCCTCCTCCCCGCCCTTGTCATCTGTGCCCTCAATGTTCCGGTTGCTCTGGACAGACGAGGCCGCCTGCCGTTCCGGTTGCTCTGGTCGGCAGGCGCCTGGATCTCTGCGGACCGTGTGCTTGAGCCTGGCCGGTTGCTCTGGTCATGGCTCGCGACGGTCGCGAGCTGTCCCAGCTACTCTGGGCCGTGGCTCTGGGCATCGCTGCTTCGAGGAGCTCTTGGCTGCTGCTGAGGTGCCGCCTGCCGTTCCGGTTGCTCTGGTTGGCAGGCCGCTGGGTCTGCGCGGACGTCTTCGGCCTGACCGGTCGCTCTGGTCATGGCTCGCGGCGGTCGCGAGCTGTCCCAGCTGCTCTGGGCCGTGGCTCTGGGAATCGCTGCTTCGAGGAGCCCTTGGCTGCTGCTGAGGTGCCGCCTGCCATTCTGGTTGCTCTGGTCGGCAGGCGCTTGGATCTGTGCGGACGTCTTCAGCCTGACCGGTCGCTCTGGTCATGGCTCGCGGCGGTCGTGAGCTGTCCCAGCTGCTCTGGGCCGTGGCTCTGGGAATCGCTGCTTCGAGGAGCCCTTGGCTGCTGCTGATGTGTCGTCTGCCGTTCCGGTTTCTCTGGTCGGCAAGCGCCTGGATCCGTGCGGACGTCTTCAGCATGACTAACCAGACCCGTCGCTCTGGTCATGGGTCGCGGCGGTCGCGAGCTGTCCCGGCTGCTCTGGGCAGTGTCTCTGGGAATCGCTGCTTCGAGGAGCCCTTGCATGCTGCTGAGTTGCCACCTGCCGTTCCGGTTGCTCTGGTCGGCAGGCGCCTGGACTTGTGCGGACGTCTTCAGCCTGACCTGTCGCTCTGGTCATGGCTCGCGGCGGTCGTGAGGTGTCCCAGCTGCTCTGGGCAGTGGGTCTGGGAATCGCTGCTTCGAGGAGCCCTTGGCTGCTGCTGAGGTGCCGTCTGCCGTTCCGGTTGCTCTGGTCATGGCTCGCGGCGTTCGCGAGAAGTCCCAGATGCTCTGGGCCGTGGCTCTGGGCATCGCTGCTTCGAGGAGCCCTTGGCTGCGTCTGAGGTGCCGCCTGCCGTTCCGGTTGCTCTGGTCGGCAGGCGCTTGGATCCATGCGGACGTCTTTAGCCTGACCGGTCGCTTTGGTCATGGCTCGCGGCGGTCGCGAGCTGTCCCAGCTGCTCTGGGCCGTGGCTCTGGGCATCGCTGCTTCGAGGAGCCCTTGGCTGCTGCTGAGGTGCCGTCTGCCGTTCCGGTTGCTCTGGTCGGCAGGCGCTTGGATCTGCGCGGACGTCTTCAGCCTGACCGGTCGCTCTGGTCATGGCTCGCGGCGGTCGCGAGCTGTCCCAGCTGCTCTGGGCCGTGGCTCTGGGAATCGCTGCTTCGAGGAGCCCTTGGCTGCTGCTGACGTGCCGCCTGCCGTTCCGGTTGCTCTGGTCGGCGGGCGCCTGGATCTGTGCGGACGTCTTCGGGCTGACCGGTCGCTCTGGTTATGGCTCGCGGCGGTCGCGAGCTGTTCCAGCTGCTCTGGGCCGTGGCTCTGGGAATCGCTGCTACGAGGTGGCCTTCGTTGCCGCTGAGGTGCCGCCTGCTGTTCCGGTTGCTGGTTAGCGGGCGCCTGGATCTCTGCGGACAATGCGGTTCAGCCTGACCGGTCGCTCTGGTCACGGCACGAGGCGGTCGCGAGCTGTTCCAGCCGCTCTTGGCCGTGGCTCTGGGCATCGCTGCTTCGAGAAGCCCTTGGCTGCCGCTGAGGTGCCGCCTGCTGCTCTGGTTGCTCTGGTCGGCAGGCGCTTGGATCTGTGCAGACGGTGCGCCGATACTTTCTTCTCCGCCGGATGACCGCTTGACATTTGGAGCCGGAGCACGCATTGCTGCATCCGTTTGTTGCGGTGCAGCGTTTGATTCTTTTGTCTGCCGGATGCTAAGCTTGAGTGTGCGATTGCGTATTCGGTAATATTCGCGTGGGCGTCAGAAGGGTCAAAAAGCCTGGCAGGTGTGGCTGCCAGCGGCGGTCCGCCCCAATTGATCCCTTGCTTGTTGCGCGTTTGTACGGGCATGCTTGGGTGACTGCCGCCATAGGGCTGATCCCGGCAGTTGTGGTGCTGTCGCGCGATCGATTATTCATTCACTCACTCACTCAGGATCCGGAACACAAGCTTCTAAAATCGGAGCCTCAGATCTTAGAAATAAAAAACTAATTAATATTATTTCCCATTCTGGAAGGGTGGAGCTCTCCGCGAAACAAATATTTCATTTTATTTGTTTTGCTAGTGAAACATAAATGTCATTTTTGTTTTGCCGGAGAGCTCCATCCTCGTTTGCTGGGAAATCATATTAATCAATTTCAAAATTATAAAATATGATGCTCCGATTCTAGAATCTTGTGCTTCAGGGTTTGCCAAATAGTGCAAAACGGATGCGAAAAACAAATAATATTCTAGACTATGACGCTATGATTCTAAAATGTATCGCCTCCATATTTTGCAAAATCTTGTAAAACTGTTGCAAAACAAATCTAGGATCTGACGCTCCGATGCTAAAATATAATGCAGCATCGCATGAAATGATTGCAAAAACAAAATTCTAAAATCTGACGCTCCGATCCTAGAATCTTGTGCTTTAGATCATGCAAAATAATGCAAAATCGAACGAAATTGTTGCAAAACATAAAATTATAAAATCTGACGCTCCGATTCTAAAATAAAGCGTTCCCAGATTCTACAAAATGGTGCCAAATCGTATGAAATTAATGGAGACAGACATTTCTAAAATCTGACGCTCCGATTCTAAAATATAACGTCTCCAGATTTTGCAAAATGGTGCAAAATCGCACGGGCTTGTTGCAAAACAAAAAATTATAAAATCTGACGCTCCGATTCTAAAATCTAGCGCTTTTGCAAAACCGCACGAAATGTATGCAACAACAATAGCATTATAAAACCTGATGTTCCGATTCTAAAATATAGCGTTTCAACCTCTTGCAAAATCGCACAAAATTAGTACAAGAAAAATACAATTATAAAATCGGACGTTCCGATTCTAAAATATAGCGCCTCCATATTTAGCAAAATATGCAAAATCGTACGAAATTGTTGCAAAACAAGCAGGATTATAAAACATGTAGCTCCGATTTTGAAATCTAGCGCATCCTGGCTTTGCAAAATAATACAAAGTCATTGCAAAAAGGCATGTAATTCTAATTGGTGTTGCTTCGGTTCTAAATTCTAAGGCTTCTTGGCTCTGCGCGTTCTCACGCGAATTTGCAAAACAAACAACATGGGATTTGCAATTTGAACCAAGATTGAACAATATAGGGTTCAGGTTTTTACATTTGGATTTGCATTTCTGGAATTCAATTATTATTGTAATATTCGAAATTCATATTATAGAATTCTAAAATGTATTTATCTATGCGTTATTTTTATATGTTATATATAATTGCATATAACTGCCAACAGGCTTTATATAATTATAGTATTCCTATAAATCATGGAATTCATGTAGAATTGTTCGATTGGCATTCCAAGATTTATTGATTTATTAATATGTGTTAGTATTTTGTATAATTTAATGTACTTTTCAATTGGCTTCCTAAATGTAAAGGAATATATAATTTCATCGTGTTTTCAAAATTTTCATTGATGCTTCACAAGCCCATAGCCATACAGTCATGCATGAAACCCAGTCAGTTTTCCAGTATGACATTCAGAAACATACATTACATCAAGACGTTATGCTTAATTACAAAATCGTATTCGAACAAAGGCATGGTATATCGATATGTTGTCATTACAAAACGCATGATGACTCACAAATGACACTGCGAACCAAATTGAGGGGTACATTCGCACGGAATATGTAATCCGCAAGGGTCTCATCACAGTAATGCAAAATATTACCAACATATACAACATGCAAACCTATAAGCAGTACACTTAGAATAATCGTCCGGAGGGCTTTCTATACCATACCTTGTTGAGCCATACGTTTTGCCTGGTGGTATTCATATTGGAGCCCGTTAACATGTACGCATATAATTTGGATTTGTGCAATACAATAGCTGGATGCATTTGTTCCACATAATTGGCTTTGAGAACCGACGAGCGCACAGAACGCAACACAAACAGACACAACATGTTGCGATGCAAGCTGGAATGTATTATCTCAGGTGATCAATTCTGAGTATAAATGATGAAGCCATAGCATGTTCATTTGGCACATGGGACGTTTCGGTGCTACTGGCAATGCAATATCATTTGGGCTTGGCACAGATTACAGTCCATGCTTGTTTGCATGTACGATGTTTATATGAATTTGTTTGATTCCATTACTTAGTTTATTTATTTGGAATCAATGTCATTCAGGCAGTTTTACATAGAAACTTTGTTGGTCTCATGTGTTTTACACATATTTTTGCGCTCGACGGTGGGCAGTTCATTCAGCCAAGGGACATTATCATTACAAATGGTGATAAGGCAAATTGCCTAAGATGCATGTTGGGTCTCCTCCTGATTATCTATCCCTCTCTCTCTCTCTCCATCTCTGTGCGTCTGCCCTTTTCACCCCTCACTTCGTATATATATATATATATCTCTCTCTCTCGCTCTCTTTTTCCGTTTCTCTCTCTCTATCTCTCTCTTTCTCGTTTCTTGCCGACGCCCTCTCGCTCTCTCGCTCTCTCGTTGCTCTCTGATTCTCTCTCTCTCTCTCTCTTTCTCTCCCTCGCTTGTCCTTCCTCTCTCTCTCTCTAGCTCTCAATCTTTTTCCCCGTTGGTTATAAATTATGCAATCGTAAGACCCCGCATTGGTTGGCACAGAATGCACATTAGCAGCACCGCCGCCAGTTAGCAATTTATCAGCACTACGGAATTAAATACGTTGCCGCGCTGAGGAGGCCGGTGTTACCATCAAAATGCAACATCAGATTGCAGTTGAACAATATAACTAAATGAAACGGATGCAAATGCAAAGGGATGAATTGCTACCAACTTGTACAAGCAATCTGTTCCATGTAAGCCCCCCAAATGCACCAATCGTAGTACAGAAGGGTTAGCTGAAGAGGATGTAACATATAAGTATGCACGGGAACCAATGAGGTTCCAACATGACAGTCAGACAGACGCATGATGTCAGGATTTTATGCTTACGTACAATTGCAAACATACACATTTGGTATGAAATAGCGACATGCTATTAATACAAAGCGTTTACATAATTACAAATGAGAATGCGAACGAAATGGGGATGCGCATTCGCATGGAACATGCGACCCGCAAGGGGGCTATATATTTCAACCACATGTTATGGAAACGATTCAATTGCACATCCCTACTGGCTGCTCACGTTGCAATGTACATCGGGGAATATTGCGGATCCCAATCAATATTATTAATATTGTGCACAAAGCAATAATACTGTCATTGATTTGAAGCTTACGGTCACACTACGATCAATTGTCGCATACAATTCCGCAGCGCCATTGATATTGCAATGGCATTTGGATTGGCCATTGTTTGTTTTACATCATTTGTACAAAAAAACATGCTCACTGAGTTATTGGAAATCATTGGTTATCGTTAATGATTAAATTTCATTTCAGAAATGCCTCCACGGAAATGTTTGTCCATTCGTCGTTGGCTTGGTGTATTTCCGTCTGTCTCCCTCTGCCTCTCTTTCTGTCTATCGCTCCCTCCGTCTCATTGTCTACCTCTCGCACTTGCTGTCACGCTCTCTCCTTATCTCTATGTATTCCTTTCCTCTCCCCACATCTGTGTCTCGTTCCCTCTCTGTCTCCCTCTCTCTTTCTCCCTCTCCTCTTCCGACCTCTGTCTCTGATTCCCTCTCCCTCTCTTTGTCGCTCTCTCTCTGTCTCTGCCTATCTCTCTCTCATTCTCTCATTCTCTCATTCTCTCTCTCTCCCTCTGCCTCTGTCTTTGTCTCTGTCTCTGTCAGATCTCTCTAGTTTTCTGTCGCTGTATCTCTCTGTCGCTCTGTCTCTTTGTCGTTCTGTCTCGCTTGACTTTCTCTCTGTCTCTGTCTCTGTCTTTCTCTCTCTCGATCGTTCTCTCTTATCTCTGTCTCTCTCTGTCTGTATCTCTCTTTGTCTCTCCCTCCTTCTCTCTCTCTATCTCACTCTCTCTCTCTCTCTTTCTTAGTTTTTCTCATTGTCTCAGTCTATCTCCATCCCTATCGGTATCTCTCTTGTTCCTCTCTCTTTCTCTCTCTCTCTCTCTCTCCTTCTGTCTCTGGCTCTGTCAGGTCTCTCTAGTTCCCTGTCGCTCTCTCTCTCTCTCTGTATGTATACATATATATATATATATGTTTTTTTGTATCTCTCTCTCTCTCTCTCTCGCTCTTTATCATTATTTGTTTCTCTCTCTCTCTTTTTCTCTCTTTATTTCTCTGTCTCTATCTCTCTTGCTCTGTTTTTCTAATTGTCTTAGTCTATCTCCATCCCTATCTGCATCTCGCTTGCTGCTCTCTCTTTATTTCTTCCGCTCTCTTTCCATACATCCTTGCATCTATCTAACTATCTTGTCTATCTCTCTCTCTCTCTCTCTCGCTTGCTCGCTCGCTCTCTCTCTCTCTCTGTCTCTATG
>Ga0099797_101732_pt1 | contig 10834 bp, 8 predicted proteins | sample Uncmet_Sort48C_1_FD_89871 | JGI IMG/M metagenome (GOLD analysis project Ga0099797, IMG submission 89871) | Marine eukaryotic communities from CALCOFI LINE 67, Pacific Ocean - C012_Sort48C_1 | ecosystem: Environmental > Aquatic > Marine > Oceanic | place: Pacific Ocean: Monterey Bay | collected... | reverse complement strand
TCTGCTATATTGATTTCATAATAAGAATTTGATAGATTGTTGGATAAATTATTTCTATTCATGATTAATTTCCCTCCAGCCCAATCTAAAAATAAAACAGGTTTCTCAACGTGCAGCAAAGAAAAAGAAGAAAAATACTACTCAAAGTGCAACAGGTACAACAGAAGACGTTGGTGACGTCCCAGAAGAATATTTAATCAAAAACGATGAAAACACAGTAGAGTTTGATTGGAAAGATATCCCTTTACAAGCTTGGGATATTATTCACGACGTTGCGAAAACAAGTATCTTCTTTACTTCGGGTGGAAGCAGCAGCAGCAGCAGCAGTAGTAGTAGTGTTGCAGCAGTAGATCCAGCGGTTGAGTATCAACGTTTAAGTGCCAAATTGAAAGTATCCCCACTCGGTATTGTTGTTGGAAATTGATAATTCATGATTGTTGGTTGGTGTTTAATGAGATTGAGTTGATAAATTTTTTTAGTGTTTGTCGTTGTCAGACAGATTCTAGTCTAGAGCCTATTGCGTTGCAGTATATAATTTGAAAATTCATCGGTTTAATATGTCAACAAAAAGTAATAGAATAAAACCAAATATCGATTCACAACTGAACAAACCCACTCAAATTTTTATAAACACAAACACAGGCATTGGTGCTTCAACTCTAACATCAGATGATTGGAGACAATATTTGGGGCAAGTGTCAAATTTTGACAATCCTTTTTGTCTACCGGAGAACACAGGTGGTGGTACTAGTAGTTCGAAAAAATCTGCAAAATCAAATGTCCGGTCCCAAGTCGAATCCAAAAGGAGAGCAGGGTTTATAAAAGATTTGGGGATTTTTAGTGAACGAATCTCCTACAATTGGGCTTTGAATTACCCGTTCATTTTGAATGGGATATTGGCAATTTACTTCCTCCAGAGTTTCAGCAATTTCGGACTGTTGTTTGCTGTGGGCGTGGGTCAATTAACATACGCGTGCCATATCGATAAAGTCGAAGCATTGAATGAGAAAGTTGGATTGAAAAGTGCAGGGTTGTGTATTTTGAATGGGTTATTGTGGGCTGTGTTGTTGTGGGATATGTTGTTTGGGAGTTGGCGCGGGTGGTCTTTGTTTGGGAGTATGGGATGGGTATTTGCAAATCTTTGTTTCTTTGATAATAGTAAGGGGAGTGAGGGTGGTAGTGATGTTAGTAAGAAGGGAGAAAAGGATTAGGATTTGTTTTTCAAACCTTATCCATTCAAGATTTGGTAGAGATTTGCAAGTTTGATGATTGCATCTTGATTCGTTTTTTGTTGATAGAGATGAATCAATCAATATTGTATGCATCTTCTGAAGATGTATGTGTCGGTTATCCGTTTGTAAGTAGATGTAGTGTTAAGAAGATTTCTGTTTCACAAAAATGAATCGTCGTGTTCCGCGAAGACACGAGGCAAAAAATGTGTGTGTCGAGTTATATGTGTGGATGTGTGTTGTCCGTTGGGCCCTGTTGAGATTGGTTCTTTAATTATTTTCTTGCATTAATTCTTAGTTTTTCGTCCCAAAAAAACAACGCAAGAAAGTTGCAAATTCTCTTTGTAACAAGAAAATCTACAGTTGTTGTAGTTGGTCATTTTATATTCGGATTTCAATCGATTTTCGAATCTCACATTCACACAATCATATTGAACCAAACAAACTCTTATTCGAATAAAACGAATAAAGCCAAACAAAACAAAAATGTCGTCGACCCGCACACCAATGGTTAAGGTGTTACTCTCCCCAATCACCATTCCCAAAATCACGATTTGCATGTTGGTCTACGCGGATATCATAACAAATCTCATCTCTCCACACGGCCCTGGTGCATTTGTTTCCGGAAACAGAATGGTCACCAATTGGTTATGGAGTAGTAATTTGGAAAAAGCCGATGTTGTGACACGTGTAGAAAGCGATGTGGTGGCCGGTGCAGAAATTCAACAAATGCAAGCGATGAAAGGGACCTCTGTTCCGTCGCGTGGATGTTTCCCATGGGCATATTTTACGATTGGCGGCGCAACGGTTGTACACGTTGTGGGTGTTGTCACAAATTGTTTATGTGATGCATGCATATTCAATCAAAAGTCCCGGTACAAGTGGTTACGTTTTCTGATTGAGAAAAAGTCAACGGATGGAGGTCGAGGATGTATAAATTGTATCGCAAAATATTTCCGAGACTACCACACGTTGTCATTCAAAATTGTCCGGTGGATTGAAGTAGTCCTGTGCGATATGTTATGCATTTACAGATGTCATGGATGGAAGGCCGATCCCTGTGTAGATTTAGGATGTAATTGTACATTTTTAGAGACGCAACCCTGGCAAGCTCTTGTTGCGTTAGCCTCGTACCAAGTTGTGGATGTTGGTTTTCGGTTGTTGGATCGGTTGCCGTCGGGATTCAAAGGACCATTTGTGCTTGGTTATGGAAGTTGTTTGATAAAGTTGCAGCCTTATGGCGATGATTTCGGAAAATCCGCAAAGCCGATATCGGTACCACTACAAACACAAATAGACCAAGAAGCAGAACCCAAATCCAGTTGGGTATCCGGTGACAGCAAATGTCAAGGGCAGGTGTGTGATTTGACGTGGGATCGCAATGGAAACAAGCTTGGAGAAAGCCAAACCGATGTTCGGGTGTGTAAGGGAAAACTGGTGGGCAGTGGTGAGTCCATTCCAGTTGCTGTGAAAACGACTGCAAATTTTCAAGGAGACATACCCGAGGTGATCATCGCAACCAAACTCGAGAAAAACTCTATGGAGCTGATGGAGTTCACGCTGCATCAGACTGATGGTAGCTTCGAACGAGCCATTCAGAAAGGGTATAAGTGGTCGTCTTTGGAGCCGTACCCTTGTTACGAATGCCACCCGCCATTTATGGACAAGTGTTGTAGTTTCGGCGCGAGTTATCTATTCACTTTGAAGATCATGTCATTCCAACTTGTTCTAGCAGTTGCGATGTTGGAGGAGATTGGGATTGTCCACAGGGATTTGAAAATGAGCAATATGTTGATACAGGATAACGGAAAAATAATCATCATTGACTTAGAAAGCGCTTGTATGACTCCATCTTCATATTCATCCACACTTGACGAACCGAAACCGACGGAAATCCAATCTTGCACAACGAGTTACCACGAAATGATGACGAAAACAGCGCATTCATTATACTTCGCGCCGCCGCCGGTATTTGCTGCGGGTCAAGTATCGAATACTTTGTTCGGGATACTAACCAGTGAAGAGATCGATGAAATTATTGGCTCTCCTGAAGAAAATTTATCCACGAGCAAGTATGATACTTGGGCCATCGGGATGATACTGAGCGCATTCACACACGGAAGATTGGGGTACAGTCAGCGTTTCCACACATTGGATGAGGCCGCGTCATCCATATTCAACGAGATTTTTGACAAAAAGAAAAAGGCGAACATATTGAATAAAGAGATGGAACAAAAACAGGTCGTGTCCGATGTGGGAGCGCCAAGTGAAAAAGCGGCGTCACAGCAAAAAATTTCCGCACCCGAAATAGCAGCGCCAGGGGAAGTACTTGTGGAGCACCAAGCAATTGCGAAACTTGCAAAAGAATTGTCAGTTACGAAATACGTGGCAACGTGGAAAGAAAACTTCGAGTATTTCCCCTTCATCGAGTTGGTTGCCGGCTACTGTGATGCTAGCAAGACATCTGCGGAAAAAACGCAAGAAGAAGCCAAGCTGGCTCCTGGCTCTTTCAGTGAAATGGATGCGTCCGATAACAAGGGATTACGTGAAAGTACGAAGGATAGTACTGAGTATACATCCGAGAGGGAGTATACTGGGTCAAGCGTTGCAGAATCGGTCGAGCCGGGAAAGGTGGCCAAATCCACTGGGGAAGAAACTTCTTCGCAGGTAGAAAATGCAGAAACGGCTAACGAGAAAAAACGACAACTAGAAGAACTACAAGCTAAGCAAATCAAGTTAGCCAACGAAATAAAATCCCTCCTCCATCCTGATAAAATACGAGAAAGCATCGAGAAATTCGGGGAAAAAAGGAAAGACGAGATCCAGGATTCACTGGCGAAAGAGGAGTTTGAGAAGTTTTGGAAGATGATTACAGGAGCACTAGAACCGGATCCGACAAAAAGATCGAAAGCAAAGGATATGTTGAAATCGGAATATTTTAACGGAATTGATGAAGAATTGGATCGAGCAGCGAAAGAGCTGGTGGACAGGAAGTTCCCAACGGAAGAACGAGAATGGATTGAGCATGTAAAGAAAGCAGCAAAGACTAGAGAAATTCCTTGGAAGAGTAGTGGTATAATTTTGAGTTTTGTGATTACCTTGGATTTCTACAATGGCAGTGAGTTTTGTCAATTTCAGAAATTTTCATCACGATTTTTATCTAGATATAAACGTCAGCATCGTTCGAAATTCATACTAGACATTCAAAACAACAACAGGTATTGATATTTCACGAGCAGAAGATGAGGCCGCTCCGGCCGTGGAGGCTGAGTGAAGTCCTACCAGTAAATACAGTTTGAAGATGGTGAATATAGTTTGATTTGATTTGATATTTTGTAAATAAGCTGAGGGGATTGGAGGAATGGGTTTTAGTTGAAGATTTTGATTTGAGAAGAGATTAGTAATTGTTGTTTTGAGGGGAATTGCAAAAAGTGAATGGATGAATTGGTGATAGGAAGGTATCATTTGAGGAATATGGTGGCAGTTGGGTAATGGTTGTTTATTTGAAATGGTATTATGTGATTTGTGATGGTTGAATCAATTTTGATTTTGGGGTGGTAGTTTGTCTCTAGGAACATTCAATTGAAGATTCATGTAATTGTTAATGTTTCCGTTTATGCACATTGCATGACTCGGATCATCTTGGATTGAAGTTATAAATTGGCAGTATCGATGTAGAATTTTGTAGGTTGATAATTTTTTCGATTTTTGGGGGGAGTCATTGTAATTTAGTTGATAAGTCAGTGGGTTTAAATTTCTGTGGGGATGACAGGATGTCAATATGATATCAAACATCTGATTCAATGATGCAATTTGATTGGAATGATGTATTTACAAAGGATACATGGCAAAGACAAAGTTGAACAGAAGTTTGGGATGGTGACGGTCTTGCGACGGAATGTGAATCTTGAAAGTTGGTTATTGGCGATCAGTGTGAATCGTTCCGATGGTATGTTTTATTCTCGGAACATGTGCACACTGCACAGGGGCATAGAGTGATCTTTGTCTTAGTCTATATGCAGTGAGGTTGTTTTGAGAATGTGTGAGTCCTTGGTGTGTCTGTTTTGTCAGTGAAGATTCCGTTTTGCAAATAAATTTGAATCGTCGTGGTTTCCTTCGTGTATTCCTGTCCCAAAAAAGCAAAGATAGAAGAGCAAGTTTTCTGTTCTTCTTTGGCAGTTTTACAGATTAAATCGATTCGAAAAAAGATTAGCATCTGCAAATCGAGGAGTTAAGTTGTTAGGAGATTAACGTCTTTGGCCTCTTAAAACACAGAAACATTCGTAACTGAGAAAATAAGAATTTCATATGCTAGCAATGTCAATCGCAGTTGGTCATTTGTTCTGGGTGATGTCGATCTTGGTCGTTGTCTCAGTGTGTCTGTTCATAGTGGATGTTGGGGCAACAAGGTTCGAACATGACAGGTTCGAATTCGTTAGCATGGTTGGAAAAAACGGACATATTGGAATCGACAGTTCTGGTAACGGAAATGTGACCACTACAAAGGAAGCTGATGGTAACGATGTTGATACAAGAACTATCGTTGATAGCGGCTCGAGTATCTACCAAAGTGGGAATGGGATGCAGTGGTTTGTCAATGGTTTGACCCTCGCTAGTGTGACACCTTGTGGAGCGTTGGTTCTGGCAAATTTTTTGGAGAGGTTTGAGTCGTTAAGCTGGATCAAAGGATGTGGTGAATGGCTTGTAGGATCTGAAAATTTCTCGCGCATTGTTCGTTATGTAATCTCGTCTATCGGTGATGTGACTGTACTAACACAATTTACGTGGGTTCCGTTGAGCAATCCGATTTGGAGACTTTGGATTCAGGGTGGTTCGTGTGTTTTGTGCAACGTTGTTCAAGCCATGGATCTTTTCAAATTTCACATGTTCGACTCGGCCGTTGATTGGTGTGGTGACAAAGTTTGGAAGTTCAGCAGATCGGTCACGATACACAAAGGGAGACCGAACCAAAATGGAGAGGGGGAATACAATTGGGTACAAGATGAGTGCGAAATTGCAGAAGTCACATGGAGTGAGAAAGAGGAAAACAAAGCAGGTATGGTACTTTTGCTGTTTTAGTAGTGAGTGTTTGGTTCCTGAGCTGGTTTTCTTGATGTTGCAGGCTTGCAGCACACAAATGATCAGTAGTCACACTGACACCAAATAATCGAGAAGTCTATATCGGAAGTGGATTCCCTCGGTAGAGGAATGAATAATGGTCAGCGTTGATAAAACACAAAAACAACAGGTCAAGCTAAAGGTCGTCTGGGGATCTACAAAGGAGAAGCACAGCTGCAGCAGTATGGTGCGTCATCGACAAACAGTGTATCGAAAAAGGTCGTCGTGAAAAGACCAGACGAAGACCCGCACAGAACTCCACCTGTGCAGAGAGCAATAATAAGGGACTTCCGACACGAATTTGCAGCCCTTCGTCATGTGCAGAAATGCAAAGGTAGCAAAGCTTTCTTCCCGTTTATCGACCTGGTGGCCAATCATGACGATCAGAATCCGCATTCGAAAGGAAGTCGCAATCACATAGTTACACAATATATTGAGAACTCTAAAGAGTTGTTCAAGTTGATAGTAGAAAATGTGGAAGCAGCAGAAGCGAACACAGGAACGACTAACTCAGAGCCTTCCAGGCTTAAACAAGTTAGCCGAGATTTTCAGTTTTCGTCCGGTCCTTGTATAAACAAGCTCTGCAGATACTTCTCATCGGGTGTAGTTCCTCTCCAAGGGCGAGGTTTACAAAGTCTATCATTGCAGCTGATGTTGGCAGTCAAGGCAATGGATGAGATGGGCATTTTTCACAAGGATCTGAAACCCGAGAACATACTCGTGAATACAAAAACCGGTGAGCTCACGATCATCGATTTCGGATCCGCTTGCTTACCCCTTGATGACGTTTCGGGTGTTGTCAACAACGACGCGAATTGTGGCAGGACAGATGTTTCCCAGGCATGGCTCGCAAAAACATGCCCGACAATTTCGGAAACTAACACACATCCTGCTGTCTTCGTAACGCAGCTTAATAGCGTCCTTACAGGCGTCACTTATGAGTATCTACCGCCGCCCTACCTGTGGCTTAGCGTAAGTAAAAATGCGCCGAACTTGTTCGATAATGAAGATAAGCAAAAACTTGCCGCAAATAATATTGCCAATCGAAAAGTTGACGTTTGGTCGGCCATGGCAATACTTGTAGCTTTGGCATATGGTCGAACACTTCCGCAACTGCTCTTTGGAGCTCCTGCATCCGCTGCTGCCGCTGACACGCCACCTGCTGCCGAGGGAACAACAACAGAAGCTGCTGCCGAGGGAACAACAACAGATGCCGAGCCAACAACATTCTTACAGCGCGAAATCACCAGATTCCTGCAGGAGGCGCGCAGGGCAGCAGCACCAGGTAGATACGCCGCGACGTTGGGCGAGAAGATAATAAACCAGGTCGAACGGGCAGGCGGGTTGTATGCGGAAGAAAAGCGAAAACTGTCTGGGAACGAAGAGCTCCTCAAAGAATTCGACAATTTCTGGACAATGATCAAGATGGGATTGCAAGTTGACCCACAGGAGCGCAAGACCGCAGAGGAGATTTTAAAGAGCTCGACATATCTAAGGGACGCAGCTAGAGAATTGGAAAAGCTGGAAGGCGAGAACAGACCTGCCTGGGTGGATGATGCTTTGGCCGAGTTCACAAGCGTTTATCCTGGATGGAAAGAAGAACGGCAAGGGGACATCGGTATTTTGAGTTTTTGGACACGATTAATTGAATGATTGGTTTGGTAATTGGTGAATTTGATCTATATTAAGCTGATGCACCGTTCAGCCGTTAGGTCAATACAACTTCTCAAACACTAAACAGGTAACTCGGGAGATGCGACTGTGGAAGTTGGGTCACAGTAATGTGATGTGTTTTGTAGTGGTCTGGTAATCGAGAATGTTTTGTTTAGGGATGAGTGGTGGAATTTGTGAATAGAGATTGGTGGTTGATTTGTGGACACGGTTGGATTTTGTTTTGTGGAGATCTGATTTTGAGGTTTTTGTAGTTTGTTTCGATTCGCGTGCATGATTCGGTTCATCTTGAATTATTAGTTATTGTTATGTTGTGGGTGATGGGGAGCATAGTTTATTCGATTGTAATCCAAAATGAATCCTGAGAGAATGGATTGCGAGATAGGATTGAGATGTGATTTCAGCAAAAAAGTCTTTGGTCCTCATTCGGGTGTTTTGGTTTGAAAAACCGGTGGTTTGCAGTACGTCGGATGTTGTGGGCAGGGTAATATGTCGTCAATCCAAGATCAGTCATGTGATCTATCATCGTGAATGGGTATCTTCGAATCGTCGTCTGATATCAAAATGATTCTCATATCAAATCAGTCTCGTAGCGCAAGTCGTCAATCTATCCAGTTAAAAGTCCATTCAAATTTATTGAAATGATTTTCTTTGTGAAAATTTTCCAATGACAATTCTGCAGAACCTAATGAATCTATTCCCAGAATTTCAATGTGTATAGATATCGGAACCAAATCCAGACAAGTGTTGTTTAATTTCAGTTTGTCTCTTGTTTGTGCGATTGACACATCCCAATGATAGTTGAGAATAAGAATCAAGTCTTTCTGATATGAATCAATATTCGATCTTTGTAGAGCAGCTACGGAAACTTTTTTTACTGCTAGCAAGAGATTGACTGTCACACATACATAGTGTAATAAATTCGGAGCGTTTAGAATTTTGACGCTGCAGATAGTTTCTAAAGTTTAGATTTGAATCTTGTTTGTTAATAGTCGAGAAACATCTCCGCAATCATGTCAGCATCAAGCGCCAATAACATAAGAGAACTCCAAAAAAACACTGACAATATTCGAAATGTGTGCATCATTGCACACGTTGATCATGGTAAAACCACATTATGTGACAATCTTATCGCATCAAATGGAATTATCAGTGCACGATCTGCAGGAAAGCTTCGATATTTGGATAGTCGTATTGTTTTTGATTAATTTTGTTGTAAATTTGGGAGTTTGCTAGTTTTGAGATATGATGTGACAAAAATTATTCCAATTTCACTATACGATGGTATCAGTGAATGATCACAAGCAATTTCGGTCTCACAGTCCTTCTATCGTATCTACATATTTTTTCCCAAAAATGAAATCATAGTTCAAATAATCACATTTTAAACAGGTGAAGATGAACAGGAAAAGATGATCACTATGAAATCATCTGCCATTTCACTTAGATGGAAAGATTCAGAAAAGAAGGAGGATTATTTAGTAAACTTGATCGATTCCCCCGGTCACGTCGATTTCACCTCCGAAGTTTCCACGGCTGCTCGTCTTGCCGACGCTGCTCTTGTTATCGTCGATGCCGTCGAAGGAATTAGTTCTCAAACGCGAGAAGTTCTTCGACAAGCTTGGCATGATGAACTCCGAACCATCTTGGTAATCAACAAAATCGATCGACTGTTCATAAATCTTCATCTCACACCGGACGAAGCATATCTCCACATCCACAGAGTGATTGAGCAAGCCAACGCCGCCGCGCAAGAATTGATCTGTGCAGAAGTGCACAAAAAAGCGTTTGAAAAAGGTGTCAACGCGAAAGATGGGGGGAAAGATAAGTATAGTTATATCATGTCACCTGAAAGGAAAGAAGAGGGCGAGGTACATGGAGAGGAAACAGCGGAAACACATGAACTTGAGTTTGATGATGAAAGGGAAAGTTTTTGGACATATAGACCGTCGAAAGGAAATGTATTTTTCTGTTCAGCTGTACATGGTTGGGGTTTCAGTATACAAAGTTTTTCGAAATTTGTTTCGAAAAAGATTGGTGCTAGTGAACAGGTATAGGTTGAAATTTTGGTTGATTCTCGAGTTCCGACAATTGTGATTCAATTTCATCAGCTATCGCATACTAGAGTGTATCCAATTATCGCATAGAGCCATATCACATTAAACAATCTTTTGCCGCCAAGAATTTGAAAAGCAAAGTCAATCAATGTAAAATATACCAACAAATGCATACTACCACAAAAAACTTACACAGGTCCTAAATCAAACCCTTTGGGGTGATTATTATTTCAACAAAAAAACCAAAAAAGTTACACGCATGGTTGGAAAAATGGCTGACGGTTCTGATGGAAAACGAAGTATGTTCAGTCAGTTTTGTCTCGATTCTGTCTGGCGTTTTTACGAAGCGACCGGAACCAATGATAACACCGCACAAGAAACCCAATTGTCTAAAAGTTCTCTCGATATGGAAATGATAAAAAAACTTGTTAAAAGCATACCGGAATTGCAGAAGGTAGATTTGGAAAAGCTGAAACCAGGTTGCATCAAAGAACTACTTGGGACATGGCTGCCGATAAGCGATTTGTTACTACGTCAATGCATCGAGCATTTACCAAGTCCAAAAGTTCTTGCACCAACCAAACTTCCAATATTGTTAGAGCAACCATGTCCGAAGTATGCTGAAGATGGAGGCGAGAAAGATAAAAACGCGCAAAACGCGAAAAATGTCCTCGAAGATCATGTAAAAAAAACACAAAGACAACGATGTGAAGCTGCTTCGACGAAAATCTCCAACTCGCTAATGAAATGCGACAACTC
>Ga0099797_101731_pt1 | contig 10834 bp, 11 predicted proteins | sample Uncmet_Sort48C_1_FD_89871 | JGI IMG/M metagenome (GOLD analysis project Ga0099797, IMG submission 89871) | Marine eukaryotic communities from CALCOFI LINE 67, Pacific Ocean - C012_Sort48C_1 | ecosystem: Environmental > Aquatic > Marine > Oceanic | place: Pacific Ocean: Monterey Bay | collected... | reverse complement strand
CACAAGAACATGTGTGCATTCCCTTTCATAATAATTTGAGTTCAAGGATTTTAGAAAGAGATAAATATGATGCTCAAAAGTGTAATCAGTAATTATTATTAAGTTTATTTCTATTTAGGCGAAAAATAAACTTATAAGAAAATATATTAACTATATATAATAATGGCAGCTTTTATTGTTCCAGCCGTAGGATTAGGATTTTTATGGATTGTTTCTAATCAAAAAAAAGAAGAAGGTTATACAAATATTCAAAAAGATAATTTGGCAAATTCTAATTTAATTCCCAAAAATTATAGTAAAAAATTTTATCCAACAAAATTAGAGAACCAGACAAGTCAAGAGAAACTCACAAACAATATTAGAAAATATGTAGGAGAAAAAGATTTAACTAAAAAATATTTTGATAAATCATTTCAACAAACCGAAAATGCAAAAAATTACAAAAATAGAGAGTTTACCTCTCTTACTGGTGAAAACGTAGACCATGCTAAATTTTCTCATAATAATATGGTTCCATGGTTTGGCTCTAGAGTAAGACAACCATTGCAAACAAATAAAGTATCAGAAAATATTTTAGATAGTTATACTGGCTCTGGGTCTCAACAATATAATAAAAAGGTTGTTGCTCCTATGTTTGAACCACAAAAAAATATGCATTTGACTAATGGTATGGCTAATCATAATGATTGGATGCAAAGTCGAATGAATGTATCTCAAAAAATATCGGGTGTCAAACCATTTGAAGACCAAAAAGTTGGACCAGGTTTAGACCGTGGATATAATACAGATTCTTATGGTGGATTTAATGCTGGTATGAGTGCTCGAGATAAATGGATGCCAAAAAATGTTGACGAATTAAGAGTTGCAACAAATAAAAAAGAATCTTTTAAAGGGCGCGTGTTGGGTGCAAAATCAAATGTTCAAAGTAGAGGTATTATGGGGTCCGTTGAAAAACGCCGTCCTGATACTCATTATGAAAATTGTCCAGATAGATGGTTTACAACAACTGGTATTGAAAAAGCAGCTACAAATAGGGCTGAAGAAGTTTTGAAATATGAAAACAGAGAAGATACATCTATGTCTTATTATGGTGCCGGAACTGACCCCAATAATAATAAAATTTATGCTAAACCTAATTATTTACCCGATAAACGTCATGACATACCTACAAATCCTATTGGTGTTGCCAAAAGAGCAAATGTTTGGGACTCCGATAAAAATGATTATGGGAGAGATGGTTTTGCCGCATTACCTAACTCCAGAACTTTAACCGGACAAACAAATACAATGGGTAATATTGGGAGAGGTGTTTGGGCATTAACTACGCCTATTTTAGATACTTTACGACCATCTAGAAAAACAAATGTTATTGGTAATATGCGTCCTATTGGTAATGCAAAGGGACATGAAGAACAAAAATTATACAATAGACATCAACAAGTTAAAAGCACTATTAAAGAACAATATGTTGAAAATAAATATATTCCTCTTGGTGGTCGCGAAAACTTAGGTTCTAATGGTGGTGGCTATGCTGTTGCAAATATTGATTTGAAAGGTCAGCAACGCACATCTACCCAATATAGTCATTTTGCAAATGCAAGTGGTTCATCTCAAAATGCAAAACCACAAAATTATGAAATGTTTGAAAATCAACGCGTGAATAATAAAGATTTGTTATCTGTAAATCGCACAAATCCTGGTAATATGAAACTTGTGAATAATAATCAAAATATATCTACTAGAAAGGACCCATTGATTTGTGGTAGAATATTTAATTCACCAAATATGCCAAGCGAAGCTCCTAGCCTAAACACTATGGGTCAACAGTCTTATAAAATCAATCGTGGACAATTTGTGAATTATGACAGAGCTGACCCAGCACTTGTTTCTTCATTAAAAAATAATCCTTTTGCAAAGTCTTTTAATTCTATTGCATAAACTATATAAATTATATAATTTAAGTTATATAATGTATCCTTGTAAATATTGTAATAATCAAGTATATCCATTAAATAGACATTTTTTTATTAAAAATTTAGAAGGTAAACGCATTTTTGTTAACGGTAATTTGTTTTGTAGTAAACAATGTTTTATTATGAAAAATGTGTTTACTTCTAGATATAAAGTTTTTGATTACAATGATATAGAAAATGAAAGAAGTAGTGTTTTCATTCCCGATAAATCTATAAAATATAATTTAAATGAAAAAAATGAATTAAATAATAAAAATAAATAAATGTAATGGAGGCATTATCAATACATAATAATTTAAAAGAAAAACTTAATAAGTTTATTGAATTAAATAAAATACCCCACATTATATTTTATGGTAATTCTGGCTCTGGAAAAAAATATATACTTAACTACTTTATTAATAGAATATATACTCCGGATGAAAGAAAACAATATACAATGTATGTAAATTGTGCACATGGTAAAGGTATACGATTTATACGAAATGAATTAAAATTTTTTGCAAAAACAAATCTAAAAAACAAGGATATATTTAAAAGTATTATTTTATTTAATGCGAATCATTTAACTATTGATGCACAGTCTGCCTTACGTAGATGTATTGAAGAATATAGTCATACAACCCGTTTTTTTATTGTATTAGACAATAAAGATAAATTATTACAACCCATATTATCGCGTTTTTGTATGATTTTTGTCCCAGAACCAAATATTAATAATAAAAAAGTAAATCTATTTGATATTAATGAAAATGTGGACTCTTTACGTTCATCCATTCAAACCACCCATTTTTCATATTTAAAAAAAAAATTAAAAAAAGCAACATTAAAAGATTTGTCCAAAACCGTTGAAAATTTATACGAAAAAGGTATAAATGCGTTAACTATATTAGATTATATTAATGAAACAATAGAAAATAGTGAAGAAAAGTATTTATATTTGATTTATTTTAATAAAATAAAGAAGGAATTTAGAAATGAAAAATTATTAATGTTTTATATTTGTTATTTTATGTTTTTGCGTAAAGACTTAGATTTAGAAAATATACTAACTATGTAAAATGGATGATTATAATACTGAATTATTAGCTGAAGCTAAAAATGAATACATGTCTAGATTGGTTACTATTTTATGCCCTCTTATTATTGAAGGTGTCAAATCTATTTTTAAAGAAGCCTTTAAACTTTGTATCGAAAATAACGAAAAAAATAAATATTTAATGACATTTCAAAACTTTCTATCACGTGTTATACGATGGAACACTACTATTATAAATGAAGAAACAGAAAGAATCATTAAAACAAGTGGATGCAATTATTTAGAGGATTTATTAACATGTGTTCACATTACACAACTTAAAATTCTAACTAGTATTAGAGTGTCTACTAAACAGAAAAAGATTGATATTGATATTCCCAAATTAAGTGATTTTATTCACAAAGTATACATTTTATTTTCTAGAAAATTATATACAAATATTTATTTGTTTGAAAAAGATATTGCACCTTTAACTCATCAGAAAAATATGAGAGAATGTGAAATTTTATGTAAAGAAGCTATTTTAGAATCTATTCGTGATAGTATGCCTATTGAGCAAATTTTACGTTCTTATATTGATGAAACAACTGACGAAGAGATTATTGAAGAAATTTCTAAGGTTGAAACTGATGAACAAGTTACAGAACCTGAAGCTAGTGAAGAAGAAAGTAAAAAGGAACAACTGGTTGAAAATGATAATGAAGAAGTGGTTGAAAAACCAGCAATGACTATCAATAAAAAACCAGAAGAAAAGATAGAAGAATCTGTAAGTGAAGAACCTGTTGCACCAGTGATATCTACACCAATGATTAAAAAAGAAGAAGAAGTTGTATCACCGAATATTAAACTTAATATTACAGATAAGGTATTAAGCAATGTAAAAGAAGAAGTTGCTAGTAAACCACCAACACCTAAGGCATCTGTTGATTTTAATGATGATGATGCTGTTATTAATTATGAAACAACAGAAACGCCTTTAACTATTAAAACTGAAGTAGTTAATTCGGTAAATGCACCAAAAACTCCTGAGCGATTGGAAAAAATAAGTTATGAAAGAAATGAACAACGTAAGTTGGAAGAAGCAGAAGAAGATGATGATTCGGATGAAGAAGATAGACTCAGAATCCACGATTCTACACCCATTAAATTGGATACTTTAGATATTCATAGTTTAGATAAATCATTAAAAATAGAATCGTCACCTTTATTGACTGATATTGAAGTATTAAACTAAATTTGCGTAAAAAATAATAAAATTATTTATTATTTTTAATTAAAATGAATAACTCTATCTTTTATATTGCTGGTGCAATTTCCACTGTATATTCTGTAATCAGATTTTTAGAAATGCGTTTTGTTATTAAAGAAAACAAACCATTAAAACATCTTTTACGTGACTCTCTAATTGTTTACTTTTCCAGTATTGCAGGTATTTATATATTACAACAAATACAACCCATTACAGAAAACCTGGACGAAAAGGTTGCGGCCTTTACTAACCCCCCCGATTTTTAACAATTTTTATTATTATTTCTAACTTTACGTGCTAAGTAGTTTGCATATGAATCGTGCTTTCTAATTTTTTCTCCTACAGCAGTTTTGTTTTCTGTTCCACAATTTTCATTAAATAAACCATATATTACATTGTTTTTATTTAAAAAAAGATTCATAGATGATGATTGAATTGATTTATTTGTTTTTACTTTTATTTTTGGTGGACAATTATTTGGGTCATGAACATTTTTTATTGGCATTTATATTATAATAATATAATATAAATTTTAATTAACGTTTGCGTCTTCTTTTTGTTCTCTTGGGGGATTTTCCCCCATACCCCCTTTTCGTTCTTCTTTTTTTTGTTCTCTTTTTCTTAAAAAGAGATTTTGTTCTAAATTTTCTTCGCGTCTTCTTTCTCTTTTTTCTTCCTCCTCCTCTCCTGCGTGTTCTGCGTCGTCTCCTAGGTGGTTTGGGTTTTGGCGTGAACGCATAGTCAGATGGCTTAATTAATCTTAATGGTGATTCTTCTTTTGAGGCAGCAGCTGATTCTTCTCTTCTTTCCGGTATATAATACATGTAAAAACCATCGGATGTTAAATCTTGTCTCACAGCTTGGTCTGCCATTTCTTCACTGCTTCTTCCTCTAGACATAATTCTTACATTTGGATTTGCTGTATATTTTCTCGCTTCTAAGAAGAATCTCATAATCGGTGTTATATTACTCTCTTCTGCTGCATCAATACTACTTTGGGCATTTTTCACAATGGTTTGTATTTGTCTAACTATTTCTATTCTATAGGGTAATGTAGCCCTTCTATCTTCGTTTTTTGTTAATTTTTCCAACTCTCTAGATAAAATACTTAATTCCTTTAATTCACCTCTTGTAATTACTGCTTTATATTCATCTTCACTTAAAATGGTTGACATTGCATCAAACCAATTTGATATTTCTTCTGTATCAATAAAATCTTCTGGCATATCATCTTCTACATCAGATGTAAATACGTAATTTGTAAAATTCTTTAACTTTCTATTTAAATCTGTATTTTCGACTAATTGTTCACCTACAGTATCATAAAATTTGTAACCGTATTTTTTGTAATAATAACCAACAACATAACCTAATCCTGAAAGCTTAAATCCTTGAATCAATCCCTTATCCAATAAAGGATTACCAATAGTTTTTAACATATAGTCCATAACTAAACCTGCTTTTCCTTTATTCGAACATAATCCATCTAAATATAAATATGTTCCTGTTGGTTCTTCTATAATTTTAATAGCGGCAAATGCTGAAAATGACATAGAACCATGTCTAGTTTTTAATGGTGATTCTACAATTAAAATAATATCTTCTTTATCCGTTCTTTCAACATCTAACCATGAACGTGTTAATACGCCATAGCATAATCCTAAAGAACCAGCTTTTTCTTCTGTAGCTTGTCTTATACGAGTTCCCTGACTTTTAAAACCCTTACTTTCCACAGGTAATATATCTTGTAAATGTCTCAAAATTCTTTCTTTTTGACTACCATCAAAACTTTCGGGATTAAGATACATTTTAATTTCATCTTTCGGTTTTGCACTAGTTGAACCTCTTTTTGATTCAGACATATATATTATAATAATATTAATATAATATTTATTGTGAAAAATCCTCAAACGCGTCAATATTTATAATTTTGGCTTTCTTATTCAACTTTCTTTTACTCGTTAAAAACTTCTGAAACAATGGATTTTCTAATTGCTTTTGAGGTGTATGTTTATGAACTAAACGAGTGATCATTTTGTATAATTTGAAATCAGGGTATCTTTCATCTCCATTTTTCTTATATAAAATATTTTTACCTTTATCATCCAATATCCAACTATATATCAATTTTGCTATAGAGTCTAAATCTTCTACATCATCTTCCTCATCAATAAAAAAGTCATATAAACTACAAGCTAATCTACATAAGTCGAAACTATAGTTGGGTTCAATCTTAGGTTTTTTATCATTATAGTAAATTCCAAAGTTGTATTGAGTGGCGGCGTCACCTTTTGGGTGGAAACTATCGGAGCAAATTTGAACTCCTTTAAATTTATATATTGAACGTCCAAAATCAATCAACTTAAATATTTTACCATACGTAGGGACCTTGTATATTTTTCCGTCGTATTTATAAATAATATGTTTTCTATCAGTTTTGTTATACATAATATTATTTGTATGTAAATCATTGTGTGTAAATTGGAAACATTTTTGATATGTAATAAGCATCATAATAATTTGCATCAATATTGATTTCCATTCATTATTTGAAATTTCATACTCTTCATCTTCTAATAAAGAATCTAATGTATTTTCTAACTTTTCCAAACAAATCACTTGAACAGGAAAATTAAAAATATCACACTCTAAATTATCTTCGCTACTATCACTTATTGAACTATATATTGATTCATCATCATCATCTTCATCCTCATCTTCATCTTCATCCTCATCTTCATCTTCATCATCCTCATCTTCATCTTCATCCCCATCTTCATCTTCATCTTCATCTTCATCTTCATCTTCATCTTCATCATCCTCATCTTCATCATCTTCCTCGTCAGATGTATTTGATGTTCTAGAAGAACACGTAGAACTAGTATTTGCGGTAGAATTTTTTAGTTTTAAATCACAAAAAACCAAATTATTTGATAAATCCAGTTCGGCATTTTTTATAATTTTGTTAGTCAACGGTTTACTTGAAAAAATATTTTCAAATACAGAATTGTCAAATGAATCTATATTTAAATTTATGTTGGAATCATCGATGGTAATTTTTTTCTTATTTTTTAAGCTAGCTTCATTTTCAAATAAATCTTCATCAATATGTTCCACCTTAAATAATATATTTTTGTTTTCGTTAAAAAATGGTGAATCATATAAATATTCAATATCATCATAAATATTGTAAAAAAAGTTTGCTTTAATACCTAAAAAAGAACCATAAAAATCTACAGCATTTATAAATTTATGTTTATTGAGTAAGCAACTTGTTAAATATGAAAAAAAACTGTCAATATAAGCAGAATTATTTACATCTAATAATTTGTCATTGCATATATTATTTTCATAATTGGGTAAAAGACTAATATCAATATTTTTATATTTACCTGTTAAATATTTAATAGGGTCCAATAGTGGTGAAAATTTAAAAAATACTTTGCTCTTTTCTAAAACTTTTTTTTGTAATTTACAAGCAAACACTTGTTCAGTTTCTTTTCCTGTGATTTCAATGATAGAATGGTCATGATTTAAGTTTATAGTGTTGTGATTGTTTTTTGTTAAATTAAAAAAGTTTTTATAAATGGGAATATAATTTTGAATATTTCTTAAATTTGTTAAATTTGATTTTTTAAATGAATCAAATAACTGAGAATTATCATTTTTTTTATAATGAAGCATTTAGAATTTTATAAAAAAATCAACTATTATTTTTAATTGATTTTTGCGTATTATTAATTATAAAAATTATATGTATTTTTATTAATGAATTTAGAATTAAAGAAATTTGATATGAAAAATATTTCTTTTAAGCCAGAAGAAAATCAAGGGCCTGTAATTGTTTTAATTGGAAGACGTGATACAGGTAAGAGTTTCTTGGTTCGTGATTTATTATATTATCATCAAGATATTCCTATAGGGACAGTAATATCTGGAACAGAGGCTGGAAATGGCTTTTATGGTTCAATGGTTCCTAAACTATTTATTCATGATGAATATAATTCAGCAATTATTGAAAATATTTTAAAAAGACAAAAAATAGTTATGAAACAAGTAAAAAAAGAAAAGGAGGCATATGGCCGTTCAAATATAGACCCAAGAGCATTTGTTATTTTAGATGATTGTCTTTATGATAATTCTTGGGCTAGAGAAAAATTAATGAGATTGCTTTTCATGAATGGTCGTCATTGGAAAATTATGCTTGTTATTACCATGCAATATCCTTTAGGAGTTCCGCCAAATCTAAGAACAAATATTGATTACACATTTGTTCTTCGTGAGCCTTATTTAACAAATAGAAAAAGGATTTATGAAAATTTTGCTGGTATGTTTCCAACGTTTGAGAGTTTTTGTCAAGTCATGGACCAGTGCACGGAAAACTATGAATGTTTGGTGATTTCAAATAATGCGAAATCAAATAAATTAGATGACCAAATTTTCTGGTATAAAGCTAGTGGTCATAATGATTTTAGATTAGGTTCTAAAGAGTTTTGGGATATATCAAAAGATTTGGGTTCAGATGATGAAGATGAATCATTTGATCCTAAAAAACAAGTAAAGGGTCCTCGTATTAATGTTAAAAAGAGTAAATGGTAATTAATGTATTACATCATTATTAGTAATATTGTTTAATTTAATACTATATATAAGAATTTCTTTTTTGTTGTGTTTTCCATAATAAAATTTATTAATTATATCTTGAATTCTTGTTCCGTAAAAACTAGATGTTACTTTTTTATTTAATTTTGAATTATACCATTCTACAATATAATGTAAATAAGGTGAATCTTTTTTTCCAAGTGAATTTTTCAAATTATGTATATGTTCATACATTTTTTCAAGAGCTTGTATTTTTGTTTCACCTTCTAATCCATGTAAAAAAAAGGATGTTTGGTGTATAGGGTTATACGTAACAATAATTAATTCATAACCTTTACCAGGATATTTATTATAAGTAAAATGTGCTGAACAATTATTATCAGATTTAATTAAATTTTGTATTGCATATTCACCTTGATATATAGAGTCAAAATTACAAATATTTTCGGTCATTTTATTATTAATAAAAAATTTGTTTATATAGTTTTAATATTTTATAAAAATTATATAATATGATAAAGATTGCTTATTGGATAGCAATAGGAGCTGCGTGTGTAATTTAATCTATTTATTTTTATTATACACAAAGAAATGTTATATGTTACTATGACGAAGATGTTATTAATATAAATAATACTTTACATGTTTAATTAGTATTATCATCATTAGTATTATCATCATTAGTATTATCATCATTAGTATTATCATCATTAGTATTATCATCATTAGTATTTTCTTCCTTACTCAAATTATTATAATATTCTTGCATTTTCTTTCTTGCAGTTCTTGGAGAATCTGAGTTTTTAGTTCTAATATTATCTCCCTTAAATAGTGTGTCTTCTACAACACTTTGATTAACTTCTTCTCCTAATTCCAATGACTTTTCAATAGTATTAATATTATTTGCTCCGACTAAATTACCTTTATTATTAATATTTTGTGTAAGTTTATTACCAGTTTCTTTAGCCATCTTAACATTTTCATTAATTGCGTTTTTCTTACTATCTAATACACGTTTGTCAAACTGACGTTTAGCATAATCATCATTATTATTCTTTTCTTTCATCAATTCGTTCAACTGCTCTTCTAAGTATTCAACACGTCCTGTTTTATATGCATCGGGTTCCCAAGGCATCCATACACCAACAGGACCAACATAAACATTGTGATATGGGTCAATCTCTCTTAACATTTTACATCTAAATTCTGCTTCTTCTTGTGAACCATACACACCACGAACTTTTAGTCCTCTTACACTAGTTTGAAAATTGTGCATGTTACTAAATTCTGCATCTAGTTCTTCTTCTTTTTGGTCAATAAAAGTTGCCCATTCATCTTCAATAGTTGTTTCAATTAATTTATTTTTTTCAGTTTTTACAAATTCTTCAAAATCTTTCATAATATTATCAAAATTCAAATTATTTTTATAAGCAATAAAATTTAAAAACTGAGTTGTCTTTTTAATACATTTAGTAAAATCCCATTGTTTTAGGAATCTTTCAAAGAAAAACATATTTTTTTGTTTTAAAATATTTTCAGGACTCACAAAACTAATGCATGCAAATTTTTGACCTGAAACCGGCTTATCTTCATCCAATAAATCAACATATTTAGTATTTTTACTTCCATCCGAGTTATATTGTTTTTCAAATCCACTCATTATAAATAATTTAAGAATTTTAATATTTAAGTTTTAATTATATTAATATATTTTTTTCTCAAATATATTTATAAAATGTTGGATGCATTGAACAATATTGTTAACCTTAGAGAATTATTGACTCGCGCCGTGAAATACGTTTTTGAAGGTATTATGGTTGCTATTGCAGCATATGCTATTCCTGCCAAGGCTTTAAAGCTTGATGAAGTTTGCCTTATCGCCCTTACCGCTGCTGCCACATTCAGCATCTTGGATTCATTCCTCCCAAGTATGGCTTCTTCAGCCCTCTCCGGTGCCGGTTTCGGTATTGG
>Ga0099797_101623_pt2 | contig 10838 bp, 14 predicted proteins | sample Uncmet_Sort48C_1_FD_89871 | JGI IMG/M metagenome (GOLD analysis project Ga0099797, IMG submission 89871) | Marine eukaryotic communities from CALCOFI LINE 67, Pacific Ocean - C012_Sort48C_1 | ecosystem: Environmental > Aquatic > Marine > Oceanic | place: Pacific Ocean: Monterey Bay | collected... | reverse complement strand
GATGTTCTTCAGTAAATTCTGCGGCAGTTTCAGCACCTTCAGGTCCGTCATCTCCTTCACGTGCGACGGGTACTCAGACACGTTACACCTAGATGCAATATCTGTTGCGAAAATCTTTGATTCTTTATAAACACCGATAGAGCTCGATGGTGTGGATTTTCGCGATTTCCGACAAGATGTGCACCTGTGAAATCGGTCGCGTCCTGTTTTTTTTACAAAGAAGTTAACACCATCTCTGTGGTGATGCCCTTCTCTTTCTCCGCTTTCGCTTTCAGGTATTGCACCTAGAGCCGTTAATCGATGAAGATTTTAAAACCCACCAAACCATCGCTTTGTTTCCGTCCTTGATGATCTGAACTTGAATTTCCTGCAGATACGCGGCCCACTGCAAGGTCCCACCGAAACCACCCTTCTTGTTCGGGGAGTCCTGAGAAAAAACAATTGGCACAAACTACTGAGTTCCAAACCACTCTACCGCTTTTTTTTCCTTCTTCTTGGCCGGGGCCTTTTTCCTCGCAAACAGGGTGCCTCCGGACATTAAAAGCGATTGAAAGTCCGAAAGTAAAGAAAAAAATTACGGAATATCCCCTTTTTCTTCTTGTCGGCATGCTTATCTTTCCCCTCCGCTTCCGCTTTCGCAGCGGCGGCTTCTTCCCTTTCGATGCCTGCGCGAATCAGTCGCTTCGTGCGCTCGCCACTGTCCTCCCCCGACGAGTTGTCGTGCTTTTCATGCGTCATTGCTGGGGGGCTGAAATGTTGGTCCCAAAGCAAGTACCAGGCTCTTCGTTGCCCCACACAGCGGCATCTTCGTCTTAATATTGCAGGGCCCGAAATCTACTGCCAAATTTCGTTGCGACTATCCATTTCCTCTGTCGGGGAAAATCTAGCGCGTCCCTCTTCGAATCGCGTCGAGAAAAATCTCTCATGCGCTGCTACTTAGGAAAACGGACTTCTTCTCTTAAAGCCCTGAACACATGCGGGATTAAATATCGCTTTTTTTGTACGCAGATTCTCCGAGTCAAGGGGATCGACCACTCAGCTAGCGTGGCTAAATGTTCCCTAGGACCCCCTGCCCCTTGATACGCTGTGAGCCCCAGCGAAGGAAGCAAAGACCGATTGGCCGGACCACCCTCACCCGCGCGCCAGGTGAGTGCCCTTTATCCAATTCGGCGGGTCGCTACTTCCCTCCCAATCAAGATGCTCCGGAGTGAGGTTTCTCCCCCCCTCCTCAGATACTCTGGTCTTGCACTCAAGAGGACCGACCATACTCATATACTCTATACTCAAGAGGATCAACTACACAGCGAGCAAACCCCCGCGAACGAGCCCTGCCCCCCGCTTCTCCTCTCGTGACGGAGAGACTGCGGAAGCATCGCCACTGCGCTGGCCGTCTACATGAGGACGAGAAGACTCCACCGAAATAGCAAGAATACCCCGTGGCGAAGTTTAATGATACGTCGACACAGGCCAGTGCCCACGCACTTCGCGAAAACAGTGCCCCGCAGAATTTTTCCCGACGCTGCAGGGGGTTCCCAGCTGAAATCCCCTCTGGCCGTGGAACATGTTCAGGCGGATGCCCACCCGGCTACCGCGAGTCTATGGCCTGTCCGAATATTCAGTGCCCAAAACCCAAACTCCAAAAAAAAACCCCTATCAGAGTTTGTATTACGCATTTCCAGAGCATGGAGAAAGTAGCAGATCAGGCATTTTTCACATGTTTGAAAACACACAAGAGACACAAAATATTCTGCCCTTCGAAAATCCCAGAGACACTCTCGCAACGCACTAGTTCACAGGTAGACAGCGAACACTAGACTTTCCAGGCTTTGCGCTGTCTTCATCTTTGCGCTACGCTACAAGTCTTCGTCGTCTTCATCATCGTCCTCAGAGCTCGACTTCGCAGCTGCTTTCAAGCTGCGTATCATCAGCGCTCGTTTGTGCATCTTCCTCGAGCAAATCTCCTCTTGCACGCAGAAGCCCTGCATCTCTTCGTTCAAGCCTTTTTCAAATACATACATACACCCGAAAATACATAAAAACCTAGGGCGTCCACGATGCTCTCGCCCGCTTCTTCGAGCAGCTCTTCGCAGTACGCTTTGGCCGTTGGGATGTGTATCGGCTCACTCTTCTCCAAGTAGCTATCCAAGCCATTAGCGAGGACGCCGTGACTGCACAATTGCTGGGTCAACACCTTGGGCACATCTGCTTCCTTGATGTGGTTTTTCTCCTTCCGCTTTGGCTGCCATATGTTCTTGGCAATCTCTTCAATCCGCAAGCACACTGCACATTTCAGCCCGTTGAACCGACTCTCGTCCTGCAAACCCTTGTTGCCACCATGGGCGAAAAGGGAGAAAAAAACCAGCCAAAGTCTTCCACGCATCTGATTCTACCCCATGCCCGCTACGAGAGGCCCGCATTCAAAAATCAAAGCCCATGCCCGCACCGAGACACGCACACAAGAGGACTGCCCCCTACGCCGACACTCGACTGCCCGCCCCATGTAACTCCACCGACCTGTCGCGAACTCACCTTTCGCGAACAGCCGCTACTTGAACCGAGAATGAAATTTCACTTATGTCAACTTTTTGTGGAACAAATCGGCAGCCTTGCCTTAGACTTTCGCCTCCGAGGCGGCCTCCGTATGTTTGGCCACCGGGTAACTGCCGGCCGTACTCAACGGCTGCCGCACGTTCTCTCCGTCCTCGTCGTCGTCAAACAGGTCCTTTTCCCCCCCAGGAAGTTTTTCCAAAAGTAGTTTTCCCCTAAATACTAAAGTACTTTTTCCTGCGAATAGGCGATGCCTAGACTGAGTAAGGCGACGAAGAAGACCATGTAGGACAGGTCCCAATAGAATCGACAGGCGTAGAAGAGGCCAAACAAGCCCCACGCGCCGTAGACGAGGGATTTCGCGAACGAATGGAACACCGCCTGGATCTTCGTGTATACGGCCTGCACCTTCTCGTGCTCGACCAGTTGGAACAACACCTGTCATATGAAGGGCCAATCCCCCAAATTAAAACCAGCAGCCCTGATACGCTCATCTCCCCAACGATGAGAAAGACGGTGGACAGGCCGCAGATCATGGCGAGCATCAGATTATGCTTCGACAGCACCAGGAATCCGAACAACGTCTTGCACACACCTTCGTAGTTGTAGATTATTGTGCTGGGCCTTACTGTTGATAAAAAAACCGTAGACGCATAAGATCGTCCCGCAGAGCCGCAGCCATAGATAGCCTGCAGGCCCGTACAACAGCTGTATTAAGTTTTTATTAGACTGAGAAAGTACTGATTTTCCTGAAACTGAAGACCTGCTTCATCCGGCCCCGATTCTCCTCATTGTCCGTGATGTCCTTCACGTACGCTTCCATTTTCTCTACATTATCCACTGGACCGCCCCCGCCCGTTCTGCCAAATTACGTCTGATCCCCGAAAAAAATCTCACCCTCGTGCCATCCCACATATGCAAACCACCTGAACTCAAAAAAGAAGCTCGAATTTCTACGACTTAAACTTCTCCGGCTCCTCGTACACGGTACTAGAGAAACGATTGCACAAGGCGTCGAACACAGCAGATACAGAGTTACATATGGCCAGACACGTTTTTTCAACAAAAATGTGTGAAGGACGCTACACAAACTACACTAAACCTTCAGAATCATTTCAAGGGTCGTCCTCACCACCTACGCCACTCCTTCCGACCCCTTGAAAAAGCTACTGTAGAAATCTCACAGATCCAGACCGACTCGCGCCCCTCTGTGCAAACCGCCCCAGCACATCTTTTTTAAAAAACAACTGAATTTTCGTGGTTTGGAAAAAATTGTTCGAGAAACCACGTCGTTGCCAACAGATCCATGAGGTCTCTACATTCGGACTACACAGACATGTCAAGTGCCTTTTTTAAGAAATGGCATTTGATGCAAGTGAAACAAAAAAAGCCACATTGTATCACTATTTCGTACCAAATCCGTCACTGAAAACTTCTGTCCTTCACAATCATGTCACCGGGCTTCGGAAAGCCTTTTTTGTCCATATTTTCTGCTAACACTTTTTGAAAAATTGTTTACACCTGTAACATTGCGCACTCCCCGGAAAACTTCAGTCTCAAGGATCAGATATCCACTTCTAGACCCTTTTCATTCGGAAAGGGTCGATCCTTTTCATTTGGCAACTTCAAGCAAATAATACCAGTTTTTTCTCCTCTCCTAAACTGCATGTGAATTAAATAATGAATCGAGAATCCGCTCCGTCTGTGATTTTCAGAAAGCACAATTGGAAAGCGCAATTGCGATTCGGAAGACGTAAAAATCTTGACGTACCTATACTTTTCAATGTACTTCGCCGCCTTTTGCCCAGTCAGTCTCCCCCTCCTCTGCCTTTTTATTGCAGCCGAATGCGACCATGGATCAATAAAAAATTAAAATACCTGAGCACTTATTCAAAGTAAAAGACCGCCGGCTCACCCACATCAATAGAGATCTAAAAATGTTCACATAGAGCGCCGAAAATTGTTCAGAATATACCATACCTTGATTGTGTGGAGCGACGCCTGACTCTCTTAGTTCTTCTCGTAGATATATCTTCTAAGCTGTGCATTTAAGCTGCTCATACAGAAAATAGTAGCTATACAAAAATGGACATTTTGTTTCCCATATATCAACAGTTCTGGCACAAATTCTCATCACACTCTCGAGAGTATGCGCCGATACAAATTTGCTCCTCATATCATATCCTTTAGACTCCTTTTTGCGGACATCTCAGATTTATTATACTGAGTACGCCCTATCTAGAATATTCGACACCTCATTTCTCACTATGATTCAGTTCAGAACGTGGAACTGGACATGTGATGGAAAATCCGCCTCATATTTATATCCTAGCAATAAAAGCGCAAAAAATCATTTATCTAGTAAAAAACGCCTGGTAAAAAGCGCAAAGAACTTTTGATACAAATTTAGCCTCTTTATGAACATCGATCGACACCCCATTTTGCCCTTCAGTGACTATGCCAACGTCAGAGACAGAAATGCGAGTCTTGTTTTGATGTTTTCAAGATATCTTACACGGGGGGGTGGGGGGAGTTCGAATCCTTTACAGTGGGTGGCCTCAGGGAAAGGGTCCGGGCTGAGACTTGCCCCTCACAGGATAAGGTCAGGGAACAGAGGATGCGTGCTCCTCTTTGATCCGTCGCCAGTCCTCTAAACACAGCAACAGACCATCGCTGACACCACCTCCATAGAGCATACTGTACAGCTTGACGTCTGGGGAACAACGCAAGACTAGGTAGAGCAGGTTACGTTTCTGAATGGTAACAACGCAAGAACTATGTAGAAACGCAAGACTAGGTTTCTGAATGATTACACCCACTTCGAAAAACCTGGATGTATTTCAGATTAGAAAAACTGCTTAGTCGTACGAAATTTATGAATACACTTATCGAATATGGAAGAGCAATTGCACCTCCCAGTTTGGTATTGTTTTCGATTTTTCTTCTTTTCCGCCGCTAAATCTGCCGGCGATCGCTAAATCTGCCGGCGATCCACTTCAAAAAAGTTTCGTCCTCTTCAAATGGTCGAAATGCATTAGGCGCCATACTCATCTGCACTTGCGCCAAAGGTCGGCTAAATGCAGCTCTGCAGAGTTCTGGCGCTTTTGGATACTCTTCCACCGACTTCGCAGCGTTGTCGGCTAAGTATCCCTGCCACTCCACCCATTCCATTCCATCCCATTTCTCTTCCCCATAAATTCCTTCAAGTTCATCCACGTTCTTGTTAAGTTCTACGTCTGGATATGCCGCATTTAGTGCTTCGAATACATTGAGGAGCCCCCCGGCTACCAAGTCCTCTTGCTGTGCTATTCGAGCTCCTAATTTTCTCCCTTGCTCCTCATCCTCCGGGATTTCCGTGTTCTTATACTTCATCAAGTCGGACGTGAACTTCTTGACCTTTTTGATTGGCATCTGTGAGTTAATTGCATCTCACCCGCGATGGAATGCTTTCAGTAGAGAACTATGAAACCTGCGCTACCGCCTCAACCGGCCCGGCCTCTATAATCTCTTTCACCAGACGCTGAATATCCGCCCCACTACCCGCCGACTCTGGGTTTTCCGGGAGCGCGGCGAGAGCCGTTACCGCCCACGCTGCTACATGCGTTAGAACCCGGGTTCCTGCTGGAATTTGCGTTACCGTCCGGGTTGCTACCACCTTATTCGCCCGGTCCATATAAGGAGACCGAGGAAAGAGTTTCCCGACTGTGAGTTCTTTGCCCAGTCCACCAGTAGGTCCCGCGGTAACCAAGCGATAGTTCAACTCATTTTTCAGTCTTTTGCCCATTTCTTTGAGGAGATTGTTATTGCCATCGAGCGTCTGTACGACGAGACTACCCACGGCGTCCTTAGCTTGGGCAAGTTCACCTTGCTTTGTCACTGCCTTCGCAGCGACACTCTCGTTGGTACTTTTCGACCTTGGGTCCATACGAAATTCCCTCGCTGCTAAGAGTCCCAGGATGTGATTCGCGTCAGTAGTCATATCATCGAGGGTAAAGGGCGCATCCCCGTTAAACAGAGCCGTTTCCTTTGGAGGATGAGCCGCGACCAACTGCGGGACGACGTCGGTTCCACCAAGCAACAAGAACATGCTTAAAAGCAAACCGTCCATGAAATTGCTAAAAGGAATCTTCATCCTCAAGGCAACCAACGCTTCGAAAAGCGACTTCCCACCTTTCAGAGCAATCAGATAAGGACCGATTTTGTTCAATCTTGCGTTGCTAGTTTTCTCAGTAAAATTCAGCTTGCCATCCGTCATGTGGAATCTCGATTTCCCACCATGCATCACCCCCAGCGGTGCCGACTCCACTACCCAATAAGTCGAAGGTTTTGGGGTACCACCGTCGACGGGAAAAAAACCACGCTCTGCCATTTCCCACGGAATGTCGTCGATTGCCATCTTATGAAAGACGTGCTTCATCACTACCATTTTCGTCACTGCAAGATCCCCGTCCATCCCTGTGTCGACACCCTCCCAGCCATTGAACCCGAACGCCTGTGCTGCTAAATTGTCCGGATCAAGGGCTTTATTCCTATCATTTTATAGGTATGTTCTGCCGAGAGCCAATGCGCTTCCCAGATTTGATGATTTTCTTAATATTTATTTCACCCGTCTAGCTCATGTATGCAAAGCAACAAATCATCCAACTCAGCGGCGCCGGCGTAGCCTCGTTCTCCGAACCAGGTATGCAAAGTCTCCCCGGGACCAGTAAGACCAGCAACACCTTCCGATCCCATCAAAATAGAGAGCACCTCGTATCTCTTGTTATCAAGGTCCTGAATGCCCGCTTCAGGTGAATCTTTGGTCGCTCCAGCATGCTTTTTCAATATTGAGTTCATACTGGTCTGCGTACTTTTTGAGTCGATTTATTATTTCCTACCGTGACTTTCCCCGCTGCTGCTTCGACTCGCATTGCGTGCTGCATTAGTGCTTTAAGCCGCTTTGTCTCACCTCCTCCGAGGAACTGTACTTCGAGGAACCCTGCCTGTTCTGGATTTTTCTCCTTTAGATCTTCGAGTGCTTTGAAGAGCTCTGCCGGTGCTTGCGCTTTTAGTGCTTTGTCGAACCGTTCCCGATATTCCCCTTTTAGTGTGTTGACTGCTTCTAGGACCTGTGCCCGCGTTTTTTCTCCGGAATTGGGATCGACTTCGAGTGCTTCGAGGATATCTGCCTGTGCTGGATATTCCACTTTTAGTACTTGGAGGCTTTCCAGGAACTCTTTCTGTCCTAGATCTTTCCATTGCTTTTGCGCAGCTTCTTCTCGGGTGGGTTGTAGTGCTTCGAGTGCTTTCAGGAGCTCTACATGTGCTAGAGAGTTCGCTTTTAGTGCTTCGAGTTCTTGGAGGAACTCTGCCGAAGGTGGATTTTCCGCTTTTAGTGCTTCGAGTGCTTCGAGGAGATTATGATGCAGCTCTTCTGCTACTTTCTCTGCCGTTGCTTCCTCTCCCTTGCCCTTTTTGATTAACATAGTTGAGTAAATTAAGCCCAGCCCAGACGCCTTCAGTAGAGAACCATGAAACCAGCAACTGAGGTCGCCATTACTACAGTTCTCACCCAATGGTTTAGACCTAAAATACTTTTCTTACCGCCACGCCCCCGGCCTGCATCTCTGGCTCAGGCTCCGCGTCTTTTGCTGCTGCCACAGGGCACACCGACTTCTTTGCTGCTGCCACAGGGCACACCGACTTCCAGATTCCACAGTCGTCACAATACAGGTTAAAGACTTCAAAGTCGTCCGTAAAGTGTCCAAAGGTAAAGGGCCCCTGCCACGTCTCTTTTGCCGCAGCAGCCTTTCCTGCCGCCGCAAGGAACCGGCGAGCACTCGTAGCGTAATCTCCACCCAATTCCAGGTCGAAATACCCCATGCCAAAGCCCATAAAGCCGCCCGCAAAAACCGTGGCACTCACAGCAACCGCAACCACGTTGCGAACGACTTTGCGCCCACTTGTAACCTTAGGTCCAGGGGACAGGCTTCCTCCAAGCTCCTCCAAGTCAAACGCCGCTCCGTCTTCCGTCTCAACTTTTCCAAAACGATGCATCTTCGCTGCAGAGAAAACTGATACAGCTGCTCTCAAAAAGTCGCTGGTATAGCTCAGTAGTTGTTTGTAAGAAAAAATCTTTTAAAGATGCTAAAAATAGCAATCGCTGTTTGAGAGAAAAATTATTTCGCTCTGTGATTGTAGTTTTTTTTTTGTTACAAAATAGGAAATTCTGAATGAATATAGCCGATGACGTCGATAATACCCAATGATACGTCGGTAATACCCCATGGCATCTCGACACCAGCCAGCAACTATCGATGCTTAAACTCTTCCCAAAAACATTCATGAAAAAGCCCGAAATTACTCGCTACCCAGTTCCAAACATTAGCCCAGAAAGAACATTGTCAAGACCCCTATTCGCCAAGAACACGCAACTTTCTCTGAAGCACAGCTTTTAGTTTCTGCTTGAACATAGACTCTTTTGACCTGAGAATGAAAAGTTGGAAAAAGTCACTTGAAGATTGAGTCGCTACAATTTCGCGTCTCCAAATCCCCGCTCGCCACTCGCCGCACCTGGTCAATATTTTTTTACACAAAACACCTCGCAAAGCAAAGCTGCTCTCACCGATGTCCGCACCCATGTGTATGATTCGGCCGCCTCGGATCACCAACACGCACTCGTAACCTCCCGAGTACTGCACCAGCGATTCGACCTAAGCAGTATGCGAGTTCGATCTCCCCCCCCAAGGTTTGGGCTTGTGAAAGAAGTACCTCCGCCGCCTCGCCAGGAGGGACTCTGAAAATCGCCATGTCTGCGACAGAATCAGAGCCCAGCCATCCTAGTTTCGAGTTCCCCAACGCCAGACCCCCGTGCCGAGTAATACCTCATAAACAGATTGACAGCTACTAGGCCAGCCCTAAAGTAATACCTAAAATCGCTTCCTCACTCGTGAGCCCCTGGATGACGCAGCTCATGGTGGCGCACTGCAACAAATCAAACACTGGACTCGAGCCCGGGTTCAGGTCCGTCGCTACCGCCATCTTCACGGAATGCTCCCGCAGCAAACTCACCGGCGGACTGATGTCTTTCAGATAAAACTGCGCCCCCGGTAGCATCGTCGCTACAACGTTGTTCTTCCCCATCGCTTCGGCGCCTTCGCGGTCCAGTCTCTCGAGGTGATCCGCCGACACCCCCTTCAAATCCGCCACGAGCTTCGCGCAGCCCGTGAACTCGATTTGCTCCGCATGCGCCTTCACCAGCAAGCCCTGCCTCTTCCCGGCGTCCAAGATACGCATGCCCTCCTCCAGCGTAAACGCGCCTTTGTCTACGAAAATGTCCATGTGCTCCGCCAGATTCACGCACGCAGGCAACTGCTCCGTTATCACCTGGTTCACGTACTTCTCCCGCGCGTCCCGGAACTCGCTAGGTATCGTGTGCGCCAGAAACGTCGGCACCACCCGCGGCAAACTTCGGACCCCCCGGTTGCTCTCTTCACGCAGCGTATCCTTTTCACGCGGGAAAAAACGAAATTCGAAAAAAGCCAAAGCCCGATAGCATGTACCACTACTTCCAGTATTTTCTTCTCCGCTTCCACTGAGAGGCCGTACCCCGATTTGATCTCACACGTCGTGCACCCGTTCCTCACGAACTGATTTATGCGCGCCCGTGCAGACGCGGTCAGCTCCTCCTTACTCGCGACCCGTGTAGCTGACACTGTGGACAAAATACCCCCGCCCCGCTGCAATATTTCCACGTACGGCACGCCGCGCAGACGCTCCGCAAACTCGGCCGAACGGCTTCCCGCAAACACTGAGTGCGTGTGGCAATCCACGAGGCCAGGCAGACCTACGTAGCCGCCTCTCAAAACCGACAGATCCAGCACCTTGTCCGCTGTATCAACCGGCGCTTCATCCGCGCGCCCGACGTATCGTATGATATTATCGGAGCTGAAAACCACGGATGCGTCGTAGATCTTGCCCAGCCCCTCGCGACCTGGATCGCATGTCACCAGACACGGGATGTGATGCACGCATATACTGCTCACCGCCATGTTAGGAAAAAAAGTGAAAAAAACCCCTTTGTATACGGCTCTCTGACTCCGACCAGACTGAAAATGGAAAAAGTTCACTGCGAATGTTTCAAAGAAGCATATGCTCTGCCAACAATCGATCGTATGCTACCGCAACAAACCAAAAAAAGACTACCGCAAAAACCAACAGCTCAACCACAGCTCAACAGATCGTGAAGTTCTTTCAAAACGCCCTGCGACCGGAACACCGAGAGTAAAAAGATTGCCCCACAAGTCGACTTT
>Ga0099797_101730_pt1 | contig 10841 bp, 5 predicted proteins | sample Uncmet_Sort48C_1_FD_89871 | JGI IMG/M metagenome (GOLD analysis project Ga0099797, IMG submission 89871) | Marine eukaryotic communities from CALCOFI LINE 67, Pacific Ocean - C012_Sort48C_1 | ecosystem: Environmental > Aquatic > Marine > Oceanic | place: Pacific Ocean: Monterey Bay | collected... | reverse complement strand
ACGTTAGTAATCTAAAAGCCTATAAGCTTGCAAGAGGTAAGAAGAAGTTGAAGAAGATAAGATATGTAAAGGATCGGTTTGTTGTTATATTTAAAGATGGGCACAAGATTGATGTACCAATTTATGAAATTACCCCGGAGACGGACCCAGAAACTTTAAAACGCATTAGAAAACTTGCTCGCCTTCCAAAACTTCATCAAGTTGACGGTATTGAATGTGATCATGTGTTCATTGATCTCGAAGAAGCAATCCGTTATAGGTTGCAGATGGTTCTAAATCATAAAGATCGAAAGAAATATTTCAAAAGTATGGGGGAAACGTTGGTTGTTTGTGTCACGGTAGATGCTGCTCCCCGGCATAAAAGAGGAGAAAACAAAAGTATGTTAAACATAACAATCAAAATAATTAATGAGGGTATTAAACATACTGTGCGAGATTTAATTCCAATTGGCATAGCCACATGTGGAGAGGGTGACATAAACGGCCGTAAATTTGGAAGGGTTATTGGAAAAACAATGGATGCTCTACGACAAAGAATCAAGTCACAACAAATTACTATTTGCGGGCAAACTTTCAAAAAGTTAGTACTAGTAAATAGCTGCGATCTAGCTGCGTCCGTCAAAGTTGATGGTTGGGGTAACTGTGCCAGTACGTGGCCTCTTGCTGCCTGCCAAGGCTTAAATGCAAAAACAGCGGGGCCATATTCAAAGGAATTTGGGCGGGGAAAGGTATCCCAGCCATTCTTTGATTGGTCTCCGAACAGAGATAAAAATGCAAAATGGTCCAAGGAGGGGGACAGACCAGTTGCTATAACTTCTCCAGAACAACGGGCTAAACTTTTTGAAGAAATCAAGCAATGTATTAAACGTGATTGTGATCTGAGTTATCCGTCAAATGAAGAAGAAGATAAGTCTGCATGGCTGAATGAAGCTAAAAAGCTTGCGCGAAAACAAGGCCATTCGCAGATCCATGAACCGTATTTCGGTATATACTTTGATCACACAGTATACTGTAGTCTACATATAAAGACTACGAAAGTGAAAGACATTTTAAATCTTGGAGCAACGATTCTTGAGTTTTATGATGCTAAATGTGGAAATGAAATCGTCACAGAGAAAAATAGATGTGCTACGGCTGGCCCAAGTCTATCATATTATTTTGAACAATTAGAAAAAAGAAAAGAGTATCGTTCACAGCTGATTGCGTATGCAGTCGATGCAAAAGCAACTATTTTAAGGAATGCAGTCAAAGCACGTTATCGAAACACTGATGCAATCGACAAATCAATGGGAAGGAATTATGAAAAATTAGGAGGTAAAGGAAAACCCCGCAGTGTACGGCTCATTGGAGAAATGGCAAATGTTGTGCTAGAAAAACCATGGGTTTTAGTTGATATAATGCATGAAGCGCTGAAGAAACAAAAAACAACGAAGGCTATAAAAGCTGAATTTGATGTTTGTGTAGCTGCAATAGCATCATTATTGTACCGTTTGAAAGATATTATTCTTGGGCTATCATGTTCATCATATGATAAGAACGATATTGAGAAAATGGGAAAGAATTACGAAGAAGCAGCCAAATCATACGAATATATACAGTCTTTCCTGCTTCGAAATGCATGTCGAGTTTATGATGTAGTGATATCGGTTTTATGCCCTCCGTTATTTGATCTCTGTAGTGATCTATGTGTAAGCCCTGGCATTTTGGGTTTACTTGAAGCATCTGAAAGCTTCCACAACCATGTTAAACAATTTCCGGCTATGCCATATACATTGGATTATGCAAAAAAGAGTGGACGGCATTCCTGGGCGTACCAAGTTATGGAAAAAGTGTTATTAGTTAATATATATCGAGAAATCTATGAAACACTGTTGTTTCTTCATTAACAACAACATCCCCCCTATAGTCTACTTTTTTCCGTTTAAATGATTTACTCGTTGTTTTTAGTGTTTCAACACTCAAAGAAACAGCAATTAAACGCCAAGGATCCTCGCCAAGTGCATTGGCAATTTCAGCAAAAGTGTACGTCCCGTTTGGCAAATGTTGCATTAAAATAACTGCGATTTTGGTAGGGTATCTCTGGGAACAACAGCAGCGGAACTTTGGGTTTGCACCGGGAGAGCCTGGTCCAGGAAGTGCTTTAACGACCTCAACCAAATCGTCGAATAGTACCTCCTTCAGGAGCCCTTGCTCACGTGAAATACCTCTTGTTTTGCACATTGTTTTCAACGAAGCGGTTGTAAGTTCTGTATGCATCATGCTCTGCTTTGCATGTAAATCTATCTGTTTTGTATTTTGATTCACTGCTTCAGCGATTTCACCGACTGTCTTTTGGAGGTCGGCGAGAAGGGTCGCGTTGGTAAGCATCAGTTTCTTTATCCGAACTTCCTCAACAGACCGGTCGCTATGCATAGCCTTAATTTCGTCTTCCAGGTTTGCAGCTCTAGATTTATGGATTTGTCTTTCGCTACGCATAGCCTTAATTTCGTCTTCCAGGTTTGCAGCTCTAGACCGGTCGCTATGCATAGCCTTAATTTCGTCTTCCAGGTTTGCAGCTCTAGATTTATGGATTTGTCTTTCATATTGACAATTCAATAAATCGTTCTTTGCGTCAAGCCATGCTTTTTCTTTTTGTTCAAGTTCATCAATCAAACCAATTTTTTCTTGTTTAATATTTTCTATGATTTGCTTAGCACAATCCAAGTTTGACTTTGCAATATTTCGTTCTTCCATTAGACTTATTTTCTCTTCATTTGAATTTCTCAAACTAAGTGCTAATTCTTGTAAATCGATGTTATTCATTTCAACAAAATGAGGATAGTTCTTTATAAGGTACCATGTATCCGCGTCTGGGTGACGCCCAGATATACAAAAGGTTCTGTTAGAGGCTTTGTGCCTAACGTACACCCATAAGCCATCTGGCTTCATGCGCTCGGCCCACAGCCATCCATCTGACTCTCTCGGTCGACCTTTCTGCACACGATAAGGAACAAAAGACTTGTCATCCAAAGACTTTGAACTGTGTGACATTACGAAATCTTGTCTAGAAAAGTCTATAGTAAAAATTGGAGTAAAAAGTGGTGCTATAAACATTATTTTTAATAAATCGTTCCCAATACAGTACTCCAACGGCATCCGTTGCAAATGTAGAACGTATACAATTTATTTATTATTATACATAGTATACCACTTATTTATTACATTTATTTCATACATAAAATGAGTAAAATAAATACTCCTTCCGGCCAATATGAGCCAGTCAAAACTACCATTTTCCATTTTTATATTTTGGAGAGAATATTTGGTGAAATATATAGGACAAAGAAATAGTTTCTTAACTACAATATGTGGTACTATAAACCAACGTAGGCTTCCGGTATGAGGAGGGCGTTTCACCTCAGATAGGGGAGCGGGGTACAGTTGAAATGTACCTGAGGATTAGTTTATGTGACAACAACAATATAAAAATAGATAGAAGACTAATAATAAAAAAATAATAATTTTTGTTGGTGTTTTTTTGTTGTGTTGGTTGGAACATTTTGAGTATATTTAATTAAGAGTCGACCAAACAATAAGATGCATAAATGCAGGGATTATAATTTTGTTTGGGTTCACTGAATAAATTGTTATTCTCGATCGATCCCTGCATTCTTGTCTTTCTTTTAGTCGAAGAATTTTTCTCTTATGCGATTATCTTTCTTAGGAGACCATTGGCTTTAGATATTTTCTCAGTGCTGCTGGGTATTAATTATTGCGATAACATACATATGGCTGCGTATTCGTGCCAATTCCTGGATGGCCCGATCGGGCTTACTTTGGTGGATCAACTAGCGCATGATGGCGTGGGTCCCGTTGTTGTTGTTGAAGAAGTTGTTCCTGGCAGTCAAGCAAGTCGTGTGACACAATTGGAAGTCGGGCATAGGCTAATGTAAGTTCCCGTCCCCTCGTCTTCCCCCTCTTACTTGAGAAGAAACAATTTTGTCTAACCACCTTTGCTAACCCAGACAAATAAACACTGTGTCAGTTGATAATTGGACGTCCAGGGAAGTCCTTCGTCATGTTTCAAAACTGTCTCGTCCTATAATTTTTGTATTTGATAGAGTTTCTGAGCAGGATATTGAGGATCTTCCCGTCCCTGAAGAGTTTTTGACAGGGCAGTCCAACCGCAGTAGCCCTAACAAGACAGACCGTGTTGAGGATGCAACTGCAGTACTAGAGCTTGAAATTGAAAGGGTGATGTCGATGCTGCCGCTGCCATCAGAACCCCCACGACCACCACCTCCCCCACCTAAAGAAGCTAGGCTTTCTCTGCGCCGCAAGAGCATCCTGACATTAGCAGACAATATCGATGAAGCACACGTTCAAACATTATGCTACAAAGACTTGCAAAAGATGGATGCAAACGATTACGACTCTTTGCTGAAAATCATCCACGTCCTGGGCCATGTCGACAATCATGGAAGAATCCTAGACCCACGGTTCATTAATTGGAGGAAAATCCAAAATGAGGTAAAAAGGAACATGGACTTGGGTAGATTCCGGGGTGCGCCAGTTCCCACTCGCGTATCTAGATCACAAGCAAAAACTAAAAATGCAGGCCCAACAACCCCGTTTATGCTAGAACGAAGACGGAGTTTAATTGCTGATCAAATCGCAATCAAAACAAAGAATTGAGAAAGGTGGGGAAAGTTTTAAAAAAATAAGTTTATTCTTGAAAGCTTACGAGAGAATAAATTAATTAAATGTCGGTATATGATAATTAAGGGGTATAAATTTATCTTCGGTTCGAAAAGCACACAGCCGCATGTTCCAATGAAGCATTTAAAAACTGGGAGGCGGCTTGTTCTGGGCTAGCAAGGGAGTGGATCGCGCCTTCGATCATGCATAAAGATGAACCAGGTACAGTTTCTTTGAATCGAAGTCCTAATTTGGGATAGACAAATTCTGGGACATATTCATCAGACAAGGATATTACAAAGAGAGTTGGGAAGTCAAACATATGTCCAATCCGAGAACATAACTCTTCATCCGTAAAGTCAGAGCTAAACATGTCATCTAAACCATTCTTTTCAAACAGATCAATTGCCCTAGCAGCAGATAGTGGTGCAATACCATATAGGCTATGTACAATTGTTTGACCTTCCCCGTTAGATATAAGCTTTTTGGAAACTTCCAAAATATCTTTGATTGTTTGGGGGGGTTGTTCTATTGCAAAAGCCTCTCGGTCTGATACGGGAGCTTGTAGGATGGCGCCGCATACCATGTTTTTCCATGTATCGGGGGCGTGCTTACAGAAGTAAACGGATATGTTGCACCCAGTGGAGTGGCCCATAAGGATAACTTTACTGTTGTTTTCTGAGCGTTTGTTAATCCACTTGAAAAGATTAATCAAGTCGTCCATATCTCTGATCAAAGTGCCGGTGCCAAATTGACAGTAGGAACTTCGCAAGATTGGCTGAAGCAGTGCATAACCTGATTCTGCACACAAACTAGATAATTTAGGAACATATGAGCATGCCATCAAACCATCCGTTAGCCCACCCAACATGACTATAACATTCCCAGCACCAATCAGCCCAGACTCGAAGACCTGCAAAGAACATGGAGAGTTTGTATATTCAACAAGTCTCCCATTTGCAATTATGCTCATGACCAATGATATAAACAAACGCTAATTTTTTCGTAGCGGGTGATATAAGAGTGAAACATAGATCCAAAAAGTTGACAAAAACGTTTAGATTGCACGCCTTCCCTTTTCATTAATCGAACGTAATGAATAATTAGTTTTATTTATTTAAATGACTGAATGTGAATAAATAATTGAAATTGATTTTACACGGCGGCGGTGTAGTACACGACGGACGGGTGTTGTTGTTGTTGTGAGATGTGAGATGATACTTGAGAAGAAGGGTTTTTTTGTTGAGATGATTTTTTATTATATAAATAATAGTAGTCTAATATTTATAATACCATGGTAGTACTGTACTGACTGTCTCTTTAAAGTTATATTAAAAAATTAAAAAAACTTGTTTTCTTCTTACTACAATTGTGTATATTAATAGTGTTCGTAGAGTATTTTACAAATATGTAAATAAGCCTATATTAAATAGGAAAATCTGTTCGAAAATAAAATCTCAACAAAATAACAGGCAATAGCAAACAAAATAAGAAGAAAAAAAAGAAGAAATATATTTTTTTTTAGTAGGTTTTTTTTCTTCTTCCGCCGCCGCGCGGCGACGTATTATTTTTAAATGACTTCTTCGTAATAGTAAGTAAGAGTAACCCCAATTTACATTATGTATGACTACAGAGTTAAGTTCAAAAGATAGCAACTGTTTTCAACCAATGTGTACTTCTAATGCATGACTATTTCCCCTTTAGTCGAACAAAATCTGAAATGGTTTCTTTGTAGGCACGAGAAAAAAGCGTACATATGAGCGACTTGAAAACATCGGGGGGAAGGGCGTACGGCGCTGTGCAATCTTGGAAGGACGTCGCCAACGCTGGTGGCAAAAGGATCAATGGTGGTGCTCGCTTGTCGGATATACTGCCTCCAGAGTATTCACTGTTGTTTTCTGAACACCCCAAAAAGGAAGAGCCAAACAAGAGTAGAAAGGCTTCAGAAATTGAAAAGGCGCGCCCGTCCAAAGTTGTTGAAAAGAGCAGTGGCGCAAGAGATGCTCCCAAGAAACTTCTGAAAAGGAAACTGGATGACACTCTTTCACCCACTTCCTACCGATTATACTTTACTTTCGAGTCTGAGATGCTAAGAAAATACGGAGATAAGGGAGCTTGGGGAACCAGGACGATGCAAATGTGCTGGATGAGAGCAAATACATTAATTAAACCAAGCGAACTAAAAGGTCTAAAACGTACTAAACAAACCTTTCAAACCGTAGAGTTTTGTGATTTTCAACCGCTTGGAAATTTGATAGAGAAAACATCAACACACCTGCAAGAAGGGTCTGTTGCGAGTAGCAGCACGGTGAGACGCAACACTCCTAGCAGTGGGTCCTTCAATAAGGAGTCTCGATCAACAGAACGACAAAACTGCACGAATTGCGTGGTAGAGGCGTTTAACAAAGGTTGTAAGTATGGGGCGAGTTCATTTTTCTATCTTGACAATTCAACTGTATCTGCTCTAAAGAGCTGGAAACTCCCAGACTGGCAAGTGGTATTCAGTGAAGGTCTTAAAGATCTATCCCTGTTCCAAAGGGCTCAACTCTTAGATACTGTGTCTTCAAAAGAAATCGCAGAATGTCTATTACGAAGTATCCCGGAAGACAGTGACTCCGAAAAAATGTCATTTTCCAGCCTTAGATTGACCCAGGGCACTTTGAAGAAATGGAAACGGTTGGTTTTGCAGGCTGGAAGGCATTATTTCGTTCACTACACTACCGAAATGTCCCAGTGCAAAGGTGGTTGTACTAGAGAAAAACTGGTCAAATCTTTCCGTGGACTGGTTGATGGTTTAGGGCTAAGTGGTCGCCGTGGACCGTGTGAACGACAAATCGAGTTGTCGCTGAATTGGCTCTTTCTTAAACTCATAGACGATTTTACGCGGAAGTAAGTGACAGAGCGCGGTGATGAAGCTGTTTCTGTAAGATGATCAATTTTTAAAACAAAATAAGTGATGGCTGTTATTTACGAAGTGGTATTTAAAATGTATCATACTACCAGGTATATTACACTCTCCTCCTTTCTCTTACGTAGTCTAATAATATTCTTAATAGATACCTGGTATGATAATAGTAATATTATAATTGATGTAGTAGCAGTAGTAGTCTAAAGCAATTTCATCAATAAAAATATCCAAATAAGATGGAGGGTTTCTTTTTTTTTACTTTGTGGGGGTGGAGGGTTTATACATACATATACACAGCATTGACATATTGTTATATTTGTATAGGAAATAATACACATAAGTATACAATAATGTTGTACTGATTTCACAATACTTATCATATATAACCACGCGAAGAACATCTTCTGTTCAAATTTTCGTATCTGTATTATTATTATCTCATAAAATATATGATAATATATGTAACAGAAAAAATGTATTAATAGCGACGTTATTTTTATAAATAGAAGAGAACTTTTAAATACGGTAGGAGAGGAGGTTTATCAAATTCTCCTCCACGCTGTATCTCCTGTCTCATATTTAAAATTATTAATACAGTATAGGAGAACAATTTTTACCATTGCTTTTGTTCTAGAGCTTACAGCCATATACCTTGGTATATGTACATAGAGGTGGATTATTAATAAAAGATCAAGTTTGGTACGTATTTCATAGTATTGGTATATTTATTATTTTTAATTATAGTATAGTATTTATTATTATTCGGCTGTTTGACCTCTCTCCTCTTTGTTCTTCGTTCTGAATAATATAATAATGATAAATAAATTCCATTATAATTTGGCATTTGTATAGACTACCTCCATTCACTTCATTAAAGAGAAAAAGAAAAACATCAAGATAGTGAAGGAAAAGGTGTAAAATGTAAACACGTTAAAGTTTTTGAATTTGTTTTTGTGTCATATATATATACTTCGCATAGCCATGATGAAACGAATTGTATTTGCACGTTTGCTTCTTTTGGTAATCCTTGGGAGTGCCTCCGGGCGCTCGCACTGTCAGCTAAACTCAACAAAAGAGTGTTGGGGGCACAAAAAGATGTTTGCAACCACCACAGGAACGGCCAATCCCTTTGGTAGTATTGATGTAGGAGGTCAAGGTTCGAGAAGTCTTCCCACCTTTGCCGATCTTGATGGCGACGCCGATATGGATTTGCTAGTCGGTGAAGTAAACGGAAAACTCTTTTACTTCGAAAATAATGGGTCAGCTACCAGCCCCAGTTTTACAACGCGAACCGGAACGAGCAACCCCTTCAATGGGATTGATGTTGGTGACAACAGTGCCCCCACCTTTGCCGATCTTGATGGCGACGCCGACATGGATTTGCTGGTCGGTAAAGTAAACGGAAAACTCTTTTACTTCGAAAATAATGGGTCAACTACCAGTCCCAGTTTTACAGCACGAACCGGAACGGACAACCCCTTCAATGGGATTGATGTTGGTGACAACAGTGCCCCCATCTTTGCCGATCTTGATGGCGACGCCGACATGGATTTGCTGGTTGGTGAGGTAAACGGAAAACTCTTTTACTTCGAAAATAATGGGTCAGCTACCAGTCCCAGTTTTACAGCGCGAACCGGAACGGCCAATCCGTTTGCTGGCGTTGATGTTGGTCGGGGCAGTACCCCCACCTTTTCTGATGTGGATAATGACCTGGATTTTGATTTAGTGCTCGGTGAACTTTTTGGGATTCTCTTTTATTTCGAAAATACTGGGTCAACTGTCAGCCCCATTTTTACAGCACGAACCGGAACGGCCAATCCCTTCGACGGGATTGATATTGGTTCTTATAGTGCCCCCACTTTTAGAGGTACAGATTTGGTGCTAGGCGAAACCGGGGGAAATCTAAATTATTTCAAAAATACTGGGTCTACCAGTCCCAGTTTTACAGCGCGAGAAAGAGCAGCCAATCCCTTTGATGGGATCCTTGTTGTTAAGGGCAATGCTCCTACCTTTGCCGATGTAGATGGCGATGGCGACATAGATTTGCTCGTCGGCGAATTTATCTCAGTCAGTGAATTGGACGGAACTCTCAATTACTTCGAAAATATTGGGTCGACTACCAATCCCAGTTTTACAGCACGTAACGGAACGGCCGATCCCTTCGACGGAATTGATGTTAGTATGATCATGGACAATACCCCCACCTTTACCGATGTAGACGGGGACGGGTTAGTAGACTTGATCGTCGGTACAAGGGGTGGACATCTCTTTTACTTCGAAAATACTGGGTCGCCTACCAGTCCCAGTTTTGCAGCAAGAACAGGGACGGACAACCCCTTCGACGGGATTGATGTCGGTAAATACAGTGCGCCTACCTTTGCCGACCTTGGCAATAATGGGTTAGTAGACTTGCTCGTCGGTGAAGAAAACGGAAAACTCTTTTATTTCGAAAATACTGGGTCAGTTACCAGTCCTAGTTTTACAGCGCGAACCGGAACGGTCAATCCCTTCGACGGAATTGATGTTGGTCAGCGCAGTGCTCCCACCTTTATCGATGTAGACGGGGACGGGTTAGTAGACTTGCTCGCCGGTGAATCCCAAGGAAATCTCTTGTATTTCGAAAATACTGGGTCACTTGCCAGTCCCGATTTTACAGCGCGAACAGGAACGGACAATCCTTTTGATGGGATTAGTTTTGGCACGGGGTATACTTTACCCAAGCCGACCTTTGCCGATATGGACGGCGATGGCGATAAAGATTTGGTGGTGGGTGACAACGACGGAAAACTCTCTTACTTCACCAAAAACATTTGTACCCAAATTTCCCATTGCTCCGGCTTCAGTCCATGCTCTATTCAATTCCAATTTTACCCTACTTGTGCATGTGCGGGGACGTCTCATGGTGGTAGTCAGTGCCAATCGTGTCTTGCTGGTAGTTACCAGAAACCATATGTCTACGCTCCTGTTTCAGAAGAAGTGCATGTTGCCTCCTGCGAATCGTGTCCAATTGGACGCTGGAATCCAGATCCCGAGCCCCTAGTATATCGTCAGAACCCACTCGCAGTCTGTCGCAAGTGCACTGCCGGAAAGTTTGGAACGGAAAAAGCGTCCAGTGCAGAGAGCAGTGGGTGCGAGGCATGCCCCCCTGGTCGGTTTTCTAGTTTGAATGGAACCGCTCGGTTCGAGAGTTGCAAGCCATGTCCGGCCGGGTTTGTTACCGATGTGTTTCAGTCGCAAGCATGTAAATCCTGCCCAG
>Ga0099797_101729_pt1 | contig 10842 bp, 9 predicted proteins | sample Uncmet_Sort48C_1_FD_89871 | JGI IMG/M metagenome (GOLD analysis project Ga0099797, IMG submission 89871) | Marine eukaryotic communities from CALCOFI LINE 67, Pacific Ocean - C012_Sort48C_1 | ecosystem: Environmental > Aquatic > Marine > Oceanic | place: Pacific Ocean: Monterey Bay | collected... | reverse complement strand
TACGCCTTCGCTGTTGGCGGATTCCCAAGTCTGCCGCCCTGACACTGGTGGCACAACCGAAAACGATGAGCCCAAAAAGATTACCCAGACGACAAAGGAGCTCAACCGTGAAAAACAAGCGGCCTTAGCTCGCGATAAACGGCAGAAGTACAAAGAAGAAGAGCGCCTTGCAGAGGCCCTGCGCCGCCATATGAAAACTGACGCCAGCTTGAAACAAAAAGCCGATGCAGCCAAAGCACAAGGCACTCAAGCTTTCAAGAAATTCAGGCGTGAATGGAATGAGGCAAGAGAGTTAGACAAAATGGAGCGCTCGAAAACTACTTCTAAATTATTGGACCACACCGAGGCAGAGAACGGAGACTTTTTGTCTTTCGAGCAGCTCGTTGCCTTGCGAACAACCAAGCAAGGCCAAGACGCTTTAACGGATCCAATTGCGATCGAGAAAGCCAACAGCACAATTGAGCATTGCAAACTAAATGACCCAGAGATGACAGGTAAGTGGATCCGCAAAGACCCACAAGACGGAACTTTGCTGTACCGCAAGCTCAAGTTCGCAACGGGGAGAGTCACAACCAAGCGCAATGAGCTCAGCACAAAACACTTCAGCGGGCCTTGCAATGCCGACGACGGGAAACCCATCGCCCCTGTCCGAGTCCGCATGACCCCGAAGTCGAAAAAAAAGAAGCAGAAGGGTAAAGCTGGCCAGGGTGCCGGAGCCGGAGATGAGGAGAGCACGACCGCCTTCAAGAACTGTAAGAAGGAGATGAATGCTTACCAAGACCAACGGATGAAGGCTGACACTTGTCTGGACCTCATCTCGAACTCCAAGGCATGGGCCTGGGCAGCCGAGGAAAAACGGAATGAGGAGATCCAGAAGCAAGTGGCAGAAACCAAAAGCCTTGTGAATGAGCTGGCTGCCGAGGTTTCCGAAGCGAAATCGTTCAAGGAAGTGCTCAAGGCAGCAAATAAACGCTGTGGCATTGCGGCTTCTAGCCTTGTCATGGAGTTGGAAAAGCTCACCACAACAATGCAGCCGAGTGTCCTAAAATTGAAAAATCTGGTAATCAAAATGCATCAAAGGAATGCAATCGAGAACCCTTCTGAGGTGAAAGAAAAAGAGAAGCGGGCTTCTACTGGGGCAAAGGCCGCGAAAAAGCAAAAACGCTAAGTGGTGGCACTTCATGGGCTGAGCGCTTTCGCTTTGCCCATTTCTACCGTTAAGTTGGATGCAACTTAACAGGGGTTACTTTTGTTGGGGTGGTAGCTGCCTAGAGATATCAGCGCCACAAATACGGTCTCCTCTTGGTATGAGAAAACAGAAAAGCAACATGCATGCTCGCACAGAACCCTAGCAACAAATAGTTTTGCACAACTAGAACAGTGGAAGCTAATATTGGGGATTTAATAAAGTGATTCCATATAAAGTTGAGCCAGCGGGGCTGCCGTAAGATTTACACACATAAACCATATCATTGAGTGCGAGGGATAGGGAGACAGAAGAGTGAGAGAGTCTGAGAGAGAGAGAGAGGGAGAGAGAGAGAGAGAGAGAAATCGATAAATCGATCAAATCGAAAAATCGATAAATCGAAAAATCGATAAATCGAAAAATCGATAAATCGATAAATCGAAAAATCGAAAATCGAAAAATCGAAAATCGGAAAATCGATAAATCGAACAAATCGAAAATTCGATACATCGAAAATCGATAAATCGAAAAATCGAAAAATCGAAACATCGGAAAATCGAAAATCTGAAAATCGACAAAATCGAAAAATCGAAAAATGGAATCCATATAAAGTTGCGCCAGCGGGGCTGTCGTAAGATTTACACACATAAACCATATCGTTGAGTGTGAGGGATAGAGAGACAGAAGAGTGAGAGAGTCTGAGAGAGAGAGAGAGAGAGGAGAGAGAGAGAGGGAGAGAGAGAGAGAGAGAGAGAGAGAGAGCGAGAGGGAGAGAGAGCGAGAGAGAGAGAGAGAGGTATATATAAAGCACTCCAGGAACAATATCCCAACGAAATCGTTGGGATATACAAGTAATGCCCAACACAGGGTTTGAAATTATTTATAACTAACCATCGGCCCGAGCGCTAATCATTTTGCTGCACAATTCTTATATTATACACCATGGGGCCACCCGTTTGCCTTAGGCCTCAGGCCATGTAAACAAAATATGATTGTCAATGTTAGAAAGCATCGTATAAATGCATCTGTCCATACACATCTGTCTGAATATTTTAATTAGGATCTCTTGGGCAAGGGATGCATATTTTGGCACAAGGGCGCACCCAGTTGCCAGCGATGGCTCGAAAACGAGCGAAGTTCGAAGCAACTCTGGAGGAAGTCCTGGCGGAAGAACGAGAGGAGCTACCAGGAATGTGTTTTGTATGTATAAAAGTAAATGGCTCACATATAGAACGCTATATTATCAAAACGATTGCCCGCCCTCCCAATATCGAACTCTCTCGCTACCACATCTCTCTTTCAACTAGTTTGCACAACTCTGGCCGAAGAGCCGGATTTGATTATAATGGTCCCGGTGTCTGGGGATCTTGCAATACAAATCAGGTCTCTTGCATATGTGGTATATTTGTTACAGATGCACATTTAGCGTTAATTCATTTTGGTATTGCATATATAAATGTTGGTTGCACTTGATCTGGTATGCATATGTGTTGTGTGGAGTTGAACTTGTCATGCTGGTTTGTTTTGTTTGGGAATTGGTGTCATCATCATGCCTCATGTGCCCCCCATTCTTCAAGCGCTATAGGTGAAATAAAAAAAAAACACTAGATAAACTGACGGCGGGTTCAAAGCTGTATGAAATGGCGGTCTGCATGTTTGCAACTGGGGCTTTAGATGCGAAGGCGCTTTGTATACTTATGCATTATGCTAGCTGTGCTGGTGCTTGCGGTGTAGAAAGCTTGGGCATGCGCCCGGGGCTGAGCACGGGTAACTATGCAAAACATCTGAAGCTTGTGCTAGGCCTGGGTGACGAAGACGAACAAATATACGAAGTGGAAGTTCCTTTGAAATGTAAGTATTCGCAGAGTCGTGAGTTAGTGAAGGTCCCTCTTATTTCACCGCAGGAGGCAATCTGTAAAAAGTGGGCGCTACCTGATGCGGAGCTCAAAGAAACATATAGAGATAGTGATTGGTGTGCAAATTTTCACGAACACCCTGTTGTGCAAGCTGCAGGGGAGGGCAATAAACATTTAGTTGCTCCGCTCGCCTTATACACTGATTCAACGCCATATACAAAGAAGAACGGTTTTTACGGTGTGTTTGTGGTTGACTTGCGGTTCGACACCCACTATTTAGTATGCACTCTCATCAAATCAGAATTCTGTGATTGCGGATGCCGGGGCTGGTGCACTTTGGACCCTATCCAAAGATTCCTCGTTGCATGCTTCAATGATTGGGGCAAACGGGTGTACCTTGAACGGCGACCTGACTCCAAAACATGGCTCCCTGGTTCAGATGATCTCAGAAAGAAACTCGCTGGCACTGTTTGTGAATGTTGGGGTGCGGTGATACAAATTCGGGGGGATATGCCAGAGATTTCAACGTCTATGGGCCTCAAAGGCCATCGATCGCACACTCGACCGTGTAATGATTGTAATTGCAAATTCGTCGAAGGGGATGGAGCCGTTGGGAGTGATGTTTCTCCTTTTGAGTGGTCAGCATGCAGCTTGGACCACTTACCTTGGGCAGAAACACCTACAGAAGATTGGGAGGCTGAGATTCGACGATGCGACATTCATATCACCATTATGAACAAAGCAGAGCTTACCAAAATTGTGGAACATTTGTTTTTTGATAAGCGGCTTGCTGGTGTAATGTATAAGGGGTATGCTTTGGACTCGAATGTTACTCTAGATGACACCCGCTACCTCTTGAAAGGTGACAGGCTTGAGACTAGCGACGACCTTCTGGACACACATGCAATTCGTTATTTAAAGCACTTTCCTGTTAAGCTGAGGTTTTGGCGGACAACCTTAGAAGCTAATCTGAATCGGGTTGGTTTGCTGTTTTACATCATTGGAGTGACCCACAAGACAATTTCAAAGTGTTCGTTGCATATCCTGCTTATGGGTGTGATCAGCCGGTTTGTGGCTTTTGTTTTGTGGTTCATCATAAACTCCAATGCCTTTGATATTCCCAGCGCTAGAAAAGATGAGTTGCTGCACTTAGGCATGAATCGCATCCGTAGTGAGCTCTGGGCTTTCTACAAGGTTGATCGCAAGAAGAACCCCACTTCGAATGCGAGCGAGATACATGATCTCACCCCTGGTATGATCGGTGAAAAGTCAAAGGTTCCACAGATGCACCAGTGCGGGGGGGCCGAGATTAAAAGCTTGTTGCCTTTTTGCGTTTTTTTGCTTCTGAAATTGAACGGGAAGTTGCCGGAGCGCCAGCGGGGCCTACTTGTTCGAGCAGGGGAAGCGGCACAACGCTATTTCCGCCTTGTTCAAACCCCTGACACCGCAATGTCGCCTGAGGTTGTGCAACAGATGTTTGATTGTGCAATAGTACACAACAAATCGTTTGGCCAAGCTGGTGGGGTAATGATGCCAAAGCATCACGCTTGGCTTCACTTAATTAAAGAGTCTTTTTGGTTGGGGAACCCTAGCAAGCGGTCCGCCATTAACAATGAAAGTCTCAATGGCACCGTGGCTATCGTTGGTAGATCGGTTCACAGAGCCACCTTCCTTATATCGGTGCTGCTCAAGTGGGGGCTTTTGCAAAAGTATGCACCCCAGAAATGTTCGGGGGCATGCATACGCACCACTGAGGCAGATGACTGATATTTTTTCGCAATGTAGCTCGTACATATTTTACATATACCAAAGATATAGTGTGCTGTATATCAACATAACCGATTTGAATATCTGTCCACCCCCTACATATCCGCTGCATGAGCTGCACATGCATTACGTTTAGTGTGTGAGAATTAACACATTTTCTGGCTGAAGTTTTCCCCTCGTCATTTGCTCTGGGCATAGCAAGCTTGTCGCCTATGACGGTTCACTCAAAGCTCGTTGGCCAGAATGCACCTCGCAAAACCCGGAAAGACAAAGCCTCGAAAAAAACTCTGAATCCACCCGTGAAGCATTGGGATGCAGACGATTGTAAGCTCACAGAACTTATCCCAGCTAATGAGGATCTGTGGCAGATCCTCATTGAAGATCCAGAGATTCTCACCGAGATCAAGCGCCTCTGGGACGAGCATGGTCACTCCCGGGATTTGACATTTCTCGATGTGTTCGCTGGATGGGCTGGGCTAGCTCGTTCGTTCAAAGCCATTGGATTCTCTGCAAAGGCCTTTGACCGCCACATGAACATGAGTCATGACTTTTGTACTCGTATTGGCTACGCACACTTGATATTCTTTGCATTAAGGGTGATTCCTGAATTCTTACAGACCCTGCACCTATATAGTTCGTTTCACTTTCATGTGGTTCGCCAGGTTGTTTGCTCCGGGGCGGGTGGCGGTGTGGACGTTGGGGTGGGACAGACTGCTGTTGCATTTGGATGCAGAACTTCTTTGCTTGGGGAAGGGTGGGAAGGGGTCGGGACCTTGGCAGGGGATGATGGGACATGGGCTTGGTGGTGGTGTCTCCGTGACTCCAATTTGATATCCCAGGTGACTTAAAAATACATCAGGTGAAAGCGGGTGGCATGGTTGGAGCGGGCCCTCAATGCAGCACCTGGATCTTTATGGCCTTGGGACACACAAAAAGGCACCTCCATATCCTTGGTGATGTGTCTAGGGCCGATGTCAGGGAAGGCAATCTCTGTGCCGAGCGCATGGCTGTGCTAATCAAGATCCTGGAGGCCCGCCAAGTATTTTGGTTAATTGAGCAGCCTAAAGGCTCCAAGTTTTTCAGCCACCCAGATATGCATCATGTGCTGAGCTTGGTGCACCATGTCTCAATCAGGACTTATATGGGGCATTGGGGCCACCCTATGGCGAAGGCTACTTTGCTGGTGGGGCGAGTGCCGAAGGAGATGGAGGGATTGGCGAAGCCGAAGCCCGAAGGCATTGAAAGGGGATGGGGGTCTGCAAAGCAGAAGAATGGCAAGTGGGTGTCGGCCACAAAAAACTTAGGCCGAAGCGCAGCGTATCCACAAGGCTTTTGCGAAGAGTATGCCGCTCGCTTTGCAGTCAGCACCTCTTTGCCAACTACCCCGCTTCCAGCTGACTATAGCATTTGGGAGACTACTGGTGCTGCTCAGGTTCTGGCCCCAAAGGCCCAGCCTGGCGGTGTCAAGGATTTCTTGGCTAAGAAAGAGAAGGCCCGGGGAAATGCACTGATCACATCCTACTTCAAGAAAGCAGTTTTGGGTGGAGCTTAAGTACAGGCCTCAGGCCATGATGGTTGCCTACGTTGGTCTTTGACCATGTTCCCGATGTGGTCTTTGACCATGGTCCCTATGTGTATGCAAGCCCAGTGCGGTCCTTTTCGCAGCTCCGATCATCGATCATCCATGGCGCCTAGAGTATGCATGCAGTCGTGGGCAAACTTGTTAATTAATATTTAGTGATTGTACCAAACACTCCAGCTATACCAGCTCAAGATATGCCAGATTATTACCTATCAATAGTTGAATTCATGAATAAATAAATAAATGAATCTACGATTGAGTGAAAGATTTAATGAACAAAAGATTTGAATGAATGCGCGATTTGTTGTATGAACGGTTGAAGCCATCAATCAACCAATCAATCAACCAATCAATCAATCAAGCAATGTATCTATCGATACACTAATGTTCGAATTAATCAACAAACCAACCAATTGACGAATGCAACATGAAACCGACACCGAACATGTAAGGATGAAACACATGTGAAAACATGAATTAGATATTCAATCGGAATGACATACTTAAGTTGGATGAGCTATGTGTTGGAATGTGTGCATTCTTAATTATCTGCATTCTTAGTTATCTGAGATTTGGCATGTTTGGCTTCACACTCACCTTGTGTTGCACTTCAATTCAGCTGTTGCAAAACGAGAAAAGAAAATTGTAATTACCCCTTTCGGGCTATTTGAATGAACCACATGGCCAGAGGCCTAATTCATATTGCAAGGATTGGGGCTGTTTGGGTCATGATCGGCCTGATTCATATTGCACGGTTTTTGTTAATCCGATCGGTGACAAAAATGCGACTCTATGTATCAATTTCTGAAATATAACATATACCTACATATTTCCATATGTGCCTACTCACTCCTCTGTCTATTGTGCATGGATGCATGTACTGGCACCAATGAAGCCGGCGAAGGTGGGGCGAGCGTGCGCATTTGAGCCATGCAGGGTTTGATATATCAACATGGACCCCGAGGTTTAAACACACACCGTCCCCTGCCACCATCCATATGGTGCAAATCCTATGAAGCATCAAAGTAAATTTACAGAGTTTGGGCGGGACGGGGGGTGCGAAGTATGTGGTAGTCATATCGGGAGGGAGGTTCTGTTGTAAATCCAATTGGGTTTCGGTGTTGATTGAGGCCAAAGGGTTCGAAAATTGCGGCGGTGGAGCGGCGGGAAGGGGGCTTGGAAGAGGTGTGACGGCGGGATTCGTACAGATCCTATAAAGGATGAGGTGTCATTTTGTTTTTCCGAGATCAGAGGGGGAACCATGTTGTGAATTCGAGATCGGCATGACATTGCTACTCCTATTGGGGAGCTGGGGGAAACTTAATTTGGGGCTTCACCTATATAATACTTCATATATGTATCCAGAGGGTGCTTAGGGGCTATGCTTGTAAATTCTGGGATCAAAAAGCAAATCAGCGGCCCAAACTAAGAATGACATTCGGAAATTAGAATTTGGTAAACAAAATTAAAACAAACTGTAAAACCATGAATTTTGTCACAAATTGGGGTCCTTAAATAAATCGAATAGCCAGCACAAATATAGGACCTTAAACGAGGTCCTATAAATAAGCCCCATATACCCTCTGGGTATATATATATATATATTATATATATGGCTGTGTCTGCGTAATGTGGTCGGTTTTGTGGACCAAATTCCAACCACCTACCTTGGAGGACAAATTGGTTTGCCGTCCGGCCGCCGGTGGCCGCCGCCCGCCGGCCGGCCGCCGCGCGCCGGCTTGGACCCGATGGGCCCATGGGCTCCATGGGGCCCATGGGTCCCCATGGGGCCCCATGGGCTCCATAGGGCCCATAGGGCCCATATCCAATTTGTCCTCCGAATTACGTCGAGTTTCTTATTAAACCGGACACAGCCATATGCAAATCTGGGTATAGTATGCATATTAGTGGCATATTGCGAGCACATTGAATGGGCTAGTTAGCAACCTGAACCTTCTAACTCTCCCCCCACCACGCACCCCAAATACCCCTTTTTTGGGAGTTCTTTGCCGCGGAGTTCGGGGAAAATTCATTTTCGAAAAACGCACCTCCAAACAAATCGGTACCTTATGAGTGTGGAGGCGCGCAAAATGCCCGGGACAGGTTTGATAAGAACAAACAAAACAATGCCATATGTTTGTATGTGTTTATATGTATATATATATATATATATATTTTTTTTTGTTTTTGTCATTGTTATAATATATCCATACATTTTGGTGGAAATATTGAAAGCAACTGCTCCGAAAGCCATGCCTTTGTTGTTAATATTTCCATGTGTGTTTTGCGTAGTTGGGCCAGCATCCCACTCTGTAGGATGTTTGGCCTGGGTCCTGGGAGTTGGATGCTAAGCCCTCAGCATCCTAGTAAATGCAATGGCGTGCAGTGGTGTGATTGCATATGGCTGTTTGAGATTAATTGCGTCCTTTTGGTGGTGGACTGAATTGGTACCCTTTATGTGGGAAGTCAAAGTGAGTTGTCGTCCGTCCGCCCGCTGCCTGCCCGCCATCGGGCCCAGGGGCCCCATTGGACGCAATCATATTTGTTTGGGCCGGATCCCCTGGCCCTCCCATATTCATTTTTGCCTCCGAATTACGGCCAGTTTTGTCGTAAATCGGAAGCAGGCATATGATTTGTGTTTCTCTCGGTCTGTGTGGTATGTGCGTATTTTCTGAAGGTTTGTTGCCAAATTTGTGGGTCCAGGGCCCATGGGGGCTTTTAGAGGGATTAATAGGGATATGTAAGGAAATTCATTAAATTATTATTCGTCGAGCATTTTTGTTGGATTCTGTCTTAGATGCGCATTGGAAGGCTCTGAGAGTTATAGTGCAAAATGGTGGTGTGAGGTTAGCTAAGAGTTTGCCCACCAGGCAAATCCAATTCTGAGAAATTTAGTTTCGGACAAATTCATTGATTACTGTGGATTCAAGGCGCGCACGAAATTTGGCAGTGTCTGTTGTGCATTCTTCGCACACTTTTGGTTACAGAGCCCAGTTGCGACCAACATACCGGTGTACACTCACAACACTAACATAACGGCCGCTTGAGCGGTCGATCTGGAGTTGCATACATTCCGGATCCCGAAACCCCGTACCCCAGACCCCAGACCCATTTTTCAATCGTTTCAAGTGTTTCTGGGCGACTTGGTTGTTTTTGTGGCATTGGTTTCGAATTTGCGTGCATCAAACAAGTCTTTATTGTCAGAATGCTCGATTCTGGAGTCCGTTTGTGCCCGTTTTCGTTAAAAGTACCATTCCAGCTGTTCCATCCGCCTCCAGACCCTTATTATTTGCGTTTCAGCATCAAAAGCTCACCCACCCTTGGAATTCAGACCTAACTTGCGGCCTTCATACCGGTGCAACCTTACAACATTACCGCTGGAACGGAAGTGGGGTATATTCAAAACCAGTAGTAGTAATTGGAAAGTAAGTGAAACCCAATTGACAAATAATTACCCAGACAGTGATTTCATTGTTGGGTTCTGGCGGATTCTCTAGGGACTCTTTGGGGGCACTTCCGCCCATGCCGCGGTAGGCGTCGGAGCTAAGTTATTGTAAATAACGCAGCATCGTGACATGTACCCTTCAGAAATGCGGGCGATTTTTGTTGGATATTTTCGCAATTGATGGCCAGATCAGCCCATGGCCGGAGCAGAAACAGAGAATGGTAAGGCATCACGTTGATAGGACTCTCCCCTGTGATGGGCATACTAGCATTGCCCATAATTTAGTATGGACCTGCGAATCCGATGACATCATAGCAGTCGTCACCCCCTATGTAGTCCGGTTCACTCTCCAAATTAATCGGGTTCCACAACCCATGTTTGAGGTAAGCCGCCGTCCAAATACTAAAGTCCGCTGGGGAAGCGGTTGTGTTGCTATTTGTCCACTTGCCACTCCCATGACTGAATGCACAAGTGTATGAATTTCCTGTCAGCATGGTCCCAGTGTTCAGCTGCAGAGCCACCTCCGCGCCAATGTTGTTCCATCATAGCTTCCACCGTCAGTCCTACTTTACGCTTTGTGGACACGTTTGTCGGCGAGAACTCTTCAGTAGAGATAGACCTATTATGCCTCGTGATAGTCGAGAATACATTTGCCAAATGGCAGGTGTCAACAAAGCATCTAGATTTGGGCACCTGGAATGGCTAAGTCAATTCATAGTCAAAGTCCGAGTGAGAACCCGAGACTTGCCTCCTGGAGTCCACATACAATTTCTGAGGCTTCCAATAAAAGCAACATTTTTGTTTTTTGCGATGGCCTTAGCTATTCCGCTCATATGTTCCTTCTCTCGTCCACATCCATTAGATGTTTTCGGGTTAAATCGTAGGAATGCAAGGCTCTCACACCTGAGCCCAATGCCTCACCTGCACCGAGATCCACATTTATATGCTTCAGTGAGCCACCTGCTTGGTTCAAGGCCAATAGGAGTTGTGCTTAGGTATGTCATGC
>Ga0099797_101728_pt1 | contig 10844 bp, 7 predicted proteins | sample Uncmet_Sort48C_1_FD_89871 | JGI IMG/M metagenome (GOLD analysis project Ga0099797, IMG submission 89871) | Marine eukaryotic communities from CALCOFI LINE 67, Pacific Ocean - C012_Sort48C_1 | ecosystem: Environmental > Aquatic > Marine > Oceanic | place: Pacific Ocean: Monterey Bay | collected... | reverse complement strand
TTCAGCGCTAGGCGCCGAGATTCCGTGGTGATCTCTAGGGGCAGCAACCAGGATTTTTTGGGTCGCTTGCGGCTCCCCACGGACTTATGACCCAAGACAGCGCATGGATGTGCATGCAATTCGCCTTGTGTGTGGTGTATAGCCTGCGCGTGCCCATCCACGGCACTTTTATTATGTTGTTATATCCATCTTATGGATGGGGTTAAGCTTAAGTCAGTCAGTCAGTACTTGTAGAGTAGGATAGTTTGAAATGGTTTAGTAGTTATGCACGTACTTTAGTTTTACCGGTGCTTATATGTTTTTAGTGCTTTGATTGTATAGATCTTTGCTTGGTCGACTTGGTCGAGGCCGTCTGTGGTCTCGGGCTCGTCGCCACTTCTCTTTGTTAGTCAAGTTTTTAGCTTAACCTAACCCAAGTTAGAAACCAATATCCACAAACAGGGACTTTAGTTAGGGGTGCTCGCGAACCCCAAAGCTAATTCCCAGTCGGTATTGAAGGTCATACTTGACCTACGACCTCCTTTTCTTTTCCGCTTCCCCAAAGCGTTGGTTTTCTCGTGGTAGCAAATGTCTTCGGGTTCTAATACCCTGGATATTGCCATTGAACATTTTACGGACGATGATGTAGAAAGACTAGTCCAGTCTGTTGCGAATGCTTCGGATCCTGCGGTGATCAGAAGCCAAATCGAAAGATTTTTGGCTTCTAGCATCGCCCAGGAAGAACCAAGCAGCAGCGTAAATCAGACTAACCCAGCTGACCCTACTGGAGTTTCTTTCGAAACTCTCTTCGCTGACTAGCTCACTTGCATTGTCTAATATCAGCACCCTAACCACATACTGAATTGCCATCACACTCAGCAAGAAAGAACGCAACAGATCTGGGAACTGAGCCTTATTCTTGTACAACTTGACGCTGATGTCGTCAGACTCAGCATCTACAAAAATATAGCCCCCCTATACCACCTACAGGAATGGATGGAACACAGAAATATAAAGATAGCACAGTTAACGACCAAGGACACACACAACCGAAAGCCAGCATTGATGGACGTATGCACTAGGAAAAACGATAGGGAAAAAATATGGAAATGGATGCATGAAACTAAAATATACTGGCTAGCAGATGTACTGGATCAGGAGGGAAATATAAGGATGGGGATGCTCGAGTCAGTTGACCCGACGGTTAAAAGTAGCATAATACATCAAGTAACAAAGTTCACGAGGAAGCACCCTCGAGAACTGATAGGCAACAATAACAGACTGTTCCCAGGGTGTATAGTGAGAAAGGAAGGCACGACTGAGCTAGGAATGATTAAGCAGGTTAAAGAAACAGAGTTAACAGTAGAAGTGCTACCAACACAACAAGAGAGGAAGAGAAGAAAAGTACGGCAGATATGGAGGACGCGGCGATGTATAGAGACAGGATACAAACAATGGTGGAACCAGAGACCCAATATGACAAGGGAGATTGGAATCAACAATAACACAAAGAATAAGACTAGTGCTAACGAACAACAAAAAGAGCAGATACATACAGCACAATGGGACGGGGAAACACACAAAAAATCTAGAGGTCTACTAAAAATAGACCCAACAACGATACATAACTTAAAACAAGATGCAAGCCAACTCAATATATGCATAACAATAGTATCAGACGGATCAGTCAGGGACTCATCATATAGAGGAACATGGGCATGGTCCCTAGTCATGGTAGAGAGAAACAACCCAACACTAGCCGGAGTTACAGCAGTTGGGAAAGAAACGTTGGGTGAACAGAGTTTAGTAACTGCAGAGCAACACTCGTATCGTATGGAAGCCATGACACTGCTAGATGGATTAACATACATGAAAAATGAAATAGACTGGAAAGGAACAATAGAGTGGTATACGGATTCAGAATCAATAATAAAATCATGGGCAAAAGTCAGACGGGGGATGGCAGTGGGTGACTGGACAAAACAGATAGATAAGGATGTATGGGAAACACTACTGAAATTGAGCACGTGGTGGGGAGACAGGGTGACACTTAACCACGTAGAATCCCATGTTGATAGGAAGAAAGATAAAAACGGACAGTACAGGATACCCACGGAAATGGAAAGGATGAATATAGCAATAGATGCGGTAGCGGATGAAGGGTATACAGACACAAGGGTCCCAGACACAGTGGTCCACACCAGGGAAAGATACCAAAGGTATGTTCCGTATATGAAAGCACCAGATGGAAGCTGGGCGGAAGTAACGGGCAGCTTCAGACCGCAAATATTAGAGGAGATAAGGATACAAGACACAAAAAAAAGAGCAAGCCTAGCACAAAGCACCCTCACATGGGGCAGATATGACAATAATATAGATTGGAGACGAATGCGACGAACACAACCCACGAAAACAATGCACGGCAGATTGTGGACATCCAAATGGATTCATGGCAAACTAGCAACCAACACGCACCTATACGATATGCATATACATGACACCCCCCTGTGCTCACTGTGTGGCAAACAACCAGAAACAACCTTACACCTGATGTGTGAATGCATGGACGACGGCGCAAAAAAGTCAAGAGCATCACTAATGGGGAATATGTGGGCGCTCATAGACCAGCATGGGCATGCAGAGGCGCCTATAATCAAATACGACTGGAAGCGTGAGCTGAAAAAAGTATACGCAGACCTAAAGGATGGACAGAGACATAGCAAGCTCGAACCAAAATACCTAACACAAACAGACTGGCAAACATCCTGGAATAAAGCCCAGGAGGGCCACAGACGAACGTTCACCGAAGAGCTGCAAGGCAGGGTAATGGAAACATTTGTGAGGTTCAATGCCACACACCCAACTTGGACTGGAGTGATAACGAAAACTTGGATATGGTGCTTGAAGAAGATAGGTATCAAGGAGAGCAACATGAATAGCTATATAAAAGGACACCGCAGACAACTCCACGCCCATATAACCAGAATGTGGAAACTTAGAGCAAAAAAAATAGAGGCGAGACCAATAGGGGAGGTACGACAAGAACGGGCAAGAATGAAGCCGATAATAACGCCATGCAACACGAACACTAGTACACATCCCAGTATACTTGACATGCTCCCACTCCAAAATATAATACGATCAACTAACAACACCACCAGACAACGAGACACACGAACACATACGCAACTAATAATACAACAGGACGGCAATAAACAAAAATGCGGGAGATCGGTAACGCAACCGACGGAACGTTGGGGCTCTAGCAAAGAAGCCCCAACAACGGCGAAGGAAGATAAAGACAGACCAGAACATGGAAGTAACATATTACTGGTAGAAATGTTTGCAGCACAAAGAAAGCGGCAGAAAAACAACGGGAAAAAACGGAAAATAACACCAACAAACCTCAGCAAGATAAACAAACGAACAAAGCCGCAAACAACAACACAAAACAGGACAACAAAACGAAAACGAACCACACCAAACCAACAACACAAAACAAACAGCCAGGATACTGAGGTAACCACAAAGAAAAAGAAAGCCACAGGAAGAAGAAGGGGAGTGGTTCCCGAAGGGCGTATATATAAAGGAGTGAAAAAACCTAGGGAACATTATATTCGAGTTATGCAATACTGGATGGACGGAAAACGGACAACGGAAGTAGTGGGGGTAAAAGATTATACCAAACCAAGAACAGGCAAAACTGCGAAGTTCAATAACACGGACCTTAAGTACTATATTAAATGTGGGTACTGCACAGTGAAAAACAGCAGCGAAGAACAATATAAGCATCCAGCGACACCACCACCACCTAAAACCAAGCCAACATCACCACCACGAAACAACACAGAGACACCGCAGCACAACGAACACCCAGAGCCACAAGAATTAACAGAGGCAAACCTAAATATACATAATAGCATGAGAACACCGCAACAACAAACACGCAGCCACAATAACGATAGCGAGTATAGCCCGGCTGAACTTGCGAGCGCTATCTCGTCGTATACCATGGCTACTAGTTCTGCCTATGTCAGTTCGGAAGATGAAACTGACATGACAAACAACTCGAACGCTGTTAAACCAAGACCACGGGAAACTCAAGGGCCACTAACAGAAAAAGAACAGGGAGAACTAAATAGAATGAGAGGAAGGTGACCGGAAATAATCGCGCACATAACAAAGGAAGGTAAAATGCACGACACAAACAAACGACGCATAGCCCTGGTAAAAGCAAAAATAGCAGAACTAGAGGAGTGGGAAACAAAAGACACGCAAACACACCACGCGAGGGTAAACACCAGAATAGAACAGAACAGCCTGGAGAGAGACTGCGATGAACATGAGAAGACTGAAGGGGAGCAGGGAGACGCGCACACAAAAACTGAGGCTAACTCGAACGTGAACGAAAATTCACACCAGCGAAAAAGAAAGGCAACTCACAAAGTAGAGGAGAGACAAGCAAAGGTCAGACTAACTGACAGTAGGAAGATACAAATACAACAACAACCTCCCCCGTGCGAAGACCCCGGGGGTAACATGCACACATGACACACGAATATATATAGAACATAAATATACCATGGAAAGAAGCATACAGTAATATAAAGCCGCATAACATGAATGAAGAACCACGCAATATTTCCCCCGACGTATTTTCCCGTATGAATTTAACCAAAAAATAACTGCATGTATGTGTGGGTGAAACTCCCAACATGGCTGGTTATAGTCCGGCTGGCAATGGAGACCACATTCCTGGTTATAGCAGGTATACGTATCTGTCACACCCATTGCGGAAAGGTAGCTATGAGAGACCCCAGACCGAAATATCCAGAGAACGTGAGCTGGGGATGTTCCCTGGATCCGGGACAAAGAGATATAAGCAGGGGAAGTGGGAACACACAAGTAAACAGCGTCACGGAACCCCCAGCTTAGCTGGGGGGAACCGTGCTCCTCGGCCAGGGTGGTGGCTGTCTACCTCCCCCCTGGACTGTAGGAAGTAAGGTAGCGTAGAGTGGTGCTGCGAAACTGTGCCTGTACCTGTTCTTGTACCAGGCTCTCGCAGTAGTGCACAGGATGCACAAATTTAAATTTTCCTTAAATTAATCGATGTCGCCCCCCCCCCAAAAATATATAGCCCCCTACTGCACCATGATACGATTGTTCTAACTCAGTACCCGTTGTGCCCCATTCTGTGCTTTAGTACTGTAAGGGTACCTACTTAGGGGGACGTCCCTAGAACTCAGGTACCCCGTAAAACGACAGGAGAGGAGGTCCTATACCTCCGAAAGGTGTTTTCTGGAGCTCCGCAATATCCGGACGGACTACCGTGGACGTCCCCGGGCAGACCAGAGGGCTGCACGTACTTAGGTACCTCGACGGGACTCCAGTAGTATAGAACATGTATTATATGTGGACTTATGATGTTTGTGCGTGAGTAGTATAGAGACATAGTGCATAAACTGTGTTTTAACCTTACTGATCCCTAAACCAATCACTCTTGTCCAATGCCTTACAACCATTGGCCAGGAGCGATCCAGTTGGATGACTTTCATAAAAAACATCTTACTCTAACACCTTAGAGCAAGCCTAGCCAGCCAGTACCCCCTTAGGAGTACGCAAACCAATCTTTTCTCTCTGTGACATGACCTGGCCAGGCCCACTGAGAGAAGGGTTGGGATAGACTATGTCTAACCCTGGTGGATCCCCTGTGGGATCCCCCTTGACTGTCCAGCAGCCCCTATCCCCCGAGATAGGAAATAACGTGGTAGCATAATTTGCCGAACTGATCCCACGCAGCTGGTGGAGCTCGCTCGCGGGCCCCGGACCACGCTGGAGGTTATCACCGATTTTTCGAGTAGCGATGATTCTGGCGACGAGCCACGAACAACGCAACGCAGGGCCGCTAGGAAGAGGACCTCGCCAACGAAGTCGAAGAGGAAATCCAAGAAGTCCAAGAAGTCAAACGGGACCAGGAGGCACATCACCTAAAATTTCCTGGTGTGTACGTACGGGGGTGCAACGGTAGATAGGGGGGTCCTCTCCCTTGTCTATACATTTCTATGGCAGCATGCAACTCTCTATTGTTCTTATAGTTGCTCGCACGCTTCTTCACAGTCTCTAACAACATGATCCCGCTCTTTTCCACTAGCGGGTACGTGCGTTTTGTGTACTTGCATTCTAACACACCTGGCACGTTACTAAGTGCACCAGGCTCGTCAAACAACTGCACACTACGCAAGCCACCCTTGCGCAGGCGAGTAGAAGACAGAATGTGCACGCTACTATCACCAGGCCTACTCTTCCGTATGAGCACGGCCTCATCGAAGACGAGGATGGTGCTGCCATCAGCCACCCTCGCCGGAAACACCGCAATACCCCGCCCCGCAGCCTTTGCGATGCCCCCACCAACACCCCCCAGTTCAATTCCCATCGCCGATGTTGGTGCTGTGTCTATTTCTAAGAAATCTTCCACCTCCGTGGTTGCTGTTACTCCACTGCGCGTGTCTATACCAACAAGCTGCCTCGTGTTCATTCCCAACGACAGTTGAGGTACCCTCACAATGGCCTGCGCCATGCTTGGGGATATGGCATTCAGCACAGTGGGAGGGGTACGTGGTGGTAGTGTGGGGTTGTCAGTGGTGTTGTTTTGGTGTGGATGGGTGTGAACAGCCCTAATATGCGCATGCAGTTTGTTTCCCGAACTGAAAACTGCATCGCACTGTCCACAAACACGACCCACAATCGAGCTCGCTGAGCTACGGACAGGGGTTTTACTCTGGGAGAGAGACGAGCTGTGGCTACTCACGCCACTATCACGCTCTCTAATCACCATGAACATACGCTGCCTAGAGCTACCCCTTTCCATCTCTCGCTCACACAGCTTCACTATGCTCATTTCCGATTCCCGTTTCTCTCCCTGTCTTTCTGTTTCTCTCTCTCCCTTGCTAACATCACCCTCTCTACCACATTCGACACCCTATTTCTAACACCCTGTCTCATTCTCTTCTTTATACTCGCCTCGTAGTCTGCCTGGGTGTGGAAGACTTTGAAGGGCTTGCATCTGCCCTTTCCTTTTCCTCCTTTTCCACCACCGCCACGACGATGCCCCTTGCCTTTTCCTTTACCTCGGCCTCCTTTTCCCCCTCGCCATTGGCCTCTGTTGTTGCTATTCTATCCGTTCGGTCCGCCAGGGTGAACGAACTTACACCTTTCTGCGTACTTGCAGAACCTCTTCTTCCAGAAATAGCAAACTTTGCTATTCCCGCTGTTGCTATCACTGCCCCTACCCTGCGCGCCGCTGTTGCTGTTGGTTTTGTTGTGCTCCCTGTTGCTATTCGCAACAGGGGCAAAGGCGAAAGAACCAGGATGAGGGCAGCTGTCGTCTCCACGATGATGGTCCAAATTGCCGCAGTCCCAGCACCCGCCCGGCACCTTGCCCTGAGGGTTGAGGCTGCTGTTGTTGTCTATGCTACCGCCGGAGCTACCTAGCATAAAGACCGGAGTCTTCCCTTTCCCGCTACTAGCTTTGCTCCTGCGGTTGTTCCTATCACTATAGTCTTTTATGGCTCGTTCCGACTCGTGGATAGACAACAAAAGGGCTTTGAAGTAATCGAACGGTGGATATTTGAGCTTGCTATAATTTCCTACTCCTAGCGTGCTGGTGCTGTTACTGCCCGGTTCCCCACTATTTCTAGTCTCCTCTACTCTAGCGGCGATAAACTTAATCACCTGGAGTTGGCTAATATACTTAAAAGGCAACCCCTTTGCCAAACACCTACTAACCTCCACGGGGTTGCTATATTTACTTGTTTCTAATTCTGAAGCTGATACTAATTCCCTAAGCTTCCTAAGCAAGTTTTCGAAACCCTGAATGTGTTCTACAAGGCCTTTATCCTCTTCCATTCTATTTTCTAATTCGTCGCTATATTCCTCATCTGTCAGGTGTTCTAGCTCTTCCCTACGCTCCGCTATACCCTTGGCGTAGTATCTCTGAAATGCTGACCAAAGCTCGTGTATTCTACTTTCCCCTAATCTCCTAACCTCATTCTTTGCTCTACTAGATGCCACTGTCAACATCAGAGAGTAAAAGAGGGTCCTATCCTTTTTCATATTCCAAGCCACCATTCCCGGGTTCTCCCTGAACGAGCACTTCGCTAGATGGGGTATGCAGGTGTATGAAAAAGCACCTGGGGATAAGAAGGTGAAGACCCTTGTGTTGTTTTGTGCTGCTCCCCCCATGTCCTACATCAACCCACACACCTACGACAACGCCAACCTCAGTGACATTAGGCTCCCATCAGGCAACGTGATCCCTGTGGTAGACAAGGCTAGGTATTTGGGTAGTATGATCAGTAGGGATGGGACGGACACTGTGGATGTGGTTGCAAGGGTAGCAGCAGCAACAAAAGCGTTTGGGTCCCTGAGCAGGCTGGTATTCCGCTCGGATCAGGTCTCGGCGGCAGCCAAGAGGGAGGCTTACGTGGCGATCGTGCTGGCGATCCTCATTTACGGTAGTGAGAGCTGGTGCCTAACGGCAGAGATGTGGGGTAGGTTGAAAAGATTTCATCACCAGTGCGCGCGAGCGGTGTGTGGTGTGAGCATGTGGCACACGCGAGAGTACAGAATTACCACAGTGAGTGTGCTGAAAGTGCTGAAGTTGCGTAGTATAGAAACGTACATTCGCCGCAGACAGCTGCAGTGGGCAGGCCATGTAGCTAGAATGCCACCCACCCGACTCCCACGCATGTTCCTCACCTCGTGGTGTGGCCACCCTCGCCCCCAGAGGAGGCCGGACTTCACGTACGGCGAAAGCCTAGCATCTGCACTAGAGTACGCAGGTATAGAGCAGGAAGGGTGGATGGAGGCAGCCCAGGACAGAGCAGGATGGAAGCAGAGGGCCAATGGCATTAGAGAGCCGGACGTGGGGCACATCGACGTCCATGCAGTGCTGAGACGCAGGGCAGGAGTCTAGGGGGGATAGTTGGAGAGTATAGTACAGTAGAGTAGAGTATAGTAGAGAGTCACTTGACGAGGACGTTCAGCGCCAGGCGCCGAGATTCCGCGGAGTTACCTAGGGGCAGCAACCAGGGTTTTAAGGGTCGCTTGCGGCTCCCCGCGGACTTATGACCCAAGACAGCGCTTGTTTGTGCATGTAATTCGCCTTGTGTGTAGTGTGCAGCTTGCGCGTGCCCATCCATGGCACTTTATGTTGTTATATCCATCTTATGGATGGGGTTAAGATTAAGTCAGTCAGTCAGTCTCCCTGAGCTTTCTTTTGGTTTCTTTCATGGTGCTGGCAGTGTACCAATAGTGCCCATCCACCACCACCTGTGTTTCTAGTTTTGTCATATCTTCCTTCCTGTCCACTACCGGGTCACCAGGCTTCCATTCCCACAACGATTTTGCAATCCCCCCACCATATTTGCATACCCGAAGCCCAACCATTTCCTTCCATTGCCCCCACTGTGTTGAGTTCTCTCCTGAGAAAACAACCGCCTCCGTCGATCTGCAAGACGCTTTCATCAATACGCCTGGGCCCATAACCTGCGATAGTCTATAATACAGGCTATACTGATATTGTGGGAGACGGATTATTTAACGTTAAGCGGGCTGCTTGCCTTTGCTGTTACTGTGCCTGCTGCTGCTGCTGCTTGCTGCTGCTCTTGCTGCTGCGTGCCGCGGCTTGTTCTGATTGTGATGTTGGAGTCTGAGCCCGATTGGGCTCAGCTCCCACGCTAACACCAACGTCCGTATATGCTACTGGCACTGGGGGCTGCTACACGCCCGGTGTCCGTCCGTACGGTAGCAGCTATACATGCCCCCTTGTGATGGGTGATAGATCAATCAAATTGCATTATGGTGGTTATTGTAACTCGAGAGATGCGGTGAGTTACAAAGCCGTTGATGGGGGGTTAAACTCAAACTCAATTCTTGTTCATTGCATTCGTTGTCGACGAGCCGCTTCTTGGTCGTAGGAGCTCCTTGTCACCCAGGGAGCAAAAAGACTGTTTACCGCTACTTGTACTTTAGGAGGCACATACGCTATAGTAGTAGCGTATCACAACCCCCGACCCCCCGAGATCGTGGACGCTGGCTGATCAGGCCAGTTCCGGGATCTCGAAAAAGGAAATATAAGTATAAATATAAACCCCCATCTACATAACAAGAACCTGGGTGGCCAGCCCGTGGTGGTTTTGTACTGTAGGTCCAACCCCCTAATTTCGACACATCAAGCACATCGGTGCTAATCGGACACACAACACATCGGAACTACAATCAGTCGTCGAGCACATCGGTGCTACCCAGACACAAAGCACATCGGTGCTATAATCAGCCATCGAGCACATCGGTGCTACCCAGACACACAGCACATCGGCGCTACAACCAGTCTTCGAGCACAACGGTGCTACCCAGACACACAGCACATCGGTACTATAATCAGTCTTCGAGCACACCGGTGCTACCCAGACACACTGCTCATCTGGTTCGTTTCCCGGGTCACCAACCCCTCAAATTCAACGTTCCTTCTCTTTCTTGGTGTTATCAATTTCCACAAAACCGACTCTTCGATTGGTAACTGCATCGTTCTTTCTGAAACATTAAAACAAACTGTATCAGACATGGAACGACAATCATTTTCAAGGTCTATTGATCTTTCTTTTTCATTGGAAACCGGTCAGACATAAATAATAAAAAACAGAAATCTGCAATACACGCGAATCAGCTACTCATCTTGTTAGGCCCCGTATCTAGGCTTCCCAACTCAAGTTAGGAACGTCTTGTTTATCAATTATGATTAAAGACCTTAAAGCTCAAGCATAGATCATTCCACATCCATCAACAAGGAAGGTGGAGAGGACAAG
>Ga0099797_101727_pt1 | contig 10861 bp, 4 predicted proteins | sample Uncmet_Sort48C_1_FD_89871 | JGI IMG/M metagenome (GOLD analysis project Ga0099797, IMG submission 89871) | Marine eukaryotic communities from CALCOFI LINE 67, Pacific Ocean - C012_Sort48C_1 | ecosystem: Environmental > Aquatic > Marine > Oceanic | place: Pacific Ocean: Monterey Bay | collected... | reverse complement strand
CTTTTATATCATCGGAATTTATTGATTGATTGATAGCGGTAGAATAAACAGAACACAGGGCCGGTGACACCGGGGGGGGCGGGAGGGCCTTGGCCCCCTCACTTTTTTCCAGAATTTCCATTTTTTATACTTTAGTGAAAATTATCTCCGCAAAGTTGGATAAAAACTGTAGAAGGCATGCCGGAAAGGCCATTTCCTGCACTCTAGGACACCCCAAAATTCAAAATTTCTCCCCCTCGGGCCCAATCATGGTGGGAGACACTGAATGTTGGCCCCTTCACTTTAAAAACGCATCGCCGGCCTTGGAACAGGGGTAGAACGACCTTTTGGGGGATAGTTTCTCATTGCGTTTCTTAAAAAGCTTCTTAGAGTAAATCATCTAGCTCTAAAAGTTTCTTTAGGTTTTAGTCAAAATGCCCTATTTTCTTATAAACTGGTTTCTTATAAAAAAAGCGTGTACTATGACACATGCTTTAATTGAATGATAACACAGACTACTAGAATATTCTAGTAGTCTGTGATGATAAGTAGTAAGAAATGATGAAAATAAAAGTTAATAACGATTAAATAATACAATTAAATGATAAATGATAAAGAATGATATAAATGAAATCAATAAATAACGAGTAAAAAATAACGAGTAACGAGTAACGAGAAAAAATAAGGAGTATCGAGTAACGAGTAACAAGCAACGGGTAACGAGTAACGAATAACAAGAATGAGTAAAAAATAACGCATAACGAGTAAAACACAACGAGTAACGAGCAACGAATAACGAGTAAAAAGTTCCGCCTCTTTTAATTAAAATTCTCGTGAAATTTTTCGGTATGGTCTAAGATCTCCCGACAAATATTGAAAAATATCATGCGATGGAGCAAACCGCGACACCGAACCACCCTAAAATTGCCATTGACCATGATTTGACCATGATTTATGGCCTTTTGCAATTTATGTCCAACCATATACGCACGGCCTTATACGACGGTTTTGACCAATTTTTGATCGGAGCTGACAGGTCTTTTTATCGACGATTTTTACATTACCGACTAGTGACGGTGACCGGTATAGGAAAAGAAGGTCCTCAAAACTTTTACTTTCATTCTTCTATATATTTTCCTTTTGTTAGAAACCAGTCAAATACTATGACATGACTTGAGCTGGAAAAAACATTAAACATATGTTAGGGACCGTCTCCAAATTATCGTTTAATGCAAGTGACCATTGCCGAGTGAACCCGTCGGCGCCCGTTTCGCGCTTCCGCGCGAAACGGGCACCGACGGGTTCCCTCGGCCGGGGGTCTTTATGAGCGGCATTAAGGATTAACCAATCACCCTAGAGACCTTGTACTGATTAACCAATGAAAAGGCAAATTAAGCGATAATTTGGAGACGATCCCTTAATACTACGCGTCGATCACTTAAAAAAGAATAATCAATTCCCAACATTTTCCAATACTAACAAAAAGAGATGTCTTTTATTTTACGTACATGTGTCATGTTTATGTGTTTTATTGTAGTATGTTTCAAAAGAAGCTTATTGCTTAATCGTCTCAACGAGAAACTAATGTAACACCTTTCCGTAAATATATACTAAAATGAAATAAAGATTAATAGAAAATGAAAAAAACACTGTTGAGAAATAATTTGAAGCTGTGTTGTTGGCAAAAGTAATTACAACAAAAGCTGGAGGCCTCGCAACTGTGGTTTGACCTTCTTTTTTTGGGACAGTTTGTTCACATAATCGTAGCAGTGTCAGCAAATTCGTAGGATATTTCCTTCCATTTTGTAAACATTAAAGAATGAAGAATCGTGGCTAGAACCCTGCTACTGTGTTACATTGTCGTGGAAAAAAATTCTCTACTACACACGATTGATGCAGAGTGATTCAAAATAAAGATGTCTGCATTGGTTATCCAGATCATTTTCCTCTCATTGGAAATTGGTAATAGCATATTACATGGTGTTGGAGTTTGTTTTCTTTTATGTTTGTACAAACGAGAAAATAAAGACTCACAAAATCTGTTCCTTCTAAATCTTTCTTGTTCAGAGCTGCTATGGAACATCATGGCTATTATACGTAGTATATTAGCAACACTTCATAAAGTTGGTTACAAGCAAGGAGCGATTATGAAAATGCATTGGTGTTTCCACATTGCTCTTGGTACAGGAGTGTGCTACATCCACATTCTCGCCATGTTCTATTTAACGGTTGACCGATTATTGCATATACTATTGCATTTACGATACCCAGTGTTTTGGAATATGAGAAAAAGCATGACATTAGTTCTAGTGACATGGGTCCTTAATTTGTTTCTCGGATTAATTTTATCTCTTTTAACTTATTTCAAGTTTCGATATGTTTATATTGAAACTCAAATTAATCGAATCTTGACAGTATATGTTACCAGTGCTCTCTACGGAGTCTATCTCATATTTGCCGCGATCAGCTATTCGAAAATCTTCATGACATATGCAAGATCAGAAAAAAGAAATGTACACAAATCACAAACAACAAAAATGTCGCTCTATCGTATATTTAAGAACTCTCGATTCTACTTTCCCGTTATTATCATTATCAGTTACTTGGTTTTAACAGTCGTTCCCAGTCTTACGAGGGCTACATGGCTAATGATATATCCTCGCAATTATAATTACACAATCATGATGTTTTATCACATCTGTGTCCGACTGTCGCATACTTTTGACGGTGTAGCATACATTTTTCTTCAGAAACCAGTACGTAAATTATTGTATAAAAAAGTAACATTTACATGGTACTCTCCGGACCATAATTGCCGGGGGGGGCCAATTTACGGATTTTGCATTTTTTTGGACCAATTTTGGATTTTCTAGGCCAAATAAATGAAAAAATAAATGTTTTTGGAAACTTTGAATGGTTATTTCTTTCATAACTGACCATAATAAACAGTTTTACACCCACTTTACCCCCTCCCTATGCTTACTTTAAAAAAATTCCGAAAATTTTTCCCAATTTTTCCAACCCCCCCCCTATTTATTAGACCCCCCCCTACAATTACGGTCCGGAGAGTACTTATCTATGAGAAACGAGAGGGTCGAACCATTCAGAAGAAATAATCATTCGATTAGCAGTACAACTGTTGTTCCAGATACAGGTCCTCTAGAGTATAGCATTGAAATTATTTGATTCGGTTGTGTATAAGATCGTAAATAAAGGAAAGACATTAAAATTGCTTTTTCTCTGTCATTATATTTGATTGGGCCAGCAAAGTAGCAGCACCACTTCTTGTTGTTAGATTTTTCTAACATGCGTCTAAAAGCCTTAGGATTTATACTTGCATTTAATGCTACTCCTTTTCCCAGTTTCTTGTACAGGTCATGTAGAAAATTAAGGATTCATACAATTAAGACAATTTTTGAAAATTCGTCTTAATTTTAAGACGCATAATTTCGTGCTTTCGTAATTTTATGGCGCATATTTTTATGGTTTCTTAATTTTGTTTTCATCCATTTCAGCCAACGTTATACTGAAACATATGCCCCTATTTCCATACTTAGATCTTTTTATACATGATATCAAATACAAACAATCGTACTCAATATCTTTTATCGTTAATTACCCTTAATTATCCTTTAATTGGCGGTCTTAATTATTGTATAAGTTTGTTCTGGTACTCTCTAAAGATAAAAGAAGTGTAATGATACCATTGAGTTAAAATCAGCATTTAATTCATTTTTTTCATGATTATGCGTGATACCTCTAAATCTTGCTAATTAGTCAACTCGGTAATTGCGAAGAAAGACTGCCTAATTACCCCCTGTTAGATTCGGCTAATGTTCATTTTACTTTTACTTAATGAGAAATCAGTTGGCTCTCCTTTCAGACCATTAGCTGTTCAATATCATTATTTGTTAACCATACAGAGAGCATTTTGTGAGCTTCCTCTAATTTTGATATTTTTGTAATTAATGACGTTATACCGGAAATTGCGTTAATTACCAGTTTTTGAAACCTATTTTTATGGATTCTATGTTCATTTTTACGTCGGAATAGGTCCATGTGTATTTCTCTAAGATTAATTGCTTCCCTTTCTAAAGGAAATTCTTCACCTAGGTGTACGCTCGAAAATGCCCGATTTGCCAAAAGTGGCCCCAGATGACGTCACAACTCAGATTTCCACGGAATAAGCGTTTTTTGAGTCCATCAAAAATTGGCATCTTTAAATGGTTATAACTTCGTCAAAAATTAATATTTTTTGATGCGGTTTTTTTTTTGTTTGGTTCGCATTTCAATTAAGCAAATAAAAATGGGGGGTTAGCCCCCCCCCCTCCGAGTTCCCCTTTAATTTTATGTGCCGTCGTTATGTGATTCCTTAATTTTCTTCATTAAGGTAGTTGTTTTTATGAATTAATGGAAGAGAATAATTTTCGTCAGATGAGTAGAATATACGTATTGCTATCGTAGACAGAATTGGAAAAATAAACTGCTTATGGTGCATTTTCCTGTTAACACATGGAGAGTCTATTTTGATCCTTTTAGTCACTTTTTGATACAGGTAAAAGAATAAAAAGAAATTGTAGCAAGTAAATCAATGGATATTAAAACGATTATATCATTGATATAAATTAAACAAAATATCGGGAGTTTTAATTCAGTAAAAGTATTCGTGCAGGTTATTCCATAGCAAAGCTTTATATGTGTCCATGTCGAAAGGAATGTCCTCTTCATATGATATAAACGATGAAAACATTGAATGTAAAATAAGAGCGTATTGCAGGGTAGCTCACATAATACTCCTCATAACAATATATCTTTAAAAAAACATAAAAAAAATATGTTCATAACAAAACTAGTTCGGAGTGAATCACTTAAGTGGTGTCACAAGCTGCAAAGGAGCCACAGCAAGATGAAATTTAACAACAATTAGTCAGGGCTCCTTTCTTCCTTCCTTCGTTCCTTCGTTCCTTCGTTCCTTCGTCCATTCGTTCGTTCCTTCCTTTCTTCCTTCTTTCCTTCCTTTCTTCCTTCCTTCCTTCCTTCCTTCCTTCCTTCCTTCCTTCCTTCCTTTTCTCCTTCGTTCGATTTTACTCCTCAAAAATTCCTTTGGAAACAAAATAACATAAAATTGTTCAAATATTACTTCATTACAAACAGAATTACAATTTTTCCATTTTTCGTTGTGAGCTAAGTGTAGTAAAAGAGCTAAGTAACATTTATAAAGTTGTAAGAAAATGTCTTTATAGGCGGTGGTGGTAGCGATGATGGTGATGTTTGGGGAAAGAAAGTGTGGTAGTGCAAGCAGAACCGTGGTAATACAAGGAAAATGGAGAAAGCAGAGAAATGGAAACAGCAACGTCAACAAACTTAAAAATGTAGACTCATCAATTGAAGAAGGGGATACGCTTAACCCACAAACGAGTCATTTGGCATCTGTTCTCAGATTAAGGTGTAATAATGACGATAATGACATCCTAGATTTTGAGGAAATTGATATTTTTACTCAACATTTCTAAATGGTTATATCCGTTAAAGAAAATTGAGTTAAATGCTCGGAAATATGATGTTCATCATAAGTCATTGCCATTATTCATTATTCATCTGTATTTACATAACAAGGAAGTATAATGAAATATATTTTACGCCACCCAAATATGCCGATCTCATATGATGCTGTGGGGGATATGCTGCTATCATCTAGCATGCCGTGGGGATAGAAACAGCTTATGTCCAAAACACTACCAACCTGTTGTCTACCATGCGCCCATGCCCATGCGTAGGTTTCTTGGCCTAAAAATGCCAAAAAACGTTACAGCGCAAAAGGATCAGAAAATCATATTTTGGACCTAAAATCGGAATTGTGAGGCCCTTTCTAAGAAATGCGGAAAGGAATAGCAATTGTTACTACCAATCTTGTGTGATATACATTTTTACGGCATTTTTTGTTTTGAGGGGTTATATTCGAAAAACTGATTCAATTTATAGAATATTGATTTATTTGTGATTGTCGCAACGAAATAAATATCAGATGTGGAAATTAGGAACGCTACTTTTTTCATACGATAATTGATTTCTCAGTATTGGAAGTACTGCGGTATGATTAACGCCTTCGATTGATAAATCAGACGAATGAAATCGTAAATATCGGAGAAGTTGGTATGCTAATCGGAATCTTGTCAAATTTAATCCATGGTAGCATCGTTTATTCGCCAATCTGCACAACGATAAACTCTAAAACCTTGTCTTGACGTGGGGTCCAAAGCTAGTATTGGAGATGAGGGGGATTATTTCGGCATGTGTTAATATTTTTGCACTTTCGTGCTGATAATCATCCCCACCCCGAGTATTCTCCTGGAAATAATGAAATCTACTACATATTTTACTGATACATTTGCCATCTCTTATCATCAAAATGTATTGATCTCACGGCTATGCGATATTATTTATAGTCTCATTCCTATTTTGTTACATAATATTGGCTAAGATCTCACATCTCCCTGGATAGGGCAGGGTTTTAAAATAAGTTCGATTGAATCGAAATTGCTAGCAGCACTCAATCCAAATGGGATGAAGGAGGAGATTAGAGACTTGACCACCATCATTGTTGAAGAAAATAAATTATCAGGTTATAAATGTCATCGCTGCAACAACCCTGATGGTAGCATGACTGGCGATGTTGGTATGGTTTATAAAGAATCCCTCCCACTAAGAATTTAAAGTTATCTTTCGATTGCCTTGTATACAGTTTTTTATATAAGCAACTCCACTTTGGAGTTGAGCCCTCGAGTTGCTTAGAGTAAATTGGGAAATATCTAAAAACTCTCCCAAACCCTACCCAGTATTATACCTTTACATCTTGGATTACCAGCTGTTTTTTTCTGATATTTATTTCCCCTTGGCCTTAGTCAAATATTTTGGAAAATAATTTTTTCTCTGGTCAAAATCTGAGCACTCAGCCGTTAGCAACTTAGTTACTAACAGAATTGATCTTTAGTCATAGAAAAGTATTCTTTCTTCACCGGTGATTTTAATGACCATATCTAGGCATGGTATCCTGAAAGAGACACTAATACCAAAGGTGTTTTCCTGGACGATCCATCTACTCTCTTAAATATATCTCAGTTAATTAGTGAATCTACCCATTTCTTTCGGGATGACTGCAATTCGCCATCTATAGACTTATTAATCATGTATCAACCAAACTTGGTATTGATAGCGGCGTCCGCAATTCCCTTGACTCCACAGTAAATCATCAAATAGTCTTTTCTAAAAGTAACTACAAAACCAAGTTCCTCCTTTGCCCAATTGTAAAAGTAGAGTCCGGCACTTTAACCGTGCAACACACAAATCTGATAACTAGGGCTTTATCACAATTTCCATGGGAAGCTCATCTTCTCAGTCTACAAAATCAATGTCAAGAGATTGAGGCTTTCACTGATTGTATACTGGACATAGATTTTGAGCCAAATGAACTAAAAACGTTTTCGCCATGTTACCCTGGATGGCTAAATGGAAACATTAAAAATTCCTTAGAAGACAAAACAAGTTGTATTAAACATATGAGAGGAATAGGTTCAAAAATGAAGATAAAGTATTATAACTAGAAAATATCAAAGCTAATTGCTTCCAGGCAATTCATAGTGCCAAGGAATCCGTTTTAAGAAAGCAAGGAAGACCCAGGTACTAGACAGAAAACATACCGTATTTCTCCGCGTATAAGCGCCCTGGGCTTATCTGGTTTCGTAAGATATTTTTACAAAAGATTGTATCTAAAATTAATTTAAAACCAATTAAAACCAATTACTTGATCGTAGACAAGAAAGTCATTCGTAACGGTCAGGTACCCAGTTTGAAAGTAATTTCATCGCGTGTACCACTGGGATCTGTCCTCGGTCCCCTATTATTTCTTATAACGCAATGATCATGAACAAAGAACCAAATCATATAAAATTCTCTAAGGAAACCGATCCCAATTTATCTGCAGCAGAATTGAATCTCGATGTAAAAAAATAACGACTGGGCAGTACAATGGAAAATGAGCTTTAATCCAGATCAGACAAAACCCGCGGGAAAAATGCTTTTTCTCTTAAACAATCTCCTCCGGTTCACCGAACATTTCTCCTCAATAACATTGAAGAGAAAAGAGTTCGTCAACACAAACACCTGATTTGGCTCTAGACCCTCGTTTGAATCTAATATTCCCTATCAATGAAAAAGCTACTATTGTACAAAAAAAGATATTTCTAAGGGACCGGTCAAAAAATATAAAATATAGGGCTGGGCATGGCGCAGTAGGACAGGGACTTTTTTTCGACGTCTCGATGATAGGGCAAGGACTTTTTTTCGACCTCTAGCTGATAGGGCTAATACTTTTTTTTGTAGAGAAATCAATTATAGGGCAGATACTTTTTTCAAGGAACATATGATAGATATGGCAGACTTTTTTAAAAAAGGTATTCAAAGACCGGCACACGTAAGGGGTAATGCACCCTAGAATCGATTTTTTTCGAAAAGTAAACTTTTAGTATGTATGTCACGATGAGAGGGGGTGTGAAATCAGAAGTTGTGGAATGTATAGGTCATGGTTTGATGGTCCCAGTGTTTTCGTGTTGAAAGGAAACAAAAAGTAAGCCTTTTGCGGGAAGAAGAGCAGCTTCCTCAAAATATAGTTTCTATTAACTGATGAATTGAGTCCACTTAGATAGGATCGGAAAAAGGAGACTGATAAAATTTTATAGCTAAGAAGTATACAAGGGTAAAATTTGATACATCTTGAAAAGGAATTAGGGTATGAGTAAAATAACAAAACGTCAGCTAGCATAGCCGATTGAGGATGGTACGACGTTATCTTAATCAGCATTTTTCACAATAGGAACAACGAGTTTCCTCAAAACATTATTTATTATTAGCGGAAAACTCAGGCATATTATGACCTTCACAGAAATGTGACCCTTGCCATGATTTCAGATTTTGTATCTTGAGAACCACTAGTCGTGCAACATTCGTTGACCCATCAATTTAAGTGGAATAGGCTGTTTCTATTCAGCACTTGTTACATTATATATACCTATGATAAACCGTTCGCCTAAAAATTGGAGAAAACCAAAAATTCCTATCGGCCTCTTTTTCATAAATGAGTCATAAATCTAGATAAAACAGTTATATGATCAAAATGATAGGGTAAATATATTCAAAACATATGGTTTTCATATAGTGTTTCTTATAATATATGAGGTTATCTTCAATATTTTTGTCGAAATCGCCATAAACACGATTTTCCTATTTTTAGGTGGTTAAATGATAGGGCAATGACTTTTTTTGTTTGGAGACAAATGATAGGGCAAGAACTTTTTTTATATATTGAATTGATAGGGCAGGAACTTTTTTTAGTGGGAAAGAATGTAGGGCAGGGACTTTTTTGCCAGAGTTCAATGATAGGGCCAAGAGTTTTTTTCATCGGAAAAAAATCCCAAAACCCGGTCCTATATTTTGTATTTTTTGACCGGTCCCTAATTAAACACTTTTCCCCTTTTAGACAAATATTTTGAAAAATAATTTTTTCTTGGCGAAAATCTCAGCCCTCATTAGCAACCTAGTTGCTGATATGAAAAAATGTGTAAATGCTTTAGAAAACATATATGAAAGGCACCTTGAGCCGCATGTTAATTACTGCAATTTCATAATATCATACTCCTGCCCATATGAGCGACTTGAATTATAATGCCACTCTTAACTTCCCTATGATCTCATTAGAAAGCTTGGGACGGTTAACTATTTTTTTTTAAATCATTAATAATCTTACACCTGAGTATTTGATTGATCTGGTGTCGGCGCCAAGAAGATACATGTTTAGTATAAGATATATTTCTGCTCTGGTTCCCGTTCCTTGTCGAACGGATAAGTCTTTCTGCCAGGCCGCTACCTGAAATCTCAAAAATTATCAGACCTCCAAAAAAGATATTTTCAATGTTCACAGGGAATCAGATATTGCATTTGAACCAAATTTACTTTCCAATATACTATAAAAGTATGTGATCTAATTATTGAGAGATTTTGTCACCTTATGTATGGAATGTATCATTTTTTGAGACCTTTTTTCGTAATATCATAATAAATTTTTCATCCAAAAAAAGAAATAATGATGAAAAATATGCATACCTTCTCAAAGTTATGGAGGAAAGGCCTACCTTCTAAGTAACCTATAGCGTGTTTTCGTGTCAAGCGAGGCTTCATACTCTAATCCTTTATTCCGACTACTCTATGTTCCAGCAGATCGTTCTTCCGACATGATCTTTAGTGCGTGTTGTGATTTCATCCCATATTTCTCAACAAATGAGGGGAGTTGGCCTGATGGGGGTTCCTAATATGTTTCAATATAGCTTTTCTTCTTGAGCTATTTTTTGTTGTTGTCTCTCCCGGCTCATCATCATTGGATCAATGAAACTGGATTTTAGCCATTTGATGCAGTTGAAATTCAAACATTTTTCCAACCATGATGGATTATTTAAATTGCATTTTATTCGTCGATTGATATAAGTAAAAATCAAAATTTTTAACTGAATTTTAGCCATTTAACATAGATGAAATTCAAAGACTTCTCCAACCATGGTGGACCATTTAAACTAAATTTTAGCCATTTAACGTGAGATGATTGCGTTGGGAAAAGATAATATGGTTTTAGGTAGAAAAAGGGGGGAACGTTTTGGGCGAGGAGTGGATGGTATAATAATTGAACAGGATGGTCCCACGCAAATCAATTATCAAATGTTGGCAGGTCTGCATGCAATTGTCCGTCTGGATAAGAAATGTTTTGTTAAGCTGTCCATTTTTCGAACCTCCCTTTTGTCTTCCGCAAATAGAATTATGTCAAAAGTCGTTTCTCTCA
>Ga0099797_101726_pt1 | contig 10867 bp, 9 predicted proteins | sample Uncmet_Sort48C_1_FD_89871 | JGI IMG/M metagenome (GOLD analysis project Ga0099797, IMG submission 89871) | Marine eukaryotic communities from CALCOFI LINE 67, Pacific Ocean - C012_Sort48C_1 | ecosystem: Environmental > Aquatic > Marine > Oceanic | place: Pacific Ocean: Monterey Bay | collected... | reverse complement strand
GTTTCACTTAGATTTCATTTCGAAGTCACTTCGAGTTAACTTCGGTTTCACTTCGAGTTCACTTCGGTTCCACTTAGATTTCACTCCGACATAACTTCGGTTTCACTTCGACTTCACTGCGATATCACTTCGGTTTCACTTCGATGACACTTCGGTTTCACTTCGGTTTCACTTAGCTTTGACTTCGATTTCACTTCGGTTTCACTTCGGTTTCACTTCGATTTCACTTCGATTTCATTTCGGTTCCACTTCGGTTTCACTTAGATTTCGCTTGGGTTTCACTTTGATTCCACTTCGATTTCACTTCGATTTCACTTCGGTTTCACTGTGACTTCACTTCGATGTCACTTCGATTTCACTTCGGTTCCACTTCGATTTCACTTCGATTTCACTTCGATGTCACTTCGGTGTCACTTCGATTTCACTTCGGTTTCACTTAAATTCCACTTAGATTTCACTTCGACTTCACCTCGTTTTCACTTCGACTTCATGTCGTTTTCACTTCGATTTCATTTCGATTCCACTTCGGTTTCACTCAGATTTCGCTTGGGTTTCACTTCGATTTCACTGCGATTTCACTTCGAATTCACTTTGGTTTCACTTTGGTTTCATTTCGATTTCACTTCGAATTAACTTCGATATCACTTCGATTTCACTTCGGTTTCACTTACGATTTCACTTCGAATTATCACTTCGGTGTCACTTCGATTTCGCTTCGATTGCACTTCGGTTTCACTTCGACTTCATTTCGACTTCACTTCGGTTTCACTTCGATTTCACTTCGAAGCGGAAAGGGACACATCGCCACTCAAGGGAAAGGGAAACCGCCCCGACGCGATAAGGGAAAAGGGAAACGACCTCGGGGGCATAAGGGAAAAGGGAAAACACCGGGACAGACACTTTCGCCGCGATTCCACTACCCCAACAAACCGCGCGTACGCACGCACGAACGAAACGAAACGATTTCCCGGTTGGACTCACCCCCCCAACCTCCGATATATATACCCCCCTTTTATGTTTTGGGCTTATGGTGAGGCTCTGGGCTCAAAGCTGGAAGCACAGGGTTTTGGCAGAGACCACAAGCAAAATTTGCTCGCCCCGGGTGCGTTTATAAAGGAATCCCTTTAATAAGTAGGCCTAAAAAGGTGTGCCCCTTCTTGGTCTCAGGGGGGTGCGGGTTTGGCCGAAAGCTCGCCTCGGGCATTTTGGTTCGAGGCACTTTTTGATGTTTTTTCGAAGTGGCATTTTTTGACATATGAACGCAAAATCGGAAGGCTCGGGCTTCCATTTGCGATCACTTTGGCATGTTTTGGGATCACTGTTCGTGATCTTCGTTTTTTTTAATGGTGCTCCCGTGCTGGCGGGAACTCTATTTTCAAGACTTTGGGGTCCAGAAGATGTCAAAAGAATTAGATAAAAGACGATCCTGCTTGGGAACCTATTTTGGGAGTCATTTTTTAAACAACAATCCAAGTATTTAGTAAAAAGTGGCGTCAGAAGGGCGTTCAAAATGGGCCAGTGGAAAACGTGACTTCTACTAATTTTATCTTTGTGTTGTCTATGGGCTGCCAAAGTTCCAAAATACTGCCGAAAATTGCCAAAAGAAACGAAAAGGTAATAAAAGCGTGCCAAAATTCAGAAATGTCTGCTTTGGGCTTCTATTTGGGATATCTTTTTGGAAGATTTGTACCATGTTTACGGCTTTATGAGTTTTGGGAAAACCGTGCTCCCGTGCAAACGCAAGCTCCAGAAACAATGTTTGCGGGCTACCAGATGGTATACACATCGAACAAGCAACAATCTTGCTTGTGTGACACTCCCCATGGGGGGGGGGGCTTCCTCCAAGCTATATATATATATATATATATATATAACCAAATCAGGTCGCCTATGTTGTGCTGTTGATGGGCTGCTACGGAAAGTCAGGTGGGAGTCATGATAAGTTGAACTAAACCCTGGAAACGCAACGGGTGCACATACATGCCTTACCATGGCAATAAGAAACACGGCAATAAGAAACCGAGATATTAAATCTGACCTGAAACCATGGATGCCCTATCTATTTCCATTGGAAACAAATCAGAAATCAAGTATCTGGCTGGCCCAAACTATTTCTTATTGCCATGTTGGGGGTGTATACATGAAGGCAGGGCCGCATGCCCGAAACAAAAAAAATGGCAATCTTAAAACGAATACGTATACGTAATCAACGACTCTAAAATGGATAATTAAAAGAATGGGCGTTGATTGGGTATACGTATCAGTCTTCCATCCACCATTATGGATTCCACCACAGTGGGGGGGCCGCCGAAGGCGGCCCCGCACTGTGGTGGAGGCGGCCGAAGGCCGCCTCCATAATGGTGGAGGGAAAACTAATACGTACACCTAAGCAACGCCACTTTTTTAACTATCCACATTAGAGGCCTTGACTAGGTATAGGTATTAATTTTAGTATCCCCAATCCATGCCATCGAAAATGCCTGGAAATTGAATTCACGCGAGCCACCCACTGAAGAGGCTGAGGAGAGGCTAAGAAGATACATGTTCAGTCACATGTTGCAATTGCATCTACCACCGGCATGTGGATGGAAATGGACAAACACACTGTTTATTTGTTGCGTTTTGTGTTTTTTGTCTTTTGAAAGGTAGTTAATGGGGGTTAATACTAATGGGGGTTAATTAAAATGGGGATTAAACCCCATTTAGATTAAACCCCATTAATGGAGAATATAAAAGGAATATGAACAGGAATACATTCGAATGAAATAGACAGAACAGCGGGGCGCGGCCGAAGGCCGCGCCCCCCTGTGGTGTCGATAAAATGAACATATATTCCTTCTCATATTCCTTATATATTCTCCATTAATGGGTTTTAAAATTGCCCATTAGTATTGAATCCCATTAACTACTATTCGATATTTGTTGTGTTTTGTTTTTCATGTGTCTTGTCTGAGATGGCTTGTAGTATTTCTGTCGGCTCGCAAAACTCAGCACAGGAGATGGGTGGAAATGCATCTGTAGCTCGCACATGAGTGTTTTGTGAAATGTCATGATTTGTGGGTGGGGGGATCAGGGAGCCTTCCCTTTGTGCTGAGATTGCTGCGAGAACTTGTACATATTTATGGCTGTTCATACCGAGTGAGGGATCCCTCCTCGTTTCTCCACGGTGATGTCTGAAGATGTGAGAAATATCCATCGACTACAGACATCTGAAGTCTGAGGGATGTATGTGAGATATATTCAAGAATCTTCAAGCGGTGCGTTAAAGGTCCTTGCTCGACAACATCCATCCACTTTCTTCAAAGGTTGTTCCTTTCTCAATCGCATTCTGTCCTATATGCAGAATCCAAAGACACCCCTCCCTGAGCTTTTGGAACACACCCAAGGTCTTCTGGGGATGAACTTTGATGAAACTCTACGTGGAATGAAAGCCACCCAATTTCCAAGTTGACATTTTAGAACACCGACTTTTCAAACTCTGGTGGCATTGATTTGGTGGCACATTGGTCTAACAACTTCGAGTAGAACAGCTACAGCGGACTCATTTCCAATTGCGCTCATCTCCAATTGTGCGAAGAATTGGAAATCAGGAGGGTCTAGTTGGGCCAATGGGCCCCATGGGCCCGGGAGACAGCGGGGGGGGGCTGCCCCCCGGGCCCATGGGGCCCATTGGCCCAACTAGACCCTCCTCATTTCCAATTATTCGCACAATTGGAAATGAAGGCCTACCCAAAATGTATTAATATACCCAATCCCCGCACGATTCGGGTCCGGAACCGTCGGTTTGACCTGAAACTTGGTCCAAATCGATCCGTATCGGTCCAAATAACCTAAAAATCGCATTCCCGGGGTCTGGGGACCGACCCCGGGACCGGAAATTAGAGTTCAGGGTTTAGGGGTCTGGGATTTTTTTTTTTTTGTATTAAGATACCCAATCCGTGCACAATTGGAAATGAGCCCTCTGTAGATGAAGTTGCCATGCTATCCCGCACATCACCTATGTAAGGGATGGTGGCACTGGCGCCTCCCTATAAATAATACGTTGCAAAATGCGCGAGGCACATAATGGGTGCTCTTCAAGATAATCTTTAGAAACACTGGAAAATAGGGGACAGATAAAAAATCAGTTTGTGCGGTTTTCGATGGTTTTTGATTGGTTTTGAATGCTTTGGTTTAAATGGTTATTTGAACCGGCACGGATCGATTTGGACCAAGTTTCAGCTCAAACCGTCGATTCTGGACCTAAATCGTGACATTTAGGTAAATTGGGCTACTGGGGTGGCGGACCCCTCGCCGAGAGCTTAAGGTGCCGTCAGGAATTGCGCCAAAAATCCAGGGGGACAGTTAAAAAAATAGTTTTCTGGCGGATGTATGTTTTTTGCTCTCCCATCGCAAAAACGCCACCATTTTTAACCGCTTCGGAAGATTCAACAGTGTCAGACCATCTGTAAATTAACGACAGTCTGGTGACACATATATCCGACAAATGTATGAATCATGCGGTCTGGCAAAATGTGCGAGACATGTGTGCGAGTGGTATGCGACTGATGCTAAGTTATTCTGAGCATACTCTGACACCTACAAGCCACATTTATATCACACATTTGGTAACATGTACTCCACATTGTTTTAGCATTCAAACTTGTTCAATAAGCCCGTCCAGACGGCAAGCCCACAGTATTGATATATTACATGAAGTGAGTCAAGGACTGCCACACGGACCCTAGGATTCGCCGGTTCCATGCGCCATACTTGGTGCAACTGACGGCAAATCGTCGGCCAAATTTCCGCAGCTTCAAATCCTCATCAGTCCTTGACCACAACTAAAATGCCATGCAAAAGGGGGAACTATGATTTAGCTACGCTAACTGGTCAATTTGTTTGCGATTCCAACTTGAACATAAGTATACTTTCTATGTGTCTGAGCAAGTTACCAAGCTGGGAATCTTGCAGCCGACACGAAAGTCCAAACATGTGATGTCAATGGTGTGGACACCTCAGTACAAGGGAACTACTGTAATAAAATCGATGAAGAAAAAGTCAAACACATGTCAGCATACTATGATAAAAAATGCAATGCACAGGAAGGATGCACACGATCTCAAACTATCCCGCACCTGTTTTACATGTATCTCAGGTTTGGATTTACATCATTGGTAAATGCATGGTGCATGGGATTTGTTGTCCGAATATCATAAGCACATACTTTCTATAGTATACCCGCACAAGGCTTCATCCCCATAATTATAACTGACTCTAACAACTTATAACTTAATATTCAAAGGTGTTGTAACTTGTGTTGCATTGCCTGTCACCCTTCGGGGGCTTGGGAGGCAGCAAATCAAATAATAAATTCGAATCACTTACATGTCTTCAGGGAAAGTTGTAATTATGAGGGTATAGCCTGATGGGGGTATTATGCAAGTGCTTATGAAATTAGGGTGTCATTCGAGCCCGTTGCGAAACACTTGTGGACGGAGGCCAAGCTTCGGCTCCGCAATTTCGAGATCTTCAAGGGAGCTGTCGGACTCACTGCCATAACCATCTGTCCGATGGTGTTCAGGATCGTGATCGTGATGGTGCAGACGATGGGCATCATCCTTAGAATATTATGATGGCCATGATTTTAAACCTGGGTCTCATTTCATTGGTCAACACACATGCGTTGCCGTTGAAAGCAAACAGATTTGAAACTCTTGTATATATCCTTTCTCATGAGCTTCGCCCTGCCCCCACACGCCCCTCCCAAAGTTTTGCTCACAAGCAGCACTGCCAGTCATTGGAAAGGAATATCCTGCCCAGCGCGCGGTTTGTTATCTATCTCTTTGTATATGTGTAGCACATACCATGCACACATGAGGGTCAAGAAACCACAAAAAAAAGACAATGGAACCCGTCTAAAATTTGGCGCCTTCTTAGCCCACTTGACAGCTGCATCCAGATAAACCCTGCTGTCTTCAAAGAGCGAGGGGTAGGGGAACCAATTGTACGAATGTGCTACATGCAATTCGCAGCACGAGAAGCCATGTGCGCTCCCAAGGAACCTGCTGCCGCAGCGCCGGCCACAGGCTAAACAAGGCGGGTGCCAACCCCAGCCCTAAGATGCGAAACTCCATGAAACTGTAGCCCCAGTCAGACAACAGACTCTCAAGAAGTTGCTTCACTCCAAGGCTCGCCACGGACTCAGCGACTGTGACAAACTTCCCTGGGAGCCTGCAACAAGGATCACTGGGAGCCTCCGAATTGCATGTGAGAAGTGACAGCAACGCCAGCACAACTTGTTGACACTATAGGCAGGGGACATTTTGCTAAAGCAGCAACAATGGTCAGCTTAAGGCTTTGAACAAGTGGTGAATGGCTTGTACAGGCGTATGGGAAACCATTGGTTTATAAAGACTCGCGATTGATTGCCAACAATTTCAACAAATGGTTCGCCACGATCCTACACCATTGCGTACTGTGTGTTTTGTAATTCGCCTCTGATAGGGCACCGAAACATGCTTGAGACAAAAATTATATATTATTGTGTTTTCACCCCAGGGTAGTATTTTTCCTGCACATGTGTTCGGCCACATGTGGCCATCCGTTGTCCAATGTCGCGATGCGTCTGAAATTTGTGAAGCTATCACAGTCTTGCCCAATGCTTGTGCTCTTGTCGCGCTGCTGCCTGAGTGCAAAGCTGGTTTTGCTGCAAAGGCCAATCCACGAACCTCTGCATAGTTGTTGCTGCGCATGGCAAGGTTACGGCCCATGCGATACAGCAGTCCTCTCTCAACAAATGTGTCTTGGATCCAGTGGCCCCGCCAAGCAAGATTGCCGTGGGCGGCCTTGCCGGCATTGCCCCTGCTAGCCCCATCAAATGAAAAGAGCAACAAAATTTACACCTTGCCGTCTAATACCAGGGCTGCACTGAAATTCTGCGTCTCCTAAGGAAGCATGAATTCAAAGTCATTGGTGTCCAGCGCTTGGTTAGCAGCAGCATCTGCTGCATTGTTGGCATTCTGCATTGCATGCAGCACGGGATCCCTGGCATCGAAGCACTTCAAACACAGAGAGCTAAAAGCTAAAAAACAGTGGGAAATGAATTACCCACTAACAAAATTTAGCTTTTAGCTCTCTGTATTTTTAATGGGAAATGCATTTCCCACTAAACTAATGTTTTTAGCTCTCTGTGTTTTAAATCCGATTTTTATGGGGTATGCATTTCCCACTAAAAAAATTAGCTTTTAGCTCTCTGTGTTTTAAAGCAGCATCTGCTGCATTGTTGGCATTCTGCATTGCATGCAGCACGAGATCCATGGCATCGAAGCACTTAATGGCAAGTTTGAAAACCAATCGCCTTAGAGCCGCATGGCTCGCATGCAATGACCTCTGCAGCCCACTCTCGCTTGAGATAGCTCGCCCCCGGGGTAGTGTATATATATATATATATATATATATATATATATATATATATATATATATATATATATATATATATATACATACATACATACATATAATATTTATATATGGCTCTATATATATAAATTATCTCTCTACCTGCCGGGTCGTCTCACTTGTATTCTGATTCTGGTGCTTCCCCCAAGGAGCACTGCCGTGTGATACATAGATCAGGATCTTGTGCAGTCGTGGCTCACTAATGTAATGAAAGATTCCCCGATGGCTTCCGAGGGACGTCCCCTGATGCCAAATAGCATGCAATATTCCATGGACATACATGAAATCAATGTTGTGATTTTTTGAACTGTTATTTTCAACTTCGATGTGTTAATTGATTGTTCATAATTTTCAGGTCCCGGGACTGCTTCCATTGGCTTCGTCTCGGAAGTCCGTGTTATCTTGTCGGACTCACGCGCCCACAACTCCGATGTAGTATTTGTATGGACAACCTTCGATTCGACGACATTCCAAAGCATGTTTGGTGGATTAGCTGGCGTGTCCTTGAGAGAAATATGTTTTTGAATGATGCACCCAACAAACATATTCGTATTTGAGTGTCTATTAGATATTAACTTAAAACCCTTAGGAAAGGATTGGAAACCTGTTTGAATGCATCGGGAATGTGTCGTGCGTCGAAGTTGTATTTTAAAGTAATCAAAAGCAGTGTGAAACCAATGAAAACAAGGAATGCTGGAATGTGTATTTGGAGGGTCTTTCGCCGGCCCTCTGGGGAAAATAAGTGTTAAAAACTCAGCGAAAAGACACATGGTAAGGAATCTTGTATGTTCCATGAGTCTCGTTGATTGTTGCTGATTTTCGACAACAGATAGATGGATATGTATACGCTCATATATATATATATATATATATATATATATATGTTTCTGTTTCTGTTTACCCGTGTTGATGATCCATCGTCACGCTCGCTGCATCCGCTACCGGCAAGGTTGAATTCAGGAGTGCACTGAGGACAATAAACTTCATTGTCCTCATTGCTGTCACATTCAAGAAAATCGAATGCACTTAAATTGGGATTATTTAGAGAATTACTGACACTATTGTTAACACAAACATTGACAATACCATTAGTGCACGATTTTCGTGAGAGCCCATGTTCATCATCCGCCATATAATATAAATCATCAGCACCATCCTGCACAGGTATAACGAAGGGGGCGGGGCTGGAGGGTACATGATTTTGGACATTATTGTGAATAAGTTGGTAAGGATCCTGACTGCAAACTGTATCGGGTTCCACCCTATTAATAGGAGGATTAGGTGCATCCGAAAATTGTGGCAACAACGGGCGAGGTTGTTTGCCTCTCAATCTCCTGGCAATATGTGGTCTCCCATTACATGCTCTTGCTTTGCACATATACGTGTGTCCTGGCATCATTCCAAGCTCCATACCACCTGTATTGCGGAAATAGTTGTTAAAAACCCAATTGCCATGAGCATTATTTTGGATATGTTTCCTATGATGGCTGTACTTATTACATTTGTTAGGGGGCCTATTACGGGAAATATTGTTATGCCATTTGAAACCATACCGATAAAAATACAAAAGTGGTAGAGGCCCAAATAATTGCACACACGGCTCCTCCTTATAATGCCTCCTCTGAGCACATGCATAGAGCTTCTTGTTGCTGGGTGCATTAATCTTCGCCAATTCATCAGCCTCACTGGCCGTCATTACTGGCCCCTGTAATAGAAGGGCTGCCCGGCAAGCCGGTGCACGGTAACGAATATGATTGAGTATGCATTCCCGCGTATGAAATTGTTTAAGACAAATTGTACAATAAGTAGTATTTATGTACATGGCGAGCGAGTTCCTTTGTTTATGGACTTTAGATAAATGGAGTTGGATTTGCTGATGTGTAGGCATGGACACATTGCAAAGGGGACACGAAAACATACTATAATCTCTGGCCGCCTGACTGCCTCCACTGACATTGGAGCTCTCCTCCTGCATATTGAGAAAGGGTGTGTGGAATAACAGTCGAACCTTATTTGCAATTCCCTTGGGGTCACTACTGATGTAATTGATGGCAGCACTCATATCACAATCCCTAAACCCAGAGAAACCCTCAAACATTGCAATCCAATGCAAATCATACAGAACATCCCTCGCCCATCCGCTTGGTAGCTTGGAGAGCGGCGCGATGAGGAGCAGAAGAGACTCCACCTGTTTGCTCACAATTCTGATAAAAAGAAGTATCCGGGACATCTTCAATATATGATTTGGGGATACTAGAGAATACTGGATGAGTAGATTATTGTCGCTGATATTCATGCTTCCCTCCACAAACCGTGTGTTGGTGGCACTCCTATAAATTTTAAAAATGGTAGTGGAAAACTTAAAGAAAACATTATTGTTGAGATTGGGCCAGGTAGAACAATTAAAGCACCCCTTAGAAAACAAATAAGTTTTAACAACAGAGATTTTGCTTTTAACATTAACATTGGGATTTTAAAAAACCTTTTTACGTAGTTTCTTCTCGTCCTCAGCCATTACACACGATCTAAGTACTACTTCCTCTGCCATATTACAAGAAACAGAGGTCTTAGTGCCTAGATGCTTATAAGATTTAACGAACCGAAGGGTGTTACAAGGATTATTAACGGTAGAAAATTGGCAGCAATCACCATTTTTGGCTAACTCAACCCGAGCACCATAAGATCCGGGGCCAGCAAAGGAAATGATGGCCTCGGAGTTATTGGTGCTAAAGTTGAGTGAAAGCCCAAAGGAACTAAAAACATATGCTGCCGTGGAGATGGCCTTGGCATTATGAGAAACTATTAATTTGGAGGGTGCAGATACAGGTATCATAAGGTCGTCATGGAAGGACGCCATGGGAAAAAGGATAGGACTATTGTTAAAAGTGATACTGGATCCAATACCATCAACCTGAAGGGAGGTATGCAATAATCGAAGGAGTCTAGACATAGCAAGCCCGTACAAATATGCATATAAACTCGATATTTGTTGGGGTGTTTTTTTGTGAAAAATCTGTTTCTTTTGAATCCTCTATTTGGACGCACAAATATGGTGGTTTTCTCACACTTGGAACACTTCATGGCGCGTTTTCTTTTCTTACAGAAAACACAAAAAATGTAACATATTTTTCATAAACATCAACAAATGGTTTCCTCACATCCCTCTTGCGCAAACATCGTGGATGTGAGGACCCCACAGTGACCCCCAATGACCCAAAAAGGCGCCTCAAGGACCTCCGGAGGCGCCGCAATGGACCCTCAAACAAATGGAACCCCAAATGGCCACCAAAGGCCCCCAAAGGTAGGCCAAGGGAGCTAAATGAAGCCTAAAGGCGCCCAGAATCCCCCGGTGAAGCCCCCAAAATTGAAAACATAAGCGTTTTGAAGCTACTTTTGCCCATATTCCCGATTATGTCCCAAAAATGTT
>Ga0099797_101691_pt1 | contig 10872 bp, 4 predicted proteins | sample Uncmet_Sort48C_1_FD_89871 | JGI IMG/M metagenome (GOLD analysis project Ga0099797, IMG submission 89871) | Marine eukaryotic communities from CALCOFI LINE 67, Pacific Ocean - C012_Sort48C_1 | ecosystem: Environmental > Aquatic > Marine > Oceanic | place: Pacific Ocean: Monterey Bay | collected... | reverse complement strand
AAACGCCGATATTTTGAAAGACGAGGCACGTGTTGTATGGAGAGTTTTAAGCGCGTTGAATGTTTTATGTAGTACATCTGGCTCCATTCGTATTGGCGCGGAAGTTCAAATTAAAGGAGAAAGCAACGACCCAAAGCTCCCTTCGAATCGAAGTGGGCTCGTTGTTGGTTTAGATGAGCAAGCTGGGACATCATCGATTTTACTTTCAGACGGGGAGATAGTCGAGAAGATACCCTTGGAGCAGTTGGTGATAGTGCCCGCGGCTCCGTGGGTTCTAGAAGGCGGCGCTGGATCAAAACTAGACCGGGTATTTGTAAAAATCTTGCCTCTTGTCTCGTTTTTTGAGGAAGATTGTTTGAATTCGCTCCTTTTTGTCACATTTAAATTTCGTGCCATGCAATTACTCAACACGTTTGTCGAAATGCTACCGTCTGTTCACGAGGCCTTCTTTTCAAATGCCTCGTGTGCAGACCAAGTAATTCGTCTAGCATGCGAGACTATGGCGATAAAAGGAGAGTTCGGAATATTTTCAGAATTAAGCCAGAAAATGGAAAGTCTTCGCTTACTTTCTCGTGATGTGAACTTAACTTTTCGGGAAACAATGGCGGGATTGGAAACCTCGGATGATGATTTAAACCACGACAGTGTTTTCGTCGTCAAATCAGTCTCGCCGCTGATTGATGTTACAAACGAGTTTAATTATTCCGTTCAAGCAGATCTCGGCGATGAGTGGGAATGCCCTCAATGCGATAGTCCCAATCCTGTCGACATAGAGAATTGTGAAATGTGTGATTTTGACCGTCCGGAACTTGCTGGTGTTATCGTTGGTCACGCCTGGCCAAAAGATTCTTCTATGGACATGTTTCATGTACCCTGTCTAAGTAAGCACAAGTTCAGTAAGACGGCTGCTGCCAAGCATCTGGCGGATGGATTTGGCGTTATTTGGCAAGGGCAGGCAAGTTTATCGCGGACGATAAAGTCGCAAAAAACTGAATCGTTTTCTTTCTTAATCAAACAAAAGCCATCTGGAGGCGCTTTTGTTCGCACTGGTTTTATAGAAGATGCTGACGAGCCTATTGACATACAAGCAGCAACTGATGTATACGGTTGGTGCAGCGACGGGTCAATTTTGAAACCTTCTAATGAATCGAAAACGAAGGTAAATATTCATTCTCTGAACGTCTCTTATGCATCAATCCCCAACGATCCGTCGGTAATGCAGTATCAGACGGTAACCAAAGAAGGAACTTCTGGCCCTTTTCTGTGTAGCGTGAAGAAACATTTTCCAGTATGGAAGTTGGACGATATTCAATTGAAGACGGGCAAGTGGTACTACGAGGTTGAGGTGATTGGAGATCCTGACAATAGTTGCCCTCAGATAGGGTGGGCCGATGCACTTCACGGTAGATTTGATGGACAGCAAAATGGTGTCGGCGATTGTAAACATAGTTGGGCTGTTGATGGACTCCGCGTAAAATCTTGGAATGGGGATGAAATAAATTATGGAAAGAAATGGGCCGACGGTGATCGAGTTGGTCTTCGGATTGATTTGGACGCGAAAATCGTTGGATTTAGTCTCAACAACGAATACATGGGTGACGCGTACACAGAATGTGAATTTTCAGGCGGTGTTTTCCCTGCGGCAACCTTAAGCGCGCATGGCAACATGAACATTCGAGTTTTCTTTGGTGGAACAGGGAAGTTTAAATATGAACCACCCGAGGGGTTTAATCCGATTTATGAATATTTTAATATAATACACGAAAAGCAGGCCGAGATTAGATCAAATTGGACTCCTGTACTGGACGCAATGACAAGAGCTAACATCAATTCAACACGGCATCGTTTTGATAGTAGCGTGAAACAAAGCGAAATCGATTCAAAACTTACCACTATTTTGTCCAAATCACTGCCAGAATTGTCTCGAACGCCATCAGAACTCTTAGAAATTCACTTGGCACGGACGCAACTGAGCCAGCAAATATCAGGTAAACCGCGATCTCAAGCAAGAGAAACAACCATCAACGATGAAGATTCTGCCTTTTTGAAGGTGGGCCCTCTCGGCAGTGCTTGTGTCGATGCGTCGTTCGCAAAGTCTTTCGATCGTAGTGGCGTGCCTGGTACTACTGTTGAATGGGCCGAAGGAAACACTGTGACGGTGAAACGCGACTATGAACTATCACAGATCTCGATATTTCTTGGGGGCAAACTTTTACACGAAATTTCGCCCATACCAGCAACGTGTTTACACCCATTCATCCAAATTTCAGGCGCCGGGGTATCTGTGTCTTTAAACGAAACTGTTTCTGTGGTTGAAGACATTGCTGATGATATGGCTCTACCATGGAAATTAGAGAATGCGATTGCACATCAAACGGTATATTTCGGCATTTTGTTCTCAGTGGACGGCGATTTCACGCAGTTGGTCCGACTTTTCATCCGCTCTGACGGAAGTAATTCTTCAGAGTTTACAGGACACATAGAGTTTGGCAGTATTGGTAAAACTGCAAGCATAAGTGGGGAACTACGCCTTGATTCGAGCCGGATTCAATTAAACAGTTTTTCGTGTGACAAAGAGCAGAAATTACAAAAGATGACATATAATTTAGAAACACATCAAGACTGTAAAGGGAGATTGACTGGAATCGCACTTGATGGAGAAAGCGTAATGATTTTGGATAAAAAAGAATCCGAGAAGTACCTGTCATTTAGAAATCCAGACAGCCACATCTTTTTAGGGCATCTTGGCATTGTAAAAGGAATCTCGTTTACCATAGAATTGTACGCAAAATTTAGTAGGGCAGATGCCTTCCCAGCGAATTTGGTTTGTTGTTATGCTTCCTCATCACGGTTGTCATTCGGCGCCAACGAAGCCCACCAGTACTCTCTCGACTTGCAAACGAGTGACGGCACATACAATATTTTGACACTCTCTGAACCCGTTTCTCACAACTGGGGGCATTTGGCCATTTCCTACGAACCAACTACGCTAGTTCGATCTTGGATTCTTGATGGGACAGAGACATCGGTTAACGAAGGGATGCAACGAGAAATGGGCAATTCGAATGGGGAAATGGCGAAAGAGTATTTTACTGCGCTGATCAGTCTGGAGGATTTTGCTCAACATGTTTCAGTTGATATAGCGGAAGTGACTACCGGTGTCAGCATTGGCCTTCAGATTGAGCGCCCGAACGAGGGAAAAGACTCTAAATTTGGTGCAGTTGATGCAGCTGATATAGAAGGTTTCTACATAAGTAGTAAAGGGAGGTGTTGGCAGATAGAAAAACAGGGGAAAACAGGGTTATGTTTTGAAACTTCTCCACTTGCACGAGGGGATAATGTTAGCATCATAATCGCGCAAGGTCAAATCACATTTTTTGTAAACAGACGTGCCGTAGGAACCTTCGCTGAACAAGGGCAGGTAAAAGCACGTGTACAATTAATGGGACCAAATGATCGAGTTTGCGTTGCCGGTAGCAAATTTGTCCATGATGGAGGCCTTTGGTCTCTGTTTCAAGACTCGAAGTTAGCAATACAAACATTAGCCGACGGTGCTGTTCCTTCTAGCGACGTATCAAGCGAGAAAAGCTATTGGACCGTCGGCGGGCGTGGATCCGAAAATGACTTTCGGGGGGACGTAGTAGAAGTTCGGGTGTGGAAAAAAGCTCTGCGAACTGCTGATCTGGAAGCGGTCCGCGGCGAGTCTTATCCTTCTAGTGCAAACTTTGAAGACTTAGCTGGGTGGTGGCCTCTCGTTGTTGGAATGGGGAATGTTGCGTACGATGTTAGTGGTAATGGTAACCATGGCCTGATCAGCTGCCCCGAGTGGCTATCATGTTCCGATTTCAAGCGTAGGCCAGTGAGCGAAAATCTCTATTGGAGTTTGAAATATACACACGAATCGTTGGTAGTTGATCCGTTAGATGCTTCTAGAATAATATCAAAGTATAATGCCCTGACAGGTAGGTCGGCTTTGTGCGACACACCTATAAATATGGGAAAATTCAAATTTGATATTGAATTGAAAAAGTTGAAAAATTATGCCTATATTGGAGTAAGTACATTAACGACACCATTGACCTCGTTTATTGGAGCAACCGACGAAAGTTGGGGTTTGTATTCTGCCGGTGATGTATTTCATAACAACAAGAAAGAACATACCTTTGCCTTAAACAAATTTGCCCAAGGTGACTGCGTGTCGGTGTATGTTGACACAATTCTCGGTACCGTAGCCTGGGCGATTAACGGAGAAATGCTTGGCTACAAGTGCACTAATGTCCGTGGCAAAACCGTTTATCCTGCCGTCACTCTGTTTAATTCTGACGATCAGTTCATAATCAAATGGTCAAACGTTGATAGGAGGGAGAGTATGACTGGATCCTTGCCTATTGAAACTTCGTTGGAACTTGAGAAGGTTTTGAGCTCTTTTGAGAAGGAGGGTTTGGTTGGAAAGGAGCTTGTCGAGGCGCAAGGATTTACTCAACCGCACCAAGTGAGGGAAAATGATATTTCCTTCCTTGGAGATATTGGTGACCATTGTGCGTCACCTATGTCAAACAACTACGATGGCTCTTTTGAAGACCTTCAAAACGGAAAAAGAAAAAATTCCGAACTCGTTGAAGGGGCCCAGCGATTGGTATGCGTTCAAGGATCAATGTGGCGACTTGCTATCGTCTCACAAATGATGCACACATCCAGAGCATTAACAGTGATGCTCGCACGGCAATCTGTTTTGCACGTGATCAAATCGTCAGCAAAAATGGGTCCTTTGATTGTGAATAGCTTCTCTGGGGGATCAAATAATTTACTCAAGTATTGTCAACTGATCTTGGCATCAAGCGATACCCAAAATATCGAGATATTGGGACAGCATATGCCCATGCTTCTTGATTCGAGCGCCACAGGCTCCAATAGTATGGCTAGGTCCTTGCTGGCGTCAGCAATATCAATCCTGATGTCTTCCATTGCAAAAATGAAAGCCGTTTATAATGGCTTGGAAGACACCAAATGTTTAGATGTAATTGATGATCAAACGGCCATTGAAAATCCTAACGCCAACTTTGGCTTTTGGCTCGTCAGACTTTTGTTGCATTCCCCTCATTTTGTTCAAGCCAACGCGTCTGCTATCCTGTGCACGTTACTAACGTTCATATCGTTTACCGAAGGGACCCTGCGTGTGGAAGGCATGTGCTTACTAGTACGATTGATGTCTGTCTTTATCAAATCGAAGTTAGAGTGGCCAAAGTCTATGACTGATCGTGTGCAAAGCCAATTCTTGTGGCAGCTACAACTTCTGTATAAATCAGAATCATCCCGCCATTCAAAATTCACGGCCTCACTTGTTCACGGATATTTAGAACTTACTAGTTTGGATCCAAGTGTTCTCCCGTCTCTTCCATCATGGTTCCATGAAGTCCACTTTTTATTTTCTGTGTGTGAAGAGCTAATAAAATCTACTGATAATATTGCTGATATTTCCAAGATGACGCGAGATATGATATTATCAAAACTCAAGCGAATGGGATTTCCATCGTCTGATCTCGATTGTTGTGTTAGCGGAGGGCATACCGACACTTCTTCGAAACAACTTTCTCTGAAAGGTTTGCAGCAATTGGTGCATTATCTCGATACTCGAAGCAGTGAAGATACGTTTAATGCAAAAAAACCTGGAGAATTAAGTGCATACTTAAAGATAATGAAAGACTTAAAGTTTGATGGTGCAGAAACTTCGCGAATGAAAGCTATCGCGGGGGTACCGAACGACACTTTGAAGTTCGGATCATTAATAATCTGTGCACTCAACCATGCATTTGAAATGACACGTTGCTTTCTAAACTTTGAGCCCACGCCTGGTGAAAACTCATTGGTGACCCGATCGATGAAGTACCGGTATTTTTTGTTTTGGTCCTTGAAATATCAAATATGGAAACCGGCAATCAAAACATCGTATAGCAATCCTGATTCTGTTTATGAGTTTTCTATTGATAGACTATCAACGTATTCCTTGCGTGGCAAAGAAGCCACGCCAGAAACATTGAATAAGTCTGTTTTCGGACAGTTGGTAAAGCATCTGCAGTACATCAATCCCCAATACTTGCGACACAAATCGAAGGACGCGAATGGCCCACATGGTACCTGGCGAGTCGATTTTGATGGAGAAAGCTCTATAGACCAAGGAGGCCCGTTCCGTGACACATTACTGCAGGCTGTTACTGATTTAGAGCAAAGTCATGTACGCATGGTTGTACCTGTGCCAAACAACAGGAACAACCAGGGTGAGCTTGGAAGGGACAAGTTTGTTCCTAACCCAGCGTATGTGTCCTCCCAACATTTGCAAATGTGGCAGTTTGTTGGCAAGTTAATGGGCGTTGCTTTGCGCATTAACAACCCTCTCCCATTCAATTTTCCCTCCATTGTCTGGAAATTAATTGTTATGCAAGAAGTCGATAGGAGGGATTTGCGGGGAATCGACGAGAGTTTTTGTCGTATCCACGAGAGCATCCTTGTATGTGACAAAGGTGAAGTAGAGGAGTATGAAATGTACCACCAGGTTGTAAACAATGCTGGGGAAGAGGTGCCATTATTTGAAGGCGGGGAGACTGTACTGGTGACCGGTGAGAATAATACAAAATATGTAACTAAATGCGAGCAATTTCGTATTGCTGAATTTACAAAGCAGTGTGCAGCAATGCGCGAGGGTCTAAGTACTGTTGTGCCGATTGGCTTACTCAATTTGTGGACGTGGGAGCAGTTAGAATCGAACGTTTGCGGTCGAAAAGGTTTTGACATCGAACTCCTAAAGAAACACGCGGAATTCCGGGAAGGGCATAGCAGTGATTTAGTGTTTCAAAATTGGTTGTGGATGTCATTGTCTAATTTTAGCGACGAAGAGAAAGAAGACTTTCTTCGATTTTGCTGGGGCCGGTCACGTTTGCCCATAGCGGAAGATGGGTGGACCCATCCATTTACCGTTGTTCCCAAACGTGGTGATGACGATACTCTGCCGAGTGGCCATACGTGTTTTTTCCAAATAGACATTCCAAAGTATAGTAGCCAAGAGGTAATGGAGAAGCGTCTTAAAATTGCTTTGACTTGGGGAAACGGTGCGATCGATGACGATTAGTCATTTTGGTTGTCCTTCAGATAACTACGCACCACGGATAATAGCATAAAAGTATGCAGAGGAGACTATGTAATTTTTTATATTACAGTTATTTTATTGATTATTTTAAGTTCCATGCCGTCCTACGTACTCTAGATAGACTAGTAATAGTAGCGTAGCAGTAGTTCGAACAAAATAAATTATTTGTATTTTAAGTTTTAGAAAATTTTGAGCGAACTTTTACTTCGTTTTCGTCATTTCAAGTGAACGAGCGACGCAATAGAAGAATGGCAAATACCATGTCTTGTAAAATGAATTGGAAAAAATTGCCGGGTATCTAGATAATTATGCATGTCCATAATGCAACGCTATCTTCACAAAATCAATCGAGAAGGGGATTTTACTTGGTGGACATCGCCTCTTCATACTTCTTCAACAAAACCGACTTGTACTCTTCTTGGTTGTCCCATATCTGTGCGGCGTAACCATTCAAAGGACTGTCATTGTTTGGTTCGCCTAAAAGACTGCGTAAAGACAACAAAATTGTACTAACGCTATACGCAGCTGACCACTTTTCTTTGAGGATGTCCAAACAAATGTTCCCGTACTGGTCGACGTTCGGATGGAAGCACGGGGTCGTAAATTTTATTGTTGGTGCGGTATACGGATAGTCGGCCGGAAACTTTAACGACAGCTTGTAGGTCAGACCTTCGTAAACAGTCCCATCAGCTCCCGTTAATGTTCCAACCCATTCAAACAGGTTGTCTCCTTGTGGAAACGCTGTCGCGCACTGATCGCCAGACATCATGAGATTCATCAACTCGCTCTGCAATCTTTTCGTGACATTTGCATTGCTCCCTTTCTTCGACGAGTCGGTCATTATAACTTGAGTAACCTTCGTGCGCAATGAATTTAATCTGTAAAAATGTTCGTAAAATGAAGAATGTTGTGTGCTGGAGACAGTCGTTTAATCGGTCTGGTGAGCTATACAACGTGTCTGCGAACAGTGGGCGGTTTCGATGCATATAGAAGTTGCGAGGAGACACACGACTTTGTGTGCCGTACATAATGTCATGATGTCTTGAAATGAGCGCGAAGAACTGCTGTGTTATTCTCGTTTCGTGTGAAGTTAGTATCGGTTCCAATGATATGCCTATATGAATGGTGACAGTTTCGCCCAAACACAGCAATTCACTATCTACACTCATCACACAATTGCGCTTGATTGGGTCAACATCACTCTCGTCTATCAACGTCATCCTGTAGTCTAATACTGAGACAACGTACCCTATGACCTCGGTAGCATTCCAACGGCACAATATCCGCATAGTGTAACACAACCACTGTGTTAGGGAAGATGACAAGATCACGAACATCACAGCCTCCTCCTCTCACAGCTCACAGCACTCCACGGATCCTAGATGCTGTGTCATGTACGTCGGTGGTGTGTCTAGCTTGGATGTTTGAGACTATAAACTATGTGTAGTCGATCGACTATTTACATAGGGACATCAAGTCACTCGGGATGCAGCTAGCATGAGCGCCCCGCCATTCGTTCTCACGTCGAGTGTCGAGTGTGGAGCGAGTGTATGCTGTCGATTCCGATGGGGCATGCAAAGTATACTCGACGGTGTACTTGTTGGCCGGGAGGGTGGAGCGGAGAACAAATCCATGAACACGGCACAATCGCATCGCGTGCCTGCCGTCGCGCATGCTTGCCATCGCTGACGCTGGACGTGACGGTCATACAAGCGAAGCGTGAAGCGCTTGTTTATGGGTGCAACGCGTGGACTTGACTGCTCCACAGTGAGTTGTATTGAACATCATGAAAAGAGCGTGTTTGGTTCTTGTGGTCGTGGTCGCTCTCCTCGCAACAGTTGGAGAGGGATTCAGCACGGCAAAAAAGACGAAGAAAGTTCAGAAAAAGAACGTGAAGAAGAAGAAGCGCACTGAAAAAACAAATACAGCGTCTTCGGAAAACGTGTGTAAGGATGGGCAAGGGGAATGTACTGAAGAGGAATCAAAAGTGAAAACGGCCCCTAGAAGTTCGGGAGTTTTTGTATTTTCGCTGGAACACTCCGTCAGCCCTTCAGCACCCTTTGTAGGTCGAGGGTCTATCGAGGTGGAGATCTCTAAATCCACGAAGCAAATCATCGTGCGCGAAAAAAGCCGTTCTCTTTTGACATCGAGCGAATCGAGCGCCTTATTAAAACTGGCGGAATCAGGGGGGTTTTACCGCTTGCGTATGCCTTCCCGCGGTGGGGAAACTTCGGGGTATGTCGTCGCTTCCATCCCTGCCTGTGCCCTGGTTGTGGGTGGCTTGCGCGAACAACTGTTTCTGCACATAGATATTGGCGGTGAGTTAGTGGGCATCGAGTACCGAACACCTCTCTCGAAGTCCTTTAAGTGTAAACCGTCGGATCTCCGAAAGTCTATAAATGCAGCGAAGCGGCTCGGCGAGGTAAAGCTATCAACGAGTGCTGTGGCTGTGATGCCACGGAAGGCGCACAAAGTGCCCTTGATTGTCTCTGGCGAAACCCCTCCTCCACCTGGTATGGAGCATCTGAAAAAGAAAGACCCCAAGAGCGAGAACGCGGAGGAAAACCAAAGTTTTTTGCGGCGCTATTGGTACATTGTGCTTCCCCTGGTCCTATTTATGCTCTTTGGTGGTGGGTAGGGTTTACAGTGTTTGATAAGGTGCCGTATTGAATACAAACAACATTAAGAAAGAAGTATATCATACATACGTTAATTTATTTTTCTTCATCATCGTATAAAAATAAGAGGGTATATAAAAAGGCTGTATATTTAATTTAACATTTTCTGTCTCAAACATCAATTTAAGCGTTCTTTAATAATGTATGTGTATGCGGATATGATGATGATGAATAAAAGGCGAGAGAAGTGATTTAAAAAGGAATGATTTGTGAAGGTGTGTTGTGATAAGAACTATATTCTCATATCATATCCATAAGATATTTTAAAAATTCATATATCATGTGTGTATTTATTTTTGAACATTACATTATTGTTTTATTTAGGAACAAACACTTACTGTGACATCACAAAAGACGTCTCTGCTCCTATCCATTTCTTCGGTTTTAACCTTTCGTCCGAAATATACCTCCTCTTCCGGCAGTGTCATCATCGTCATCGACACCTATGTACGCGGGTGCATTATCCATCGTAAAGGCGTGATCTTGGTCGTTTTCCGAAAGAGTACCTGGCATGCCCAATTTTACCTCCATCATTGCTAGCTCCGCGGTAACATTTTTCATTCTCATCGATTGAAGTTCGTCCTCAAGTTTCGCTATGTATTTCTTGGCATCTGCCAGCTGGTGGGCAAGCTCGTCGTGCTCGTGTTCTTTCTTGTGGAGTGTTAACTCATACAGTGCGTGGGCTTTATGTTCACTGATAACAAAGGCATGCTTTTGTTTTGCAAGTGCTGCATCAATACCCGCCTTCATGGCTATTTTGAATCTTTCGTTTTCCAAGTTGTTCGACTGTTTAACATTCTCTGATGCTCGGGACAAATGCGCCGCAGCTGCCGCTGCGTGCCTCGCAGAAGCCTGCTCCATTGCATCCCGGGCACTTTTGAGTTCACGGGCATGTTGTTCAACTCGTTTTCTCTTCTCTTTCTCGTGCTCCAGAGCACGAAGTGCACTCGTTTTATGCTGCACGTGTAATTTCAGTTCTTTGCGCATTCCAATCGCAGACTCTGCTGCATTTGCAACCGTCGTCTTGTGGTTCTCTAGACGTTTTCTCGCCAA
>Ga0099797_101725_pt1 | contig 10874 bp, 14 predicted proteins | sample Uncmet_Sort48C_1_FD_89871 | JGI IMG/M metagenome (GOLD analysis project Ga0099797, IMG submission 89871) | Marine eukaryotic communities from CALCOFI LINE 67, Pacific Ocean - C012_Sort48C_1 | ecosystem: Environmental > Aquatic > Marine > Oceanic | place: Pacific Ocean: Monterey Bay | collected... | reverse complement strand
GAAACATTCCTACCAGGTGGCAACTGTCGAACATGCTCTTGCACTTGCACATCAATGCCGGAAGAAGTTGTTCTTTGATTTTTGCGCTGGTACAGGCAAGGTCGGAAAGCGGACTGTTCATGCCTATAAGAAGGTTGCTGTCTCCATAGACTGGAAGAAAGGCCCCATAAAGATAGACTTGAGGGACAGTGGCCCAGAAGGGAAGAAGTGTTATGAGTTGACTGAGAAGTGCCTTGAAGAAGGCATGGTGGATGGTGGCATGGCAGCTGTCCCATGTGAAACTTGGGCTAGTTGTCGCCATGGAAAGCCAGGCTCTGGCACACCACCCCCTCTCCGGGATTGGAACCAGAACATCTGGGGTTTGCCTGACCTGTCAGCTTCTGATAAGATTAAGCTGGCAGAAGGCAACGCTATTACAGTACAATGCTTGAAATATCGGGACCTGTTCCGGAAGTACAATGTGCCCTTCGGAATCGAGAATGGTGACAGTAGCATGCTGTGGGCGGTGCCAGAGGTGAAGAATGAGCTGCCAGATGCCAAGGTGCTGAAAGTATGCTATTGCATGATGGGGTCACAATTTCGAAAGAGGACTCGGCTCGCTGTGTGGTGTGTCAGAAATGAAGCATTGTTTGAAGCAGAAGCTGAAAAGTGTAGGCGTCAATACATGTGCAGTAGCAAGAATGGTGTGTGCAGAAGAACTGGGAAGCCACATTTGATCTTGAGGGGTTGGGCACGTGGCCAGGCACTGACTGCACAAGGAGCAGAATATCCCAGGAAGTTCGCCAATGTCATTGCAAAAGTCCTTTGTAGCCAGTAGGAGAGCTAAGAAGTAGGACGCCGTTTGTAGCCAGTAGGAGAGCTAAGAAGTTTTGAAATGAAAATGCGCACAAGCAATGAAAAATCATGCATTGCTGCATCAGCACACTGCTCATGCGAAGAAGTTCATGTATGTTGTTCACCAAGGATCAATGCCAGCATTTGTATAGTTCCTGCACATCTTGGAGCAGTGTGGATTGTATTTGGTACGTAGCTGGGGATGCAGCAGCGCAATTTGGCTCAAGAACCTCAGTACTAGTTGCCAGGCTACCTACAATGCAACATCAACGAGGCAATACATGCCGCATTACTGGATATGATCGAGGCAGCCTCCAATGCATTATGAACGCCTGGGTGTATGAGACATTCACCACAAAGGAAAAGGAGAAACGGATGAAGGAGAAGAAACTGGAAAAGGAAGCATCCCAGCTGGAGAAAGATGAAGAGATTCTGAAGGAGCATGCCCAGGAGAATGACATTCTGGAATTCGTGCAGGGATTACCACGAGACAGTTATGAAACACCCATCCTGAAGACCCGAAGACTCGGAGACGCTGAGAGGTCTCTTCAGGACCCAGAAGTGCTCGGAAGGCCCAGTGGCTCAGAAGAGTTCGTCGAAGAGTTCGTCGAAGAGTGCATTGAAGAAGGCTTGGACAGTGGCATTGGCATGTACACACCAGCTGGGGAGTGGCAGGCATGGCAGGCATCCCAGCATGGGCAGTGGAGTGAGGAGATGCTGAGGGATCCATTGCGTGCTCGGATACGTATAGAGTTCTTCAAAAAGTGCATTGAAGAAGGCCAAGGCCCAAGCCCATGTGCATGTCCCATTTGTGATGGAAAAGCCCGGTTTGGTGGTATGTGTCCAATGTGACAGAATGTGGCGCAACAGTAGTGGTCGCCTGCCTGGTCCAGTGCTTCAAGAAGCTACATATTATTGTCACCTGAATCTTCCGTGCAAAAAAAAAGTGCTGCTAGTGCACACAACCACCTACATGCGCACACATGCAACCACCAAACTTATTATGAAGGGTCTTGTCCCCCTTGGCTCAGGCCCATGAGAAGAGAATACATACCACCAACAAAAACAACACACAGGCAGCCCTCTTCTCTCAAGCATAGCAGCAGCACCAGTTTCGGCCACCATGGTGGTAGATTTTTTCGCCCTCTGTAAACCAAAACCACACCAGCAGCAATGTAAGATACATGATGGAAGTGGCCACAGAAGAGGGAATTTCAGCATCACACACCCAGCGCTCCATCAGGAAAAGAAGCAGAAGAAGGAGAAGAAGGAGAAGAAGGCGAAGGAGCAGAAGCAGAAGAAGGCGAAGGAGCAGGAGCAGAAGTCGGCACACTGGAAAAGAAAAAAGTGGGAAGCTTTCCTGGATAGCATGAAGAAGACTCCATCTTCTATGGTCCCCCAGTGGTCAGAAGAACTCTGTCATTTCATCGACACGAGTACAACAGATCAGTTCCAGTATGGCTGTGAGACTTGTATGGCATACACAAAGGCATACACAGAAGAAAAGGGGCATAAGGGGCATTTGGAGAAAATGCCATTGGCTAATGGCACCTGCAGTGTCTTCAAGAAGAGTTACTTAGAGAAGCATCTCTGCAGTGATGCACATCAGAAGGCATCTGGTCAGAAGCCGCCACCAGAAGTTCATGATGAACTTGAAGAGGATGATGTGCCTACAGACACCCAGATGAGCATCGGCTATGAGTTGTTGAAGGATGACCCCGGGAATGCAAGTGGCAGGATGTATGAGAAGAATTGTGAAAAAGCCCGCCAGTCAGGTGACATCAAGAATGTGCCAGAATGGCGCAACAGTTCGAGAGTTTTCAGCCAAATGACTCTTGCACAGGGTGCAGCCGTGCTGGACAGGGTGCATGAGGACTTGCTCAGCAAGAAGAACCCATTGAAATTTGCTTGTTGGTGTCAAGATGCATCGGGTTCCTTTGAGCAGATGGTGATGCGTTGTGTGTTCAAAGACCGCAATCAAGAAGACATGCTCGTGGATTGGCACATGCACCAGGGGAAGGGCACAGCAATGGAAAAAGCTGAAGCCATGGGACGTTGCCTGGAGAAATTTTGCAAAGGGAATTCTGCTTGCCAGAAGAAACTCCAAGAATGTCTTGTTGCTTTTGATGCAGATGGGCTATTCGCAGAACCATTGTCAGCACAGTTCGCGAAAGTGAAGAAGATTATCAAGAATTTGAGATGGATTGGGCGGTGCCTTATGCATGCAAAGCAGAAAGATTTGGAGAATTGTATGAAAGGTGATGAAGACATCGGTGCTTTATTGGCTCTTCTCGTGACAGATGAATCTGGTGGTCAAGACAACCGAACCGAGTTGGGCGGCTTGTGCCGTGCACTGAAGAACAGAGACCGTTGTCGCCATGAATTTTCTGATGAAGTTCACAGGAAGTTGAATGAAGTGCAAGAAGCGTTGGATGCCATTGGGGAGCAGTGGGCAGGACCGAAGAAGATTCCCACAGGCAAGCATTCTGTCTCCAGCGCCCCTTCACGATTTGATTCACTTCTCGAAGCGCTCCGAACAATAATTTTGAACTTCCTGGCAGTTCTTACATTCCTCAGCAGATGGGGAACTGCATGGTCAGAGAACTTATTGGCAGAAATGCAGGAAGAAGAATTTGAAGTTCTCTTGCCAGCAACAGCTGAGTTCCTAGAGATTGCCAGCAGGTATGTGCATAAAGATGAAGGACATGAGTCTCAGCCGACTCTAATCACAGCCTACAGTGACCACTTAAAGATGATGGCAGAATTCCGACAAATGTTTGGTGGGCGAGGCATGGAAGGAGCACCCCGCTTTGCCTCCGCATCATATTCAAAGGGTTACTACCAATTAATGAAGCAGTCCTTGAAAAGTTTAGGCAAGAATGTGATCTTTCACAACAGCACTCATGGTGCTATATATTGTCGTCCAGAGAGGAGTGAAGAGCAAGAGGCTGAGACCATAGTGAAGATCCTCAAGAAAATGCAAAATGTGGCAGAAGTTTTTGAGACCTCATTGGCAAAGGATTATGAGTTGGCAAGGAGTGTTCATCCATTTGATATCAACAGTTGGAAGGAGAATGGCAATGACACTGAGATGGCTGCGACTCTGAAGCTTTTCGCGAGTGTGGCAGTGGTCAGTAATGAGACCCTTGCAACAGAAATGCTGTGCATGCGTGAAGATGTTGAGCGTGCTATGAAAGAACGACGAGGATTACAATTGTTGGAAGCATGGGAAGAGACCGCCGATCATAAGTACAAGGGACGTGTTCCAGCTGTTTCAGAAGCACTTTATGCTTTGAGAGGCTTGCCCCGTGGTACAGGCTCTTTGGAAAGCCGTTTCAATGTTGGCAAGAAGGGAAGACGTCATGGCCAATTCCGAGAAGGCACATTGACTTCTCGCATGCGCATTTGCATGAATGGTCCTCCTGTCAAGGAGTTCTGTGACAGGAAGTTGAGTAAAGGCCACATCACCATTACTCCTGGTCCAGTCTGTAAGAAATCGAAGATAAAGTATCGAGCGATGTTTGGCACCAAGAGGTTCAAGCTGGTTAAGAAGAGAAGCAACATTGAAAAACAGGACGACGCCCTCATTCCGAAGCGCAAAGACTATGGCACAAAGAGGAAGAGAAATGAAGATTCATTAAACACTTATTTAGTAGAAAAAGCTAAACAAGCAAGACAGCAGGGTCATGATGGAAAGAGTAGTACCTTGAGCACCCTCATTGGAACGAAGCTGGAAGAAAACCCAGATTTGCCACCAAAAAGTGAACAGCAAATAAAACACATGGAAAAGGAGCAAGCAGCAGCATTGAACAAAAGAGAAATGCACCAAGAGGTGCTCAAGCCAGAGAGTGAGGCACTTACAAAAAGATACAAGAAGGAATTGGAGAAGATCGCAAAAAAAAAGAAGAAGAAGGAGGAATCAGAGGCACGATCAGTCCATCTCAATCTGCTAAGGAAGAAGTTCTTGCAACCCCAAGACAGTAAAATTTTCGGTTATAAAGGACTGGCCGGCAAGGAGCTTGTGCACCACAGCACACATATTGCATCTTTTCTCCAAAGGAATCCTGAGAAACAGAAAGTCTGGTTTACAGGTGCTGCTGCAAAAGTCTTTTGCAGCATGGATTGGCGAGAAGAACTGCTTAAGGATGATTTGCTCTCGAAGGATACATCCCTACTGGGCGCCGTGCTATTTGGGGGATATGTAGTCGATGAAGAATGGGCAGTGAAGTCCAACATTACGTTCGAAGAAACTGGACGCCTCATAGAACCTGTGTGGAAATTGACAGGAAGCATACACCAATCATTGGAGGTGCACTTGACCCCAAAACTGTTCCAAGAGGAACCAGAAATCTTCGCCTTGTTGAGGGAAGCGAAGCCAGACAGGTTGTTGGTGGCAGAGGTGAGATCTGCAGAAGATCCTTCAAAAAGGCTTCAAGAGTCTGTCAGGTCTCATTGGACTTTCCGGACAGACAGGGAGGAGCTGCGCACCAAGGGATCATGGGTGATATGCAGTAATAAGGTGGAGGCAGATGAGCTGAATAAGAAGCAGGAGAAGCTGGTTAAGCAAGTTGAAGATCTCACCAAAGAAGCAGCAGAGTCAGAGAAGAAGTCGAAGAGTCAGAAGATTTCCAAGTTGAAGGATCAGAAAGCAAAATTGGCTCAACGAAAAGGCACTGCTGTGTCCTGGCAGAAGTTTTTCACTGAGGTTGCACTGCCATTGTGTAAGCAGCAGTGATGGATGTGGTGGGATTGCATCCAATAAAAATAAAAAAAAATGCTGCTGTTGCACATTGCTTCAACTCCCTATATATATATATATATATATATAGCAGACTGATTGAATCAATTTGGGCTTCTATACTATTGAAGGGTCATGGTGAAGAATCATGGTGAAGAAGGGTCATGGTGAAGTCAAAACAGCGCTCCCAAGGACAACGATATACATACAATTATGTCCTGTCAAAGCCTGGTAGGGCATTTTGGGAACATATATTTAGTGTTCTAATTTCCCTTAATTTTTTTGCTCCCAAGTAAGCTCCTTAATATTTTTTTGCTCCCAAACACCCCTGGGTAAGCAATTGGTAGTCTTGAATGACCTCAATGGTGGCTTTCCCACAAAATGCATGAACCGGAAATGGCTCAACAGTTACTTCAACGGATCCATGAAGCTGTCCCAGCAGGACTGGTGAAAGAAGCGAATAGCAACCCTGGTGCAGGCAACCCCCATCCCTTGATGGGGGCCCCTGTAGCAGCCTCGGCCTCGGGCTTTGTCCGGGCCGATGGGAAAGTCAAGGCTGCATTCGCTGACTTCAAGGTGGTGGCCAGGTGTGTCCAGAGTTAGGGGGCAGACGTTCACCACTTCCAGGAATACCTTTCACTTGTTATGATTTGCGAAAGATCATGTCAGGCCATCTCTGATGTGTCCACAAGGCTCTGTCAAAATGAGCTTAGGGAGAGGGAAACGCTTTTGGAATGTCCAAGATCCATGGATGCTGATGAGAGCTGCGATTCGGGGATGCAGCTTGCTGAGGCCAGTTGTGATGGTACAGGGACTGATGCTGAGGCTTCGGCCCCACCATCACCCGACTACACTATCCAGAGCTGTTTCGTGGCAGTCGACCTTGACCCTGCACAGCTGGTCCACTTTCGGCACCGACTGGGAAAGGTTGACCAGTTTCTGACAGCTCCGAGCTGCAGCGGAAACGAAAGAGCGAAGTCCTCCTGGCACCGTGTGCTCCCCCCGCAGCCCTTGAGCCCTTTCCTTCAGATGTTCCAGAATACGTGTATAATTTCGGAAATGCGTTTCCAATGCGCCCAAATGCGTTCCACATACTTCCAAAGACGTACCACTTGCATTCCAAATGCGTTCCAATAGCGTTCCATTAGCGTTCCAATAGCGTTCCAAATGCGTTCCAATAGCGTTCCATTAGCGTTCCAATAGCATTCCATTAGCGTTCCAATAGCATTCCAAATGCGTTCCAATAGCGTTCCAAATGCGTTCCAATAGCGTTCCAAATTCGTTCCATTAGCGTTCCATTAGCGTTCCTTTTGGCAGCAGAAGAGCGCATTTGGAACGCATTTGCGACCCCCATTGGACATCTGAAGGTCCCATGAAGCTCTAACTTTAAAGCAGCCGATGGTGCAGCTAAGAAAGCCAAAGGGACTGAGGGAGACGCGGGGTAAAATGCAGATGCCGATGCACTTGTAGAAGCTGTGGCAGGCAAGGGGGTTGAGGCTGCCATTGCACAATTTAGGACTCAGAGTATTGGGGTTCAGGCTACCGGGGCCTCTGCTATCACTGCTGCTGGCATGGGCCACCAGGGGCCACCAATCCCTTTGAACTGAGCCCCGAGTTATGCAAACCCTGGCCGGCCACCCGAGAGGGAGCCAGTGAGGGCATGGGCAGCACCCCTGACACCACCACAGAACTCTGCTGAGCACAAGCCGCCCCGACCACCAGAATTTACCTATAGGGAATTCGGGAGTGATGGAAGCTTATCTTTCCCAAACCCAGGCTCACTTATAAATCCAAACAAAAACAAAGCACCCCCCAGCATTCCTTCCCCGGCTTCATCATTAGTTAATTGGCCACCCTCACCACCCCCTGGGAGTAAGGAGAGCCAAGCCCCAGCTTCAACTGCTCGATGAAACCCCACATGAACCCCGCCCCCCTTCACTTAGTTGAGAATTCTTGTGAAGGTCACAGAACTCAAGACTCAACAGGATTATGCTCGTACATTGGCACAGTGGGAAATAAAAGCGTACAAAGTCAATCAGGTTGACATACCTGATTCGCTCGACTGCTCTCTTAAAAGCATTATACACAAAGGCTAACCAATACGTGAGTTCACTGCCCAACGGTTTGCGCAGCACCAAAGTTGCATCATGCAACACTTTGGTCTCACTGTTGAGCCCACCATAGAGTTTGACTTGCTTGCGCCTCCTAGCTGCAAACCAGTGGTGCAGTAAGATGATTCCTAATCTAAGTTGGATCAGTCCGAGCATCACACCTCCTCGTGTGCCACCATGGTTAGCCGAAGGGCAGTGGCTCGTGGTAGATCTCCAAGCTCGATAAGCAGAGCTAGAAGAGGGAGGAGCAATGGGGGGCATGGAGATGGGTGCAGAAGAGAAGGTTCTTAAAGAAGACGGACATATTGTTGGAGGGAGTCTTCGGCCAAGCCACCGCCAGCAAAAACATATTTTCGGCAGCGTCTGCAGGAGGACCTCAAGTCCAAGAGCGAGGAGTGGATGCAAAAGGAAGACCCGGCCGATTCATCCGAGTTCAGAAAAGTGAAGGCAGTGGCCAGCACACAGTCGGCACAAGACCTGTTCGAACTCGGGTCCCGCATCAACCTGTGGAAGCAGTTTGCAGAGGCTCGGTGGTCTTACTACCCAACGAGCTCAGTCAACCCGGGTTGGACATCGGAAGGATGCCGACCAGACGAGGGCGATGTCTAACCACAAGTTGGGCTTTCCTCATGTCCAACTCTGCAAAGTCATGTTGGAAACAATAATTTCCATGGACATGAAATTGACAGGAGAGACCGAGAACTCCCAGGGGCTCTTTTACTGGTGATGTAGTTCTTTTTCGCTCAGAAGAAATAGGGTTGGCAGCTGCCGCACTGCACACTCTTCAAGTAGATGTTCGCAAATGCGCAAAGCTTCCGGGCAAAGGCGATCGAGCAGTGCAAAAAACATCGAGAGGGCAGAGAAAGTGTTGCCTCCCAGCGAGAGGCCGAAGAAAACGAAAAAGTGAGACAATTGGCAAGCTGCACAAGCAGCACCTGACCTGATTGGGTCCAGTTCTCTGCAGTTGCCATGGCTATGAGGACAAGGCAGCCCTAGCAAAGCCAAAAGCCAGTCACGCCTTGGTGCTCAATGCCATTGCCATGGCTAAACAATGTACAATCAAAAGAAACAGCTCTGATTAGAGCTGGCTTGTTTGGTGGCGGTGCCGGATGCCGAGTCGGGCGGTTGTAGCACTCGGTACAGGGTCATTGCCTTATGCTTGGGGGGCAGTATCACCTAGTGTGGAGTGCGATGGTACATCAGCACTTAAGAGTTCGAGCCTCATGAGTCTAGAGCTTCTCGTGCAATGTGTCAGCCCTAGTTTTGCAATTCTGTGAAGGAGGTGGCAACCGTTGCGAAACGAGTTCAAACAAAGCAGCAGTATATTAATTTACTAATGAGCCATGCTGGTCACATTTGAGGGGTGGCAGGGGGCCACCATCCCGCGCCCCCACGGCCCCACGGCTCCACCCCGCGCGGCCCCACCCCACGGCCACCGCCCCCTCAAATGTGATCAATATGTGTAGATATTCATTCAAATCAATATATGTTATGACTTGATTGTGAATGCATATATCACATATATATATATACATATATAAAGTGCAAATTAGTTTTTGCATGCGCATGTAGATGCCTTCCACGTGCTGCCCAGATGTCCCCCAGATGCTTCTCCACCCAGCGAATCACCCCCAAACAGCTGTTTGGGGTTTGTTGCTTGTGTCATTTCGAAAAACTAAAAATCGAATGGTTTACTCAAGGTTGTTCAATAATTTATCTGTTTAAATATTTTGTTGTTTAGGTCATGTGTTGATGCAAGCACTTTTCGTTGACCGAAAGGTCCCTGCGGGCATTCGACTCGGCCGCCGCGGGATGTGGATGAATATTCGGATACTCTTACACATCTACAGTGTTATATGATTCGATTATGAGAGTCTTCATATCAAATTATAGAGAAATCACAGCAAACCCGGAAGGATTATGAAGTCGACCGGACGGATCCGTGAGCAACCTGCGTAAATGCTTGTAATCGATTCGATTGAGTCGTTATTACCGCAGAGGCTCATGTAAGGGCAGGAATAAAATGTTACAATGTACGATTTAGCCCCAATAGCGGGCCAATGGCAAGGCCCAACAATTCTAAAGTGAATTCAATTGAATGCCCGTGTAGGTAGCTGCGCTTAATGGTGAGACATCACCTATGATAGAACAGACTACACCAGTATCAAAACAAAACAAAATAGTCGAGGCATCGATCGATTCGATCGATTTGTTTGTAACCCGGGCCGGGCCCAAGCCTGAGCAAACCTAAGCACATGGGTGAAAGTTGGTGCCTAAACGGCAACTTTTGTCTACTTGATGGCGACTCTGGGGCCGGCGAATGGGGGGATCTGGGCAGGCGCATGCCCTTCCAGGAACAGGGCTTGATGTCCAGCCGGGCGTATACTGCGGGTCCGGGAAACCGTTTCCTTTTCGCTTTAACTTGTGTGTTCTTTCGTTTTGGACACATTTGCGAGGGCATAGCACCGGTGCAAGTAGATGTTATTCCCTTTTGAAATTATTTCTATCTTATTTATTCAGTGTGGGTCGACAAGACTTCATTGCAAAAACTGCACAAATCAGTGACAAAATATTAAACAAGTATGGAACACCCAATTAAAGCAGCGCTCTGTCTTCACAACTGATTCCAAAGCCAACGAACACATGAGTTTTAAAACGGAAAGTAAAGGGTTTCCGGACCCCCACCTTCATATGCGGCCCGATGCGTGTTCCGGTGGTCCCGCCTGCCGCTGGCCCGCCGCCGTCCGCCCGCCCGCCGTCCATCCGCCTGTGCCTCGAGGCCTCACGGGCCCATGGGCCCCATGGGCCCTATGGCCCCCATGGGCTGCCCTATGGGCCCCATGCGCCATATGGGCCCCGTGGGCACCCATGGAACAATTTTATTGACCGAGAGGCCCATGGAATAATTATCTAAGACGCCATGCGGCGTGTCATCGCCGCCCCCCAATACAGATGCATTAGAGGGGCTTGCAGTGTAGAGGATGCACATGCAGACAAGTTTGCAGACGTGTGTGATGTCGGAGTATGAATTGAGGAAAGTGCTTAGAGGTGTGCTGCAATGTTTTTGTATTGCCCGTCGTGCGCAGGAGCTTAAAACATTTCGGAGAACTTCAAAGCAAAATAATTTTGGTGTGACAGATCTATCACACCAAAAATTCTTTTGCTTTGAAGTTTCTTATTTTGCGGTCACT
>Ga0099797_101724_pt1 | contig 10875 bp, 11 predicted proteins | sample Uncmet_Sort48C_1_FD_89871 | JGI IMG/M metagenome (GOLD analysis project Ga0099797, IMG submission 89871) | Marine eukaryotic communities from CALCOFI LINE 67, Pacific Ocean - C012_Sort48C_1 | ecosystem: Environmental > Aquatic > Marine > Oceanic | place: Pacific Ocean: Monterey Bay | collected... | reverse complement strand
CTCGTACTATTCAGTCAACTGCTTTGCAGTAGAGACATCAGAATTGGTACATTCATTGTAGTATTCAGTTCTTATGAGCAGTGCCGTGACGGCTATGTCCGCCAACAATGATGTTTCTGCTCCCGAGAATGTAGCGACTGGTGATGACGATCCTGAAACCGGCTCTCCCGATGCACCCACGGACATTGCTGCGCAGGCATCTGCGACCGGAGATCCGCCCGGCTCCGCCTCTGCGTCCGCAGCAACGACGGCCGCGACGGCTCCAGAGATGCCAAGCCCACGCGTGCGCGTTCCGCCCATGGGAAATATGGTGTGCGAGTACTGTCCCGAGGGGCCGTGCGACCCGCCGGCCGACGACGCCGAGACCTGCGATTTCCACGACCGTTTTCTCGTCAACGTGCTGGCGCCTGCGTGGCCGCCGAAGACGCCCGAGGAGCGGGTTCCGTTGCACAAGCCGCTGGGGGCCGCGAGCGCGGTGAGCGCGCTCATCCAGCAATCCGGGCAAAAGGCCGCGCAGGCGGCCAGCAGCAATGCGTTTGTGGGGGGCTTGATCAAGAGCATCGTTGCGAAGCTGAACCTGCCGCCGCCTAAGGACGCGGACAAAACGCCCGCGCCGCCCGAGCGGCGAACCGGTTTCTGGAAGGCCAAGATTGTGCACCGTCCGGAAGCGGCTGATGCCGGAGACGAGATCGACGACGTCGACGACGACGCGCTTCCGGTGGCCGGCGCGGACGAGCCCGATGGTGCACAAGATTCCGCGGGAAAAGGAGGAATGGGCAAAGTTTCGGCTCTGGCCGGCGCAGCGGGGCTGCCGCTGCCGCCCGTACCGGTGGCGAGTCCGGCGGACAAGTTGAGCGCGCTGTCGGACAAGGTGGCGCGGCACGTGGCGGACAACCGCCTGAAGAACTGCCGCCCCAAAGAGGCATTTGAGCGGCACGCCAACATGGTGAGCCTGGTGAAGCTGCGCAGTCGCGGCGCGGCTCTAGAAAATCCGCTGGAGGCGCTCACTCACCCAGCGACGCTGGCAGCGGGTCTCTCGGCCGGTCCATCGAGTAAAGAAGTGGAGCGCTTCGTGAATCAGATCGACGAGTGCCCAGCCAAAGCACTGGAGACGGTGAAAGTGAAAGCCGTGCAAGACGTGGCTGGCGTTGCCGAAGGAGCTGCGCACCGGAGAACACCGCCGTTGCCGCTCATAGCGCCGGCTTTCCAATACCGAGCAGCCGGGCGTTTTTTTTGCAAACTAGGAAGCCACGGGAACGCAGAAAGGGTCCGCCGTGCACTTCTCCCATCTTCTTCTCAGTTCTGAGTTCCAGATTTCAGGAAATCCAACAGCTGAGCTCGACACAATCTAGACTTAGGAGAAATTTAGAAACGAACTCCCCAATATTTCGTGTGAAACCACGAGTGCCACAAACCCACTGTGAAAGCCCAAGTGCTCGTCATTCCATGTCAGTGATAAGGCAGAAATCCGGTGCATATGACATGTTGTTATATACAAATGTAAGAATTGAGGCCCAACGACACACAAAAACCAGAACTGAGAACACGAGGCTCGACGCATTACATGACGTATTCCGAATCTGAGTTGTCCGCGCTAAGCAAGAATCTTTATGTTGAGGAGAACGCTACACGGCAGCTCTCTATTGTTCATTGAAGGATGACGCGTCAGAGGAATGCATTTGAAGAAGAGACAACACTGTTGTGCGTTGTAGCTATTCTTTGCCCGACCTTAGCGGGACAAAAGCTAAATGTGAAACGACTTAACGTCGTAAGGGTTCCGTTTGGGTCCAGCCACATGTCGTCCTAATTATCATGACATCGTTTAGGTTCTGTGACATGTACGCGACTGCTGTAATCATGAAGAGGGTCTCTCTTCGAGTCTTCAAATATCATAAACAATAAAATCATCATATGCCACTAAAGCCAATCTTTTTCAGTTTTCTACAGAGCAATCTGTAGTTCTCTTATCGCCACGCACTTCCGAGCGTGCTCGCCCACATCAAAACTGTCAGGCAGCCCAACAGGACCGGCCCGAAGCCGCAGCCGGCCAACGGAAGCTGCGGGTGGTGAAACTTGCTACCGCTGCGCGGGTTGGCGCCGCTACTAGACTTGCTCCTCGACGCGGCCCAGGCTAGCGCCCCCGGGATCGCCAAGTCCATGAGCGAGGCGAAAAGGCTGCTCGCGATCCCGATAAAGCTCGCCACGTTCGTGACCCAACTGGCGATTCCGGCGCTCACCGCGATCGTCAACAGCGTGAGCCGCCGGCGGGGAAACGGCGCGTCGGTGGACGCTTGGGAGTTTCCCCCCTTGGGGTAAAAAACCGCCCGCCACACGCGCTCCAGCGACTGCAGGCCGGGCCACACGGTGAGGACCATGGAGAGCCCAACCGTGTACGTTAGTAGAATACGACAGATGACAATCGATGGCGAGTGGAACGTAGACGCATAATTACCCAAGAAATCCGGCTCGGTCCTCAACCCAAACCGCGCAACCACCGCCAACGAGATCACCAGGAAAATCGAAGCGACAATAGTGGCGACAGTCACCATCAGCGCCGGGATGCGAGAATTCGAACTAATCCAGTCTGCGGACGAAGAACGAACGGCGTGCAGCAACGGGGTGCCCGGACGGTCGTCCTGCGGGGGCCCCGGAGGAGCCGAAAGCGGAGTTTGAACGTCGTTTGAACGGGCCACGCTCCGCTGGCCGGCACCGCTGCTCTCACTGCCGCGCCTGCCGATAAGATTCAACTCCGCAATCACCGCGCAGGTCGCAAGCTGGTTCTCGTACGCGTAGAGCATCACACCGAACATTCGCACCGCCACGGCCATCGAGGTTGGCCACACTTCCAGTAGCGCCCACAAGCCTCCGCCCTCGATTCTATCCGTATCGCCTGCGTCAAAATGATTTGCTGCTGCTCTTGTATCACTTGCGGGTGTTCGCTCAGAGATCTCCCCGGACCGGAGGTAAAGCGTCACTGCCGTTTCGCCCACTATGATAAGAGCCACCAGCGTGTACGCGGCCAGGCTGGCCTGACTGAGAAAACGCAGTTCCGACAGCTTCTTCGAACAAGCGAGCGGGAACGCGATGGCAGCAAGCACCAGAATTACCACCGTGCGCGTACTCAGCGTCACCGAAAACGAATCAAAATTTGCCGAAACCAAGACGGCACCGCGGACGCTATCTAATAATTCACAGATGAAGTCCGAGATGAACATGAGGCACACGACAACCTGCAGCGACGCGTACAGATACAGCAGGAAATCGAAGGCCAAGGTGACCAGCCGCCGCGTACGAGGTGCCACATGCACCACGAAATTATCATCCTGTTGGTCATCATCATCGACTAATCCACCCAACATGTACTCGACCAGTGCCCCGTACGAGGATACCAGGGGCTTCGCATTGTTATAATCTCTGCCACTTCTGCCGCCACTTCTGCTGTTGCACGCAACCACCAGAAGCCCTAGATAACAATTCGATAACGCCATGCACAGCCCGGCCACGATGAAAAACCCGGTGGCACAGACCAGACCGAGGGTCCGCACCGTGAAGGGCAACGCTAGCACGCCAATGCCGAACGCGGCGGTCGCCAGCAGATAGACGGACGCCCCGAAGGAGCCCGGCCCGAAATTACCCAACATCATTATGGTGCTTCGGTATCAATAACGTTCACAGAAAGCCATTGCCGAGCTACTGCTATTACTTCAAAAGAAGCCCGTCTCTCATACTATATCATCAGCACTAGTGTCGTTTCTACTATAAGCTACGTGGGAAAGCACTGACGTTCCACGTGTCTATGTTGTGACGATGAACACTCCTTTTGGGTAAAAAAAAAAATCGCGAGTACTCCTGCACAATTCAATTGTCAATTTTACTCATGAAGATACGTGATGATTGGTGCTCGAACGTATTAATCGAACACTGCTCCGTTCAAGTAACCTTCGTTGAACAGAGTCTGCTAATTCGCACGCTTGTCCTTGCGGAAAAAGCCTTTCCACGCCTCCTTTTCGAACCCGATTAGGAACTTTTCGTCGGTGCCGTCCTGGCGGAAAACGAGCGGGCGCTTCACCTTTAGTGTCAGTCTGTACATTCGAATATTACTCCCGCAACATAAAACAGACTGCAGGAGCGACTTAGCCTACTCGCGTTTTTCACAACATAAGATTCTACTTAGTAATGATAACCACGGAGCTATTGGCCTCCATCAGGCGTAATGCGGACGCGGAATCCGTGACCTTGTTCTTTTCGCTCTCCGGCAGCTTGCGCCACGTCAGGCCGCTCTTATTTACGATTTTCTCCCAACCATACTTGTGCATCGCTTTCTCCAACACCTCCTTCTCCACGCCCTGCTTCTTGTAATCGTGGAACTCATACGCGACGAAATTTTGGTCCAGCCACGCCTGTGCCTTCTTCACCGTATTGCAATTCTTGATGCCAAAGAGAATAATTGCATTCGCGGACTTCTTACTTTCTGTGGAAGAGGCGGGCATTTTTTCTTAATTTTGTGATTGTCAAATTCTCGCGCCGTGCTGTTTATACAATACTGTACTCAAAGCTGTTTCATGACCTGATCGATAAATTACGCCCAGAGATACCACGCATAGCTAGCATCCACTTGCCCGTCTAAAGCTCTGCAAGCCACGAGAACCTATCCCATCCTACAGCTACGCGCGTTTCCCCGCGCCAACAAGTCGAGCAAAAAAATTGTAAAAAATGAGAACCTCTGCGCCTGCGCTTGGTGCAGGGGCGCCGCAAATTGAAAGTCGAAAACAAATCGCGAAAGCAGGCGCCCCGCTGCGGGCGCGGCCGCCGGTGCAATTGCAACGGCGAAATCGCGCAGCCCCCGTGGGCCCCGATGTGCGCGAGGCCGCTGCGAGCCGGTGTTCAGTTTGCCAATTCGCTGGCAAGTGCTGGGCCCATGAAGCTATCCACCCCGGACGTGCCTGGAATTAGCTCTGCTTCACGCCAATAGAGCTTGTTTTTTGCGTGGTTTACAACGCTGACTAGGGTTCTGATAGACGTAAAGCCAAAGAGGGACCAGACTGCGCCGCAACAGCGTCTCGGGAAGCTTCCTCGGCCCCGCCGGCGCCGCAGCGCGCCCGGCGGCGCGGGGCCAAGCAGCTGGGCTTCCGCTTCGGGCGCGTGGAAAATTGCGTTGCAAGGCCGACCTTTCGCCAACGCTGCCGGTTGGCACTCTTAATGTCTTCTGGGCCGGTTCTTGCGCGTTGTTTTCTGACACTGCGCAACTCCTCGAGGCCTGTGAGGGCTCTCATGCGCAGAGGACCTGAGCGTGCTCGCAGAGGACCTGAAGCCCGTGGCTTCTGGTGGCAGCGCCGGTTTTCGTTTTCACGGGGCCGAAAGTGGCAGCAAAGGTTCTGCCGCGTGGCCGGCCCCGTCTGCGCCGCCGCGCGCCGTCCGGCGCGGAAACTTTTTCCAGCCGAAGCTGTGCTCGGGACGCGGTGCTCGGGAACGGGATGCGGCGCGCCCGCGGCCCCGGGCCTGCGCAACGGCGGGCGGTCCGGGCGCCCAAGGGTCAATGCGCCCCCGCCCACCGGCGCAACGCGCGAAAAATGTACTTTTGAATAAGAGTAATAACTACCTAATAGCTCAAGGCGAAAAATTTGAAACGACCGCAACAACATTCGCGTTCACTGTGGCTCCCCATCATAAGGGCCTTGCACTTCCCCGTGACCGGCCCCGTACGCGCCGCGCGCGCCCACCGACGCAATCTTTGCCCGCCAACACACGCGAGAGTGCCATCCATGTCTCCGAGAAAATCTGGTCGAGCAGCAGATCCTTTTTTGTTTTTGAGATTGAATTTGAGCCTTGAGGCCGTTCGTCTACCGATGCAACCAGATACTTCAAATACTTTGCGATTCAATCCCCTTAAACTGGCTATTAATGCGTTATGATGCGTGCGCTCACGCAGCGATTCCGGACGTGAGCACCGGTTTGCCGCGAAAAAGCGGGCAAATGGATGACGCACGATTCTGTGGACGATTCTAACGAGGTGCGGAGTTTTCGGACGGGCAAGTGGGTGATATTACATCCGGTATAACACGACGCCGAGATACTCTTGAATCTCTCTCGCAATACGCGATGTTCGTACTGATCGAAACTGTATTATCGAAAACCAGAATGACGCGTCAGCTGCAGTCAGCGCAATATTATTGTGCATGTGATTAACCTCTGAATTCACAAAATGACCGGATGCACTGAGTGTCATCAGTACGTGTCAACGGTCAGATCCCCTCGTCATCAACACGACAACTGCACTACCAAAAAATCTGGCAGCATACGCCGCCGGTACCGACGCTATCTATCATACGTTTTATTTTGAACAGACTAGCAAAGAGGAACTGCTTCTGCACTGCTGCAGCACTCAGTTAAAACCTCACTTATCATGCTCCTCGGACAACCTGGCGAAGACAAAATCGCTCCCCGCCTGCACAACGGGGCAGCCCAAAGCGTCGTCCCATTCCACCCACGCGTTGTACGCGTCGAACCCAACAGAAACCCGCCGCCAACCGTGCTCCGCGATCACTGCCTCTCGGGAGAGATCCATAGCACCCGATTCCACGATTTTACTTAAAGCTGCAGCGCCTGCCTTGACCCGTTCAGGCGCCGCGCCGACGACCCCATGGCCGACAAAGACCGGTACGTTTTCCTTCTCCGAGAGCGCTGCAAGCCTGGCCAGCGACGAGGCGTACGAGGGCGGGTCGCTCACAAACATCAGGCAGGCGCTGTCGCGGGAATCGAGGAACGCATCGCCCGCGAAACAACCGACGCCTTTCACAAAGAAACTCAACGAGCCGCTGGTGTGCCCGGGCGTGGCGAACGCTTCGACACCCGTAGCTTGCAATATCGAAGAAGATCCCCCTCCTGGACTAGATTCCCTCGTAACCAGTTCTACTAGACCTCCTCCAATCGACAAGTTGCCGTCAACGCCGCTTTTCATCCACGTAATTTCATTGAAAACTGCGGAGTCGGGCCCCAGAACAGCTTGCAGCCGCGGCCGCTCCAACTCATGTGCGTACACGGTTACGTGTTCCATGAAATGTTCCAGCCCCCGCAGCCCGCCCACGTGGTCCGCGTGGCCGTGCGTGATGAAAACGTGCACGTCCAGACTATTCAGGTCGACGTCCAACGCGCGCCGCAACGCCTCCAGCACCGAAACGTCCCCGCAGCCCGTGTCGAAAACGGCCACTTTGGTTCGCTTCGTCGACTTCGGGCTACCTGCACTACTGTCGACACCACCAGCCGCACCGTCTAGCTTCAGGATATAAAAGTGCACCTGCGCCGTTTGGTACGCGGGTCCCTCCTCCGCGACATAATTCTGCGTGCAAACGTGCAACGCGTCGCTCAACGGGGTGATTGACAATTTGTTGGAACTCGTGTTTTCTTCATTAATAACACTGGTCGTGTTTGACGTAGCGACGCTCTCGGTGCCCAACACCTGCCCATAGCCCCTTTGTAATAAATCGAAAGCTTGCGCATACACTTTTTCCTCGAAGAAGCCGTCGTCGGGCCACAGCCAGGCGCAGCCCTCGTTGAGGAAGAACCGGCCGTCGGGCGCGATGAGGAAATCCACGCGCAGCACGTCCGAACGCGCCTGCGCCGCGAGGGCCTCCGCCGAGCGAGCGATCTCTTCTTCGAGTGAACCGCGCAGCAGCGCGGGCCAAGTTGCCGGCGGGCCAGTGTCTGTGGCCAGGCCCACGAGCTGCCCGAAGATCAACAATGCGCGCACCTCCGCCACCACGGACTCCAACTGCTCTTCGACAAAGACGCACGGCGGAACGGAGCGTAGCGGCTGCGCGTTACGCGGGTCATCGGCTTTCTGAGAAAGCGCGTCGCGCATGGCCTTTGCTAATTGCGGAAGTGTCACCGAGTTCTGCCGCTGCCGCTGGTCGCGGGCCATCTCCGCAGCGCCCGGACCGGTGGGTTTCGGCATGGATATACGAAAATCGTTCGCGAAATCCACGAAGAAGATGCCGGCACCGGTGGTCAGGTGCGCCGGCTTCACGCAGACGCGCGACAGTGGATTCTCTTGCGCGATTCTTTGCAAATTATCCACGAACTTATCCTCAAAATCATTGTCCTCGTTCGTCATCCGGAAGAAAACCGGCGGCCGCGGCGCAGCACCAGTGGCGACAGCCAGATCGTGCCAAGCCAGTTTGTCCTCCAGTGCAGCCAAGCCCGGGCGCGGCGCGCTGAAGGTTTCGGCCCACGCGTGGCGCGACCGCATTGCGTCGCCGAAGCTCTGCGGCGCGCGCGAGAGCACGAAGTCCCCGACCCCCAGGAATTCCCGTCGCAGCCGCAGCGCACCGTCCAGTGGAGCGTGGGCCCCGCACGCACCACCTAATGAGGGGGACGAGGGAGAAGAAGTCCGGCACTTAAAATCGCTTTGGCGAGACCGCCGGTCCGCTTCTTGCACAGAGTTGAAATTACGTTGGTTGCGCGGCCACCGAGCTTCCTGCACAGGCTGCTCACTCGGTGAACGCCGCGAGATAATACGATAGCCCAGCACACAACCCCGATGCAACGGTGCTGACAGCCGCGACGGCAGCCTAGACCGCAACAGCAACATGTTCCTGAATTCCTGCCCGGTAAATGGCGTCTATCCGTTCGGTACCGAATTTATGGAGGGGGATCAATGATCATGATCAGAAGGAGGATGCTTTGAAATTTCACTTTTGACAAGCGCACGACAGAGCAAAATCATGTTCTGAACATACGAGAAACCTGCAGATGAAATGGCCGTATCCACCGAGAGTGCGGCAATGAACAAAATATTATTCACGAGTGAAAGCCAACGCATTGGACTGCTTACGCACAAGGACGAACAGAACACACTTTATTTCAAAAAACGCCAGATCAGGCACGCTGCACCTCGCTGTCCATTGAATTACGAAGATTCAGAAGAATAGTGGAAGTCTATCGCGTCAATCATAGCATAAAGTTAGCGACACTACAGAAAGCTCCTGGTGAGGGTGCGCTCTTCCGCGTATATGGCTACTACATGTATCTCTTCGGAAACATCAAAAATGGAAAGGCAACCTCTACTCATGTCAACATAGATCTGCGGGCGCTAAATGTTTCTTCAGAATTCAACTATATTGTTAAAAAATAGCACGAGACATTACAAGAACAACTGTGCAAATAGGTCAACGAATGACTCGTACGCATCCATGACACATTCAATGACATCCGTGTAATACGACAAATTTCCACTCATGGCTGGAAATGAATCTCACCTCAACTCCTCACGTGACTTCGAAGAACGCCTTCGAATTTAAGTTTTCGAAACACAAGTTTTCGAAAAAAGTCTATCCACAATAGTTCTCATAAGAATAACACTCTCTCCGGACCCGAGTCATCCGAATCATTAGTTCAGGTTTTCGAAGTCCAGCACCACACGCAGGCACTCGCCCTTGTGGAGAAGGTCGAACGCCTCGTTGATCTGCTTAAAATTCATCGTGTGCGTCACGTATTCGTCGATTTTCACCTCGCCCTTCATGTACATGTCGATCAGCTGCGGCACCTGCGGCTTGGACTTCCAGCCGCCGAAAGCGGTTCCCTTCCACGTGCGTCCGGTCACTGATAATTTTTGCTTTGCGTTTCTGAGACGGAATGAATGCGTCTCTACCTATATGCCAAAATGCTAACACCGCTATTGTGCCACAGACCCTACTATTAGACCTCGGCTTCCCTGTACTCTGCACACCCTAATAATACATGTCACGACTTTTATAGTCTGTGTCAACATCAACAACGAACGCAAAAGCACCTAATTGGAAGGGACGCGTGCTGATTTCCTGGCCGGCAGCAGCCACGCCGATGACCACACTCACGCCCCAGCCGCGCGCCGAGCACTCGAGGGCGTCGCGCATAACCTTTTTTTTAGCATAAAATTTCAAACCACTATCTATACCCACTTCACATCCAGGCACGACACAATATTTGCCCGCAGACGAAGAATTCAATGCCTTAATACAAGTATCCAAATTTCTGAATGGCATTCAAGTGTTTCTTGACGACAATGTATGGACCTTCACGTTGCCAGTGCAGTCGAAGGTGTAGTCAGCGCCGAACCCGGTCTCCGCGACGACGGTCTGTTTTTTTGAGATTCATGTTATCAATGGCGGCACGACATTCCTAGTTCGATTTGTACTGAGATTTTCAGATTTTAGTTTCGAACTACTGGGCGCTCTCTGATACCATGCAAAAAGGAACGAAACTATATTATACACGGCCGATCGAAAAAGCGTCTGTACCGAGACGACGGTTTGGCCCTCGGGCAGCTTGGTCGGGTTGATGCAGTGCGTGGCGCCCCACGTCTTGGCCAGTTCCAGTTTGCTTTCGAGCAGATCGACGGCGATGATCTGTTTTTTGTATCTTTGAAATCCTCATATTATAGAGTTCTTCCTATCAAACACTGCAGACTCTATGACATCAGCACACAAAATAGTATCCTCAATCAACATTCTTTTGCAAAAATAAAAATTAAGCACCTTGCTGGCCTTTCGCTTGACCAGTCCCTCTACGACAGACAAACCCACCGCGCCGAGCCCGAACACCACCGCTGTGGCGCCCTCCTCGACGTCCGCGGTGTTCCAGACCGCGCCCCACCCGGTGCTAATACCGCAGCCCAGCAAACAGATCTTCTCCAGCGGGGCCTCCTTGGGGGCCTTCGCTAACGACTCCACGTGCAGGACCTGTTTAGTTATCGTTTTCTTTGGGATAATTTAGGGCTCAGGGACTAAATACCTTGACATATTAATTGGAAGCTTCCTCATCCTCATATGAGCTTCTTCCACGTGACACCCCAACTTTCAGCAACACATCACTAGAAACGTTGCAAAAGCAAAATAAACA
>Ga0099797_101723_pt1 | contig 10875 bp, 5 predicted proteins | sample Uncmet_Sort48C_1_FD_89871 | JGI IMG/M metagenome (GOLD analysis project Ga0099797, IMG submission 89871) | Marine eukaryotic communities from CALCOFI LINE 67, Pacific Ocean - C012_Sort48C_1 | ecosystem: Environmental > Aquatic > Marine > Oceanic | place: Pacific Ocean: Monterey Bay | collected... | reverse complement strand
AGAATGCAATAAATATATTCAAGATGCTTGGCGCAAATACCGCTCGGCGTATATTACATCAATACCACGCAAATCAAATAATATCATAACCCTAATATAGAATCCTCGAATATGAATAATGGGAAAAAATGTATCGGAAACAATGTTACCGGATGCCGACGGGGTACGATCAATTTGTCGTGCAATTTCAGATCATCCCAGACGGCCCGCGACAAGATGTAGCATGTAGTCTGTTTTTTTAATAATATAATATTAGTGCTATTTTTAATTTTTTTTATTCATTATAAAGAAAGTAGGTCCCATCACTATATAATAGGTCCCATCACTACCGCCCATACCACCACCTTCATGGCGAAAAAGCACCAAACCTTCTTCGTCACTCGTTTTTTTGACTATATTATAGGGGTCGCAGTTCGCACGCTGCTAATGTGTAATCCAAATATTTTAGAATATAATCTTTTACATTTTCATTTTGTTAATACTATAATAATTATTACACCTCGGTCCTCGCGACAACAACTTTGTAAGAACCTAATGAAAACACCTGCGGGCAGCTTTGGGGCACTACCACATCGCACCCCCTTTTTCCCTTCCCGCCCGCAAGCACGGCGGCCTCGCCGAAATAATCCCCACGGTGAAGAGTGGCGACCTTTTTTCTTCCATATTAGAAAAATTAATTTTTTTGCGGTCTCAACTATCTTCTTTCAACTGCATGAGTGTACGCCATGAATGTATAATAATTACAGACAATTACAATATACGCCAGACAATTACAATATAATAATTTGCTATGCATTTTTTTATATTATGAAATTTCTTTCAATGTACGAAATCAAAAGCCAAAATGTATTAATATGAAACTACCTCCCGTTATAGCAAAAAGGACCGTCCATATCTCTCCTATTAGAAACTAAAAGTACATCAAGAAATCCCACCTTCCTGCCGCCGTCCATGACTCGCACGCATCCCTTGTCGATGGTCGCTAAGAAATCCGCACTTTCGCCCTTTTTCGTAATCGTGGGTTGTAGTCGCAAAATTAATAAGTGTGTAGATGTCCTAGTATAGAAGATACTCGCTGGTCGAGTATAATAAATATGATTCGTGATGATCCTTATGAATAAAATTTCCTATGAAAGGTCGAGCTATACGGTGTGTATGTAAGCTCAAAACTCCTACTACTACTACTCCGGTTCCGGTGTGTATATAGTGTACAGTACCGGGTTGTTTGTAGTTTGGTGTGTAAGGTCAAAGAAAAGGACCTGACAACAACAAAAAAAGTGCTCTACCTTTTTGAAGATGGTCTCCCCCGCGAAATAGTGCCGCCGATAAAACACGCGCGCGATCGTCGGGATCACGTCCGGGTGTGCCTCCACCATCGCGCGAAACAGCGGTATTCTTTCTACCGCCGCCATCCGGGAGTGGAAGGCCTCAATTTTTTTCATATCATCATCATAATCAATTGCATGATATGTGAGAAAAAATTCCTCGAAGAGATAATTATTATATTTATAATTTGCATGCTGTGCATAATAAATACGTGAACAAAGAGTGTGCAACATGTTGTGCAATTGCCCTCACCCCACGGACTCCGGACTTACGTTGTCAACACTCGTGTTCCAAAGAATATTATATAAAAATTTAGAGCATGTTGTTGCGGGGCCCCTTTAAGTACTTACCAAACTACCATCTTACCCAAAGTACCTCAACACATCACAACGAATTCGCCCACCACAAATCAATACCCGTCCAACGAATCCCCTCTGATAGGCGATCTATACACCTCACGGTGCGTACATGTCACGAAATTATGTAAAAGATAAGCCCTATAGCAACATACTCTATAAAAATTTGAGCCTTGTTCCTGATCCGCGCGAACATCATGCCGCCCCACGACCGAATGGCCAAAGCGCTCTGCGCGAAATGCCAATCCCTGGGCGGCTGCGCGAACGAGAAAGCTTTAATTTAATATGGATACGATAGAATATAGATGTTATTATATGGGGCGTACCTAATAAATATTCTTCTGCACATTTATTTCGTGGACAGCAGGAGCAGTACGCAGAGCTGGTTCAGCTCTTACTAAAATTGTAGTATGTACTCTGTTTGGAATTCATTATTTCAGTCATATAATAAAATGTATACCTACACAGTTTCACCAGTAATATAGTCGGGGCTGCTACAGACATACACTGTGATTAACTACATCATTACTACTACAATCCTCTTACCGATATATTATTCTAATCTACAAAAAATATTATTCCAATCTATCAAAAACCGAAGGAAGCTGCATTGCATACACACACACATATAACATTGAAAACCGAAGCCATAGGCGGCCCGCTGCTTCTCGCGCCAGTCCAAGGGAAGGCTGTGACGGCAATTGTGGAAGCACTCCTTATAGTAGTTCATTTTGTTTTAACACACCTTCAAGTATCTTTTTCAAACTACCCTACCACACACAGACTCGGTGTATCTTAACAGTTCATGAAGAATTCTTCAAATCACTATTTGATCAGCACTAATGTCTTCTATTAAGAACTATCTAAAAACCTAGCGTTGCGTACAAAGCGAGACGAAATAATATGTAAAAAACAGGCCCCATTTGTGTCAAAAACTACATGATAGGTGGGGCAATTCTCCCGGTACTGGTCCATCAGCCAGGGCTCGTCCTTTTTAAAATTAGTTGCTATGAATTTAATAGATCCCACAATTATTTCCATGGGTTGTACGCAACGCTACACCGTGTAGATCACCTGATAGACGATCCTCGTTGGTCGGGTAGCGGTTTGTGAATGTGGCGGGTAATAGTTCGTTATCAAGTGTTGGGATAGTCTGTGTACGGTGGGGTAGTTTGGCTATTAGATACTCACCAATGATATTATAATATGACTATAATAAATCAAAATTTGAAATCATCATTTGTTTATCACCAAATTAAATGATACCAGCTCCATTTGGCGGAAGGTCCCCACGGGCCTCGGCGGCCCCGGTCGCATGGCGTGCACATCCGCCTCCTCGGGCTCCACCTCTGCGTCTTTTTGGGAGCCTATTTCCGAACGCTGCACTTTTACCGGCATCAGGCCATCGTCGTCTTCTTTGCGTCGCTACAGTTTTTTTTTTTTAATTTTTGAAAAAACTATATTTGTTGACTTGAAAATGTTAAACTATCATTGGTTGTCATACTAATAATAATAATAATAATAATCTCGCTTTTAGGTCCGCTGGGATAGGCAGTCCTGTGGCGCCCTCGTGGTCATATTAACGTCGGACGTGGGCATTAACAGTTCCTCTACAAGAGGGGTCTTTACTTAAAATACTTTCGAGTTTATATACTATTCAGTATTATATCTATTTAAAGTTCACACATCGTCTTGTCCCGTGGGGACCTAGAAAAAAACTTTCTTTCGAAAAAAATCCCTAAAATGCGCTGCATTAAACTACACCATGATTATGTATTAAAGACTTGAATAAATTACAGATAGTGTAAAAACTTATAGAATCAATAATAAATATGAACATAACATACCCAGGGGCCCTCGACAATATTGCGGGCGCCCGGGTACCGGAAGAGCACACCCGGCGCTGTCCAGTGGCGGTTTCTCTTCTTGTGCACAGCATTACTATTATTCGGAGATTCTCCTTCTTCCGCTTTTCGGATTTCTTCTTCTTCTTTTCGGATTTTTTCCGCTTCTTTTTGTCGCGCACGTTTCCTCGCCGCTTCCAATTTTTTGTCGTACTCCTTATACGTCTGCTTGTCCAGCTTCACATTGTGTCTGTCTTTTAATTTCTTCTTATCAACATCCTCTTTGTTTCCACCAACAGCACAGTCCTTCTCGTTCTGGAGGAGCTCTTTTTTTTTCGTACAATCCTCTTTGCGAGCCGCTCTTTTTTCTTCTCTTTTGCGTGTTTTGAGTAAAAGTCGCTTTTTGTCCTCCCTCTTCTGCGCCAGCAAAAAGCGCATTTTCCTCTCCTCCTCCTCCCTTTGCGAAATTAAAGGTTTGCTGGACTGTTTTCTTACGTTGTTGTTCCGCCAGTTGTTCAACAACCGCGCATCATGATGTTGTTGTCCATTTTTAATTGGCATTTTATTTGGACATAAATTAGCATTTAATTTGGCATTAGGCTGCTCAACAACAACTTCAACTTGGGGGCCCCTGTTCTGGCCCCTTGGGGGCCCCTTTTTTTGCTCGGGGCCCCGTTGGTTGGCTTTTCTTTCCTGTTGGTTCTTCCTGAAATTCGCCACTCCAATAGTAGTTTCTTCTTCTTGTGCAATCATATTAGGCTCCTCGGGCTCTTGTTCCGCTGCTTCCAAATATAAATTTCTAACTCCTTCCGAAACATCTTTTTCCGAACAATTAACTTGCCCGCAGGAATGCCCGTTCTTTTTCATGTGCGCGAGCTTTTCCTTCGTCCCCTTTCTCGCAGTTACTGCCGCTTTTTCGTAGTATCTTTGACTCGCGGACGTAGCGCGAACCGGAGTAGTTTCAAGCTGTCCGCAATTATTTTCCGATTCGAGCTGGCCCTTCGAGCAATCATCCGCAGCCCCGCTCACTATTTGTTGTTGCTTACTGCACTCTCGGTTTGTTGTCGCAAGTTGTTGCAAGTCTTCAGCTGCGCCACCCGGCTCTTGCTGTCCATTACTATTAATATCAGGGTTATTGTTCTTATGGTTCTCTTCTGAATTCATCTCCAAAGCTGGATTCATTCCATCATTCTGAAAGTTTTGTGCACCATCCGGGGTTTTTCGCAGGAGTATGTTTTTGGTGGCGTTAAGTACTTTTGCCGTGTCAACGTTTGAAGACAAGAACGCCTTGGCGGCTTTTTGAAAAGCCGCGGCGGCTTGGGCGGCGGAACAGGAGGAGGAGGACGACGAGAATTCACCAGAGGAGGGTTCCCCACCAGTGGCAGTGCTCGCACTCGGCGGTTCAGCTCCATTCTTTTTCTTCTTGTTCTGCGGTTGTTGTTGATTACTAGTAAAAAAATGTTCATTCTGATTTCTCGGTGTTCCTGTACTCTCTTTCTGTTGAACCGCAGTGTTATTCATATTGCTATCATCATTTCGAGTAGTAGTATTGGCGCGAGCATTGGAAAGAGGGGATTTCCCACACGGGGGGCCCGCGCTCTTGCCGGGGTTCTTAGCCATGCTCAAGTGCGGGGGAAAAGAAGGGTTGCTTGCGGGTATTCCTACGTGGGCCCCGAAGCCACCTACTGTGGGCCTTTGGGTCCCACCTTTTCCCTCCTTTTTCCCGCCTTTTGGCTGCGTGCCGCGATTCTCATCAACATCATTGGCTGTTTTTTTACGCCTTGTATTAATAATCTCCTCGTACTGACTCGCACTCATCGTAACATCCGACGTCGTGTCCATAGGGTCCCCGACACCGCCACTCTGAGTCCCGCCGCTCTCTTGGTAATACTGAGGAGGACTCTTCGTCTTGTCATTCATGTCAATCACGGGGCCCGCCAATCCGGGCGTGCACCGGTCCGTGTCGTTTCCGCCCGGGGTGGTGGGAGGAGGGTGGGTGCTCATGGTATTACGATGATGATGATGATGAAGATGATCTCGCCCGTACTGTTGCTGCGCCAAGTGATGATGCGGACCGGCGCTTGTGGTGGGCCCCTCGGAGGGGCCCCCTTGCTGGCCCCCTTGCTCCTTGTTGTGTGCCGATTTATTTGTATTGTTGGAATTATTCTTCGTCGTATAAGGATGATTCGTCGGGGCCCGCTTGAGGTTACTCGTCGGGGTCCCGGTCCCACTGACAGTCACACCCACTGCAGCCGGACCACTACTACCACCACCACTACTACCTGTGGTGGGTTTCTTCTTCACTGCAGTAGAATCATTATTGGGACCCGGCCGGCCGTTACGGTTGTTGGCATAATAATAGTTCTGGGTGCAACACCGACTATGCTCATGCATATCATCATGCGTATCATGCGTGTCCGCGCTCGTCGGATACCCGTGGGAATGTCCGGTCCCGTGGCTGGTCCCGTGCCGCGTCGGTGGCTCTGACCCACTAATCGGCTCCTTTACATGCCTGCTGGCGTACCTCGAGAAAATATCTTTCATGGAGGAAACCGCACCGCTATGCAACTAATATACTATAGCGGTGGACAAACTATGTGTCTTCATTTATAGACATTCAATACGCTGCATATCTTTAAATATAGATAAAAAAATCTAGTACTACCACTACCTTCACTATTCCCAGCACATTAATTTATTGTTATTATTCTCTCTAAACAGGTTTATTGAGGCTGTTGACCCGGCAGTCATTCACCGAAACCGAAATTAAAATCAAAAAATATATTGATGATGATGCATGCCGCTTCATCTACATGCTAATATAATATATGCATCATGTGCCTACAGTAATATATAATTGACCTGATGTAAAAACATTTATCAAACTGCGGTGGCTACGACAATTTATATTATATACTTGAAGGGGCCTGACACTTTGGGCAGAATGAAGTCCATCTCCCGCAGCGTTGCGCTGCTTGTTCCTCCGTTTTGAGCAGCTTTTTGTTGTTTTTGTGGTTCCTTTTGGGCACCTTTTTCCTGTAAATTTTCCTCCTTTTTCTTCCGCTCGGTTGTTTCTTTCACAACTTTCTCGTCGTTGCTTTTTTTGTGGTCGTCACAACCCTTCTTCTTCTTCTTCTTGCCTTGCTGCTCCTCTCCTTGCTGGCGGCTCTCCTTCTTTGGAGTGCCGGTCCTCCTGGGGGGGACACCGGGTCCCCTTGGCTGAGGGTCCCACCGGGAGGTGGGTACTTGCTCCGCCTGATGAAAACGCGACATCTACTATTAATAATATTCGAATGAATTCAATGTATAATTTTTCTTGTAATTATTATTGCTGATTCGGCGTCCCTGCGTTATTATTTTTATGACCCTTTAGTAATAGTATAATATAATACGATCCTTGATTTCAGTGCGTCGTCAAATTTACAGCCTTCATTAATTCTTGTGATCCTTTTTCTGGACTTGTGACAAATCTATTATTATTGCTCTCGGCGTCAAATTCAAACCCTGGTAGCTTCCGGACTCTTTTTAATAGGAGGTGGCTTTATAGTAATTAATAGATACCGATTTTCTGATAGTGATGGTAGTAATTGTACTTGATTCTGATAGTTTGCTGTTTCTGATAGTGATGGTGTGTATAGTACACTACACTTGCACTTGCACTTGCTGCGCACGCGTGTATACTTTGCTCACTTTAATGAGTAGTCGACCTGCTTTCACGGTACTGTAGTCGTCCTGCTTCTATTATTAAATGGATACTTACTAACTTTCCGCCGCACTTCCGCCGCACAATGTACTGTGATACCACCGACCAAGCGGCAGGTACCACCCAGCTCTGGCGGTTGGTCAGGAACGACGACGGTACGTCCAACTTGTAATAAATATTAAGTATAAGTAAGAAATCAACAACAGACTTTTTATATATTATACGATGATTCAATGGCCAAAGAATAATATTATCACGATCAACAGATCACGATCAACGAGAATTATTATCAAGAATTATATATATATCACGATCATTCAATATCACGATCAACAGACTTCAATGGCCAAAGAATTATTATAATATATCACGATCTAATAATTATGTAATACCAGTTAATACCACGTGGAGCTATCGCTCAGGGCACTACTATATCTATCAAACGTAGTACAGACACAGAGCTTCAAATAGATATACAAAGGTGTTCTTATTGTCTACAACAAGTGATTTGAAATATCCCCTCCCCGGATATCCCAAAAAAAAAAAAGAGATGACCTTCTGCCCTGTTGTTATAATATTGGGTTTTTGCACGATTCATTGAAAATGAAAAGACTTACTATTAGTATTACCGTTGCCGGTTCAGAACAGAAAAAATACAAAGAGATAATTTTTGATGCCATTCATTCGAAGAAACACCTTAGGTTTTTTTTGTTACGCCTCTGTTTTTTTGTGACAGAAAAAAATTTGCCCCTGACTCACGGAGAGTAACAGCAAATTGAGAGGACCCATTCATAGACGAAAATTACATAATACATGACGGGAAGCTTCTACAAGGAATCAAGCGCATGAAGCGATCGCGAGAGAGGCAAGATATACACTCAAGGAACACTACAGACACGAAAAACGTACTCGTCCACGAAAGAATATTATATTACACGCATATTGACCACGAAGAGAGAAACGATCACTTTGAACATTCCCCGCTGAACAGCCAACTTTGATCAGATCAGATTACAGAATGGAATCAATAATAAGTTTTCGAACACCGATGGGGAGAGGCAAGTTGACGCCAGAGCCTCCAGACACACTACTTTAACTTATAGTCTTATACGACTCCTTCATGCATACTGAGCGGCATATAAATAAAATTATCATACCGAATACCATTATTAATATGCAATTGTGCGCGACAATAGCTGTTCTTTCAATCAAATATGATTCAATTTCATGTTGTAATGTGTAGTAAAGAATGTGCAAGAGTTTTATTGAGTTCGCTAGTCGCTAGTCACATGTTTTCATTCACACAATTCAATGATAGTATCTATAAATGGAAATGTCATGGATTCCAATTCACGGTGGAGTTTCTCATTTATATACAGTTCCGACTTGAAATCAATGTTATGAGAATGATGCATTTTTTAGAAGCAAAGCAACCACATGGCCATTCATAGCATAGCTCCAACCTATCATACTGTATAATAAAAGCCTTTTATCTAATATGAAAGGGACCTTTCCGCTTTAATTTACGGACAGGTACAGGATTCGCGCCCCTCCTGTATCTTCGCACCCCGCCCGTGTCCTATACCCACTATTACCTAACACGAACCTAACGGCCCCTGTTCCCTCCGGCGCCCCTGTTTCCCCCGGCATTTCCCCCCGCATTGCCCATCGGCGCCTGGCCGGGCTTTTTTTTTTTAACAATGTTTAAATAGCGTGTACACAGGACCGTATCTATTAGAATTCCAGAAAAGGAAACATTCTTTGACACGCATTTTTCGTTTATTACTGATGGTGATTCCTCTATTCGTTTCTATACTATGTTGCAACGAACAACCTCACTCCTCTGGAGCCACAAAATTTATTTAATTCATTTATTATTACCTGCAGCTGGCTTTTCGCGAACTCCACGATTTGTTGCACCTTCGCCTGCGCATTAGGTGCCTTCATCATTTAATTTTTCTTAATCGAATTAACTTCTAAATATGAATATATAGCATCACACCTATTGTGACTGCATTACCCTTACAACCTCGTGCCACCAGCCATATAATCAGTACTATCAAATACCATTCAGACATATTATAACTTCACTATGCTGTACGGAAAAAAAAAAGGGTCCGACAATATGCATAATACTATTTGAGAGTACCTCGCCGGACGGCTGCCACGGCACCATCTGGCCGCCCTTCATGGCCAGGATGGTGGGCACCCCCTGCACTTCTGTTTTTTTTTTTTAGTCGGCACCCCTTGCACTTCTGTTTTTTTTTTCTGCGATACAACGCTCACTGTGGAATTCTAAATTTGACTTAGTCTAAACCCATTTATAATAATTACCATAATATTCAATCAAAATGCATACTGTCACATCATCACGAAGAAAAAAATTTAGACTAATATAACACATTAACACATTAGACTAATATAATATGCGTATACAATGCCACGAAAAACAAGAAAAAACGGTAGGTCTGCCACTTGGCCTGGTCGTCCATCGGCAAATTCATCTTTCCTACCACGTAGCCTTGGCCCGTTAGCTGCACGTGCACCTGCTCCCACACGCTGTTGCACCTTTTTTTCTTTATTTATCATCTACTATACTAATATTTCATGCACGAAGGCTGTTAGACCTTTTTTTTTACTTTTACCATATAGACGCTGCTATGCGTGTTGTTGAAGATTCTGATTTTTTCGTTTCATCATTTCAAATATGCGCGCGTGTGGTTTTTGTTTTAAAATCACGCTGGCGTGGTTGTTTTTGACGCGCTTTCGTATTATAACACGCAGCTTTCCAATGCGTCGGTTTCCTCAAGCCAAAAAAAAACTTAACTACCGATATTAAATAGAACACCAAGGTCCATTTTTGATGGCACATACAGGCATGCCTTTGTGAGCCCGCCCCATATGATATACGATTCTCTTTTAATCTCTATGCCGTTCAACGAATGTGTTCATGATTAATGTTTAACTGTACCTGAATATGGTTACTGGTAAATACTTAATACGAAAGCGGGCTTTTCTACGTACGCTGCGGCACTGAACATAAGCGCAACGACGTACAAAAAAAAATACTAGCTCCTCTCAATGTTGTTACGTCAAACATCCTATTGCTAAAAAAAAAAAAAGGCCATCTTTACAATTCCCAAAGAACTGTGTGGCATAATTACGCTAAACACGGCATCATAAGAAACTACCGTGCCGCATAATTGGTCTAGACTCCATTTCTATATAAATATGCAAGATCTTAAAATTGAACTGTGATTGATTTTTCATAATAAAAAGCCGGCACAATATAATCTATCATAGTCTACATGTCCTATTCATATTATCTAATCCTACGGTGGTGCGTGCCTGCTGTGTATAGGTAATAATTCTCATCAAAATAATTTCATAATTTTCGGAATTCATATATCCATATCCTCATACTGCTGCTAAATAGAAACTGTGGGGCATCTACTCACTAGCGATGTGTGAAAAAGTGCATGCTGGTTTCTTCGCGTGTCTGCTCTACGGACTGCGCCTCTTTCCCGCAGCTGCTTCCGGCCTCATTTTCGAAGGGTCTCGTAAATGCAAACATTCTATCATTTCAATTTCAACGATCTACGTTGACAAATTATATCAATGATCTTGTTTGTCAACGTAAAAAACG